>Ga0116226_10006393_pt1 | contig 10584 bp, 2 predicted proteins | sample S1TSphfallax_FD_89692 | JGI IMG/M metagenome (GOLD analysis project Ga0116226, IMG submission 89692) | Host-associated microbial communities from peat moss isolated from Minnesota, USA - S1T2_Fa - Sphagnum fallax MG | ecosystem: Host-associated > Plants > Peat moss > Unclassified | place: USA...
ATGGTCAAAATTCCAATTGTACATTAAATTGGATTAACCACATCAAAAATATGTTCAAATATGATGACATTTTTTGAGAAATCAAGTTTCAAGCTCAATCACAAATTTAGTTTGGTGCTCATGCCTACTTTATTCATTTTCACTATATGTCTACAAGTGCATCTAAAGTTGGATTTTCAATTGATTGTGAATTGGAATTGATTAAGTGAAAATGATAAAGAGTTTAAAATATATAATGTAATCCCAAGCATATGACTATTATGTTTTCATTAGTGAGAATTTGTTGTTTGAATGACAATTGGTGTTTATTATCTATCCAATTCATTGAGTTTCATTTAAAGTTGCATAATTGACATTGACTTGCAAATATAAAGTCCAAATTTACCCTTTTCAAAATGCATTTACAATCATATGTCATATAGTTTTTTGTTATGTACATAACATGAAAGAACTTCAATAAACAACTATGATATATTGGATATTCTTTACGAAGTTGGTTGTCTCTTGAATGATTTTCATTACAATGCAAACATCAACTTGACAAATTATCCCATAATGAAACTTTAGTACCTAGACTAGTTAAACACTAACTAATTTTTTTGAGATCATGAGAAATTCTAAAAAATACCTACTTGCCATGCCAAAAAACTCTCAAGCACCTTAAATTCATTATTTATTATAATGTGCAATTGTAAAATGTTATTATTATTATTATTTTCAAAAATAAATGACAAAATAATAACAATAATTAAACACCTTGTTGCCAAAGCAACCCATGTACTACAATAGTAGCCTATTATTGAACTCCAATGAATAAATCCACTTCCAATGCCAATTTTTTCTTACAATGCTTAGGTTATGTGTCTAAAACTTTAGGTCGTTCATACATCAAAAGATTCCAAATGATTAAAAATAGGTTCATAATGGATATGGATGTCTCATATTTCAAATTTATTTTGTTATTGTAGCCAAAGGTGCAAACTTTTTTTTAAATGTGAAAGTTGGTGGCAAAATTGATTTTTTTCAAAAGCTCGATAAATTTTTATTTGAGTTTTGGATGTTCAATCATACTAAGCAACCCGTATTAATATTAAATATTGTTTCTTACATTAGTTTATTTTCAAGCTTTGGTGAGGCTTGCCGATTATTTACCATGCAAATATTGCATTACAATAACTTACATGGGTTTCACCAAAACTTTGATAGGTTATATAATAAACAATTCTGATTTGTTGTTTCACACAATGTTCATAGCAAGACATGTTTGAATTTGTCTCATTTAAACATTATTAATTGGGTTCCAACTTTCAATTGTGAATGTTTCAACATGATTTTACTCAAATGTTTGTTTTGTCTAAAATTTCAAATTAAAAAATTATTCAATGTATTTGGATAGAAATAACAAAGTTCAACTTTTTTTGGGATTCATCTTGCATCTCCTTGCCCTTCTCATATATCCTAAAAGGTTAAGGTCTAAAGTTAAAGCTAATTTCCCATAAGTTTATGTTATCTTCTTCTATGGTTTTCCTGAATGTACTTACAGCCTAGCCCTTTGTTTTACATTTATATGATTCTCAAATCATCACCTTCATGATGTTTGAATGTGAACTCCCAAATGTTATTACAACAAAATTTTATCTAAGACATTTTTGTCCATTTTTCTAATATATTTTTAATCATAGTTTAGAATAGCACAAACCACTTTAGAGAGGGAAAAACAAAGGCTAAATTATACCCCCAAAAAAGCATGAAACATTGAAACATTACACCTACAAAAGGAATAATCAAAAAAAATCTTCATCTAACAAAAATGAAGAAAAGCCCATGCATTTTATCCTTAATCAAGGTCATAACTTACTAAAGAGCTTTGACATCAAAATTAAAATGTAGTTCCAAGTATAAAGTTTGGTCTTTCAAAAGGAAAAATCTCATACAAAAAGAAGGATTGTGACACCATGTTGTTTCATGTTTAGATAACATAGCTAAAATGAATGAAGGAAAACCAATCATATAGAAAATTTTGAGCATTATTAAAATGTTGGTCAAGGATTGAAAACTTTGTTGATCCATATGAATGTTGGTACCTTCTAAATGATAAGTATGAAGGGAAAAGTGGTCAAAGTTAATGTTAATGTTTTTTTATTCCATGATATCTACTTGAATTAGCACTACTAATAGACATCTATTTGAAGGACACAAGAAAAATCTAAGATCAATTATAAAAATGTAGTCATATTACTAATTTATATTCACTTTCAAAGCAATTCAATATTATAATGAAATCCTTCATCAATAAGGAAAGTTTGCCAAAGCTTGAAGAGTTCAAAGCTAAATTCATGAACAAAAATTAATAAATCAAGCTAGAAATTATTATTTTTATTTTTTAAACCTTCCTAACCAAATTGAAAGGCATTATAAATTTTTACCAAAAGTTCAAAAAATAATGTCAAGAAAGTATATTCAATTCTTGCACAACTTGGTAGCAATGGAGAACCCAAGGTAATTTGATCATCCTAGGCCTTGATGTATGTATTATATATAATGGCTCATTTTTTGCAAAAACAACATTCCATACAACTCATTTAATATGTTCAAATGAACATGGTTACATTACTTTATTTAATCACGTCTATTTACAAAGGAAGGTAATTTGTTTGTTTGTTTTTCATGTTAAAGTCTTCCAAACCATGGTGCCTCTTGCCATGTTATTGGAACTATTGGATAACTCTCAATGAATAGGGGACACACTTAGTTAGTTTCATGATGTTTCAACCTATGGAAAAAGTTTCTAAATATTGAACAATTTTATCACAAAATATTCTTTCAAATCAAAACTAAACATTCTAAAGGAATTTGGGCACACCCTTGGTATTTTTGGAAAGACTTCCTTGACTACGATTTAATGAAGGTAATTTGGAAATTTTCAGACCTAAGGTGTAGGAGATATTGAATTTCAAAAACAAAATTCCTTGAAAATTGGAATAAATTACAAAAAATGGTTTTAGAAGGAAAATTTAACTAATAACATTTCCTTTTAAAGAATTTGACCTAGGTTTGGTGTCAACCTAAGTGGGTGAACATTTATGAATCAAATATTATAAGACCAATAACCATAGATCCAATCAATAATTGGGGAACACAATTGCAAAACAAAAGGACCACTAGGATTGAATATGTGAACATTGAAAAATTGTTAAAAAATTTAGGATGACAGAACCCAAGTTTGTCAAGTGGTATGGTAAAAAAAACTCCTTAAAATTTCAATTAAACATCAAAATGCAAAACTCAACACATGTTCCTTTGCTTCCAACAAGAATAAAGTTGTGGGTGCCTCAAAATGGGACTAGGACAAGCTCTTCAAATTGAAATCATAAAGATATAAAATCACACAAACTAAACAAGAATGTAATTAGTGCATTTGGAATCAATTTTGGTTCATGGATTAGTCACAAGTTCACATGAACTCACATGATTTGTCACAACCTCAATTCGGGAGGAGGCATTACCCTCCTCCCTATAGTACATTATTCTTTAACTTTTTGTTGCACCTACATCAACATGGTAAAGATGTGGGAGTCCCCAATTGAGACTCTAAAATTTTGACAAGTTATGACATTTGAATGTTTATGTAACTTCTTCAAAACTCACCTAAATTTTGAAATCCTAATAATTTATCATATACCTTTTGAAAAGATTTTTCCAATTTAGCATATCAAGTTCTTTAGTTGAAATTGATTTGATCTCCAAAATTATCATTTAAGGTTGTTGGGAATCATTTTGATAATTGAACCTTGACCTTCAGATAACCATAACTTATTTAAAACGTGACCCCGGATTATTGTAGTACTCTTTGAGACCTCTTCAGGATTCCAAGAACATTCAATTTGGAGAATGTTTGGTACAAGGTTTGATACCAGAAACCTTGATCCAAAGTTTCAAATACCTTAAAACTTTTAATTCCCAAATTGTGAGTGCACTTGAAAGTCTTTAAGTTTGCTTCCTTACATTCCTACACATCTCTCTTTCACCTTGGGGAGGTGTTTGGAGTCGTGCCATGCCTTGGACTCTTCCCAACTCATTTCCCTTGTTTTACCCCAACTTTGTTCATGATCCCAAAGCTAAGGTCACAACACAAGATTTGAATAATAAATTTCATATCTTGTCCAACAAACATTGAACTCATTACACTAAATCCCAAGCCAACAACAAAGATGTGATCAAAACTATAAATAATTTCAAAATATGATAGCTAAAACCAAGCTTAAAACATGCCTACTTAAAATAAATGATGAACAAATTGCTTAGTACTTTGATTCAAGTGTTACAAGATAACATGTGATTGGTAACAAACTTCTCTTAGTTTCATTCAAGGACATCTTAGGAAACTCCTCCATCATTAAGTTATAAGAAGAAAATATATAAGATGAGAAAGTGAAAAAATTGTATATGCCAAGTTCAAAATTGAAAAATAAAATCAATCACCAATGTTTTTAATGTTCCCAATTCTAAAAATTCTCTTTTCTATAGGTGCCAAAATAAATGTTAAGTAAGTTTGATAATATTTTTCTTCAAGTTATTTCATCTAAAATTTCACCATTTGCAAGGTTGAATCATGTTTTAAGGATGCACCTCCTTAATGTAATTTGTCCAAAAGATTGGTTTCTAAAACTTAAAATCCACCAAACATTTGCTATCCCATATTGTGCATGTAATGTCTTATGTAATCTAAATTAAAAATTCATATAATGATTTTTTTTTTTGTAATTAATTCCACTGATAATGTTCATGTAAATTAGGTAGAGCAATTTGAGGTTCTTTTTAGTTGTCCTTTTGGGTCACAATTCCAAACTAGAATCTATTTAGTTGATTTTTTATTTTTTTTATTTTTTTAAAAGTGTCTTTTTGAATTTGTCTTTTCAAGAAAATATTCTCAATGCCATAATCACAAGCAAATTTTCGATACATTCTACACCAATTTGCATCTAATTTCTTTTCAATTGAATCTAAATTGAAATTCAATTCATTTTTTGCATTAGTTGATTGTCACTAGTAGCATGCAACAATGTGGAGCCTAAGTATATGATGATTTTTGTACATTGTATTGATGACCTATTGATTTTGAACAACATAATTTTAGTACTTTTATTTACTTATATTTTTGTTTGACTTCCAATTTTAAATATTTTATATGCAATATGTGAATGACAACATAATATAATAACGGTGCCATAGTTGTAAGAGGTGTGCAATAGTCTATCAATTAACAAAAAAAGATTGTTTGTTTTGATTGTTTATCATGTCGAGATTTCCCAAACCACAGTTGCCCCACCACATTCTTTGTATTGTTGGAGAGCCTTGGATGAGTATGGGTGTTCTAAGATGGTTTTATATCGTTCAATAGACCTACAATGTAAAAGTTATTCACATTATTTAAAATATTATAGAAATCATTAAACTTGAAACTAAATTTTTTAGGGAAATTGGGGTTCACTTTTGGCACTATTGGAACACTTTTATGAAGGCGATTTTCATTAGCCCATGCACCACATGATGCAATCCAAGTTCCCTTGAAATTTTTTAAGTTAAGTATCATTTTCAATAATGAAACCTATTGCAAGTGAAAACCTTCATCATTTAATGGTTGTGTAATCTATGGTTTGGTTGAAAAACACTAATTAAATTTTATTAACATATGTTAAAAGGTTTATTCTATGACAATTTTTTGCACATTGGTGAACAAATATAAACAAGATTAGAATATTTTGTCATAGATGTTTGGTTTAAAATAAATAAATAATGGTTTTTTTTTCAAACATCAATTTTTATAGACTCCAAAAACATTTATTCACTTTATTATTGTGTGGATAAAACTTTGGAATTATTTTTTTGAATTCATCAATAAATGTTAAATCTACCTTGGAATGTTCATTGGTTAATATTTTGACTTTAGAAATATGAAGAGAAAAACCTTGCAGGGTTACTATGTTAAATTAATAAAGATTATTTAATCAGATTGGACTTGAAAAAATGATCATAAATTGAATTTTAGGAAATATATTTACTGAATTTTTGAAAGTTCATTAAATTACATAAATTTCATGCAAGTTTATCATTAATTACATGTCATCGTCTCTTGTCCATAATTTAATGTACCATAATACCTTGGTACGTTTAACATTGATTATTTTATTTTTGAGAAAAAACCATATTCTCAAAGAAAAAAAAATTATGTGAAGGAAAACATTGAATGTTTAAAAATACTTTATTTGTTGAATGAATATTTTAAGATTAATTAATTATTCAATAGACATGTATTGACCATCAACGTTGCCAAAGTATAATAGTTAAAAAATTGTATTGGATTTAACATAGTTTTCCTTTAAAAAAACTAATATTTATTTTAAAAAAGGTGAGACAAAACGTTTTATGTAAAGAGAATGAACACACCTTTAACCATTGTGTCAAATGCATTTATATGTTTGCATGATTGGGCTTGCTCCATGCCCATTTAACACATCGGTCAAAAACTTGCCCAATTTGAAATACAAGACAACAAAATGGTGAAGAGCAATGTGGGCTAGGTATTTGATTTATGAAATCACAATCAAGTTTGAAGTTAGAATAAAATAAAATAAAATAAATTTCCTAGGTCCAATTTTCTAAAATTGTATTTTTTTAAAGAACAACCTCATCTTAAGTTTTTGGAACCCATTGAACATCGCGTATGATATGAGGCCAAAGGTTTATATTTTTTTGTAGGTGGGTACACAACCCATGTCTATAATAGAAACTTGACCAAGTACAAATGTTAGGTCTTTAAAAAATTGAAAGATTTAGTTGAGAAAACTTGTAGGTTCACTAGGAAAAAGGCCCATCTAGGTTTGACATATAACCAAATTATTTCAAAAGTGCAAAGGTGCATTAACAAAAAAATGAAATTGAAAATTTTCCTTCACTTCCTATAACAAACAAATAGCCATGTACTCCATGGAATGCGGATGCTCGCCTCATTGCAATCTTATATACATCATGATGCAACAAAGTTCAAACCTAATGAATTAAAATTTAAAAGATTTGTTAAATTAGTTTTTTCAAGAAGTTTTCCTTCTCTTCTATGTTCAATGATCCATTATTCCATCCCCACACAAACACACAAATAATCAATAAATAGCAAGCCCCATTAGAAGCCCAACCAAAAGAAAAATCAAACAAGTTGATATTTGATACTAAATAGATTGAACAATTCTAATGCAAGTTACATAAGTCCCATTGAAACACATTAGAGACAACCTTTCACAATTGAAAAAAGAACAAAGAACTTTGACAAGTTCTTTTAGAAGGTAAAACTAAAATAGGATAATATAAAACAAAAAAACTTCAATAACAAAAAGACTAGAACATAGAAAAATCAAAGACAAATAATAAAAAATATCTATGCATGAAACAATTATCAACACCAAGAAAATCCATTTATTCTCCCCCTTTTGCCAATCTACCCATATTTTTGGAGGAAAGACAAAATTAACAAACAATCATAATTGTGTAAGAATGCACTATTCAAGAAAAAGATAATTGAGTAGTAATAAAATAAGCCCCGTAAAAAAAAAGTTACAAACTCACCTTTGTATGGATGCATTACAAAAGTAAGCCTCATGAGAAAATAAAAATTATACTAATACAACAACAAAAAAGATTTGAAAGATAGAAGATTAGAAAATCAAAAGACTCAAACAACAAAATACAAATGCATGACACAAAAACTAGCACACAAAAAATCTAAATTTACAACAATCCATTATTTCTCCCCACTTTGCCAATCTACCCATATTGTTGGATGAAACACAAAGATAGCATACAAATTTAGAACCCTAGATGAATGCATTGTTGAATAACCTTAACATAAATATCATAAATCCTCACTTTTAATGAAATTGGATGCTAAACTAAAGTGGATCATGTGTTTTAAAAAGTTCCTCTTGCTCAATCTTGTCTAAGTTGTTTGTTCAAAGATGACATCTACACAAAATTGAGGATTCCAACAATGGAAATTATTCTTTCCATTTCAATTTGGCTAGCCAAGATCTTCAAAATTTATTGCATTAGTATAGCCTAAATGGAAAACTTGGGTTTTTTCTATTCACCACCATGTTAAAAACACATTTGTAATTGTTTGCATGATGGGATAAAGGCAAAATGAATATAACTTTTTCTCAACAATTTATTTAAAATTTTCTACAATTGTGTCAAAGGTCTAGAACAAATCTTTGAGAGTCCACAACAAAACCAAAGTTTTGAAATTCTTGAACCTCTAAGAACATCAACAATTCGTAAGCCTCCAACAACAAATGTAACCACTTTTGATCATACTTAACAACCACGTTGGTAGCATTTTGATGCCCCACATAAATGTTGACAAATTGCATGCTTTTAAACTTGGGATCCAACATTGATGTTAAAACATGTTATGTTTGTTTTTCATGTGAAATGCCTGTAGAAAAGAAATGAAAGGTTGAAGAACCTCCAATACTTGGCACTTCATGTGATTAATGAGTTGTTCCAACTCAAGATCAAAAACATTTGCCTCCTCTTTAGCCAAGTTATTAGGAACTCTTTGACATATATGATTTTCATGAATCTCCTAACATGTCAATGTGATAAAGTGGGGAGTGTCCCCAAGAAGCTAATGTCCCTAACTATGGTTTAAAACACAACCTTTCACAATAAGAGATTTGTTGAAAATGAGTAGTGGAATGTAATCTGAATGAAGGAGGGGTTTCACCTTAGGTTTGCAACTATTTTTCAAATCATTTACCAAAAGGCGTTGGCATATTTTAACAACCATATAATTATTACCTTTGACCTGGCAAATAGAGTTCGATTGATTAAATGGTGCTCTATAGTGTCAACCCAAATGTTAGTAGTGCTTACTCGGTGGATAGAACGCCAAAAGAAGGTTGCAACAAACTTGGCGCTTGGAAAAAGTAAATATGCAACTTGTTACTTAAGACCCGTATCAAATGTGTTATTAAGGAAGTGGTTTCCTTTGCCTAGAGCACCATCACCATGTTTAACAACCCAAGATGAACCTATGTTGCCAATAGGTTGAAAATAAGTTATACTAAAGCAAGGGATTTTGCCTGAACCTATCACCAAGAGTAGTTTTTGGAAAAGAAAAAACCAATGAGGTCTACAATTGCATCACCTCTACCTATATGTCAATATCATAGATTGACAACATGCACATAACCACCACTGCCAAAAAACAGGTTAAGTCATGAACTTGTTACTTCACAACTAAAAAAGGTTAAAACTTATTCTAAAGTTCAAATTGCTAATTTAGAAGAAGATGAGGAGAAAACACAATATAAAAAAATAAGTTGTAGAGATGATGAAAAACCACAAGTTGAAATTACTTAAGCTGATTTCGAGAATGAATCTAAGGTTAACATTGAAAAGGTAATAAAAAACATCCAAGTTCATGAACCTATGTTAAACATGTAGTATGAGTTACATAGCCGAGAATACATGTGGTATTAGCTCTAAAAACAATTTAACCTATTCAACATGTTGTTGAACATGTTAACCTATAAAACCCACATGTTTTTACAATGTAATCTACCCTTGTAGATCTAGTTATTCCATTATATAAAATGTGAAGGATATTAACATGTTTTTTGATCAAGCTATTCACATAGTTGTTGCTTAGTTAGGAATTTTGGAAATATTCACTAACTTGAATGTTGAAAATGAGGAAACCAACAAAACATATATGAAACCAATAACCAATTGCAAACCCATAGTTTCAAATTGATTGATGTATAACAAACCTTGAAGAACCGAGAGGAGTTATTTATAGTCAAGGGACAATTGATTAAGGTTCAATACAAAAACTAGAACTTGTTGTCCACAAGATTAACTTAAGTGGAGCAAGTTATGAAAAAAGTAAAAAGTTTGCAACTATAGTATAATGAGCTTAATGAGCTTAATTGGAATATTCACAATGATTTGAAGCTTCTTTAGAATGAACATGAAACAATGATTCGAGACTACAACAAGATGGAATAATGTAATATGTAACATGAGAAGATCGTAACAACTTTAGAACAAACTTATCAAGAGTTAAAAATAATAATTAGTACTTACCAACCTTGAATACGAGAAGAAAACCCAAGCATTCAATGTTCGAATCTATGATTGGAAAGGGAAGTTGGAGATGGAAAATGTATAATTGAATAAATCAACTCAAGTCCCACCTATCAAAATACATAACAAGTTGAAGGAAGTTGAAAAAATGTTGTTGGACAACACATTGTTCAAGGTACAAAATCAAGCTTTGGGGGATAAAAATCCCAATTTGAAAAAATGGTGGCACTAGTAGAAATCTGTGATTTTGCAACCAACGAATTTGCGACTAGTTGCGACTATTTGACATTTATAACTACTGTTGGTTATATCTACAACTACTATTTGCATTTGAAGCGCTTGCAACTACTCTATGACTAACTTACGACTAATGGATTATTTCATCCTTTCATTTGGATAGCTTTCATTACAATTTCCATCCAAGAAGACCCCTCTACCTAC
>Ga0116226_10006394_pt1 | contig 10581 bp, 3 predicted proteins | sample S1TSphfallax_FD_89692 | JGI IMG/M metagenome (GOLD analysis project Ga0116226, IMG submission 89692) | Host-associated microbial communities from peat moss isolated from Minnesota, USA - S1T2_Fa - Sphagnum fallax MG | ecosystem: Host-associated > Plants > Peat moss > Unclassified | place: USA...
CGGCCACCGGAACGTATACGGACAGCACGACTCGCGATCTGACCAACTCCGTGGTCTGGAGTTCTTCGACTACGGCCACGGCGACCGTGAGCAATGCGTACGGCATGAACGGTCTCGCGACCGCGCGCGCGGTGGGCACGACCACGATCGCGGCCTTCCTCGGGACCGTCTCCGCGTCAACACGGCTGAACTCCACCGCCGCGACACTGGTCTCGATCGCGGTCACGCCGAGCGCGACTTCGCTGGCCGCGGGCACGAGCCGGCAATTCGCTGCGACCGGCATCTACAGCGACCATACGACGCAAGACCTGACGTCGGTCGTTACCTGGGCTTCCTCCGCGCAATCGGTCGCGCAGATCAGCAGTGCGGCGGGCACGAGCGGTTTGGCGACGGCGCACGGTGTCGGCACGACGAACATCAGCGCCACGCTCAATGCCATCTCGGGCACGACTTCGCTCGGCGTGACCGCGGCGACGCTCGTGTCGATCGCCCTCACGCCCGCGAGCAGCAGCATCGCGGACGGCACCAGCCGGCAATTCGCGGCGACCGGAACCTACAGCGACGGCTCGACCCAGGATCTGACTTCGCAGGTGACCTGGAGCTCGAGCTCGGCGGCGGTGGCGTCGATCGGCAATACCGCGGGCTCCTATGGGCTCGCGACCTCGGAAACGTCCGGCTCGACCACGGTGAGCGCCACCCTCGGCGGTGTGTCGGGCTCGGCGCCGCTGGCCGTCACGGCCGCCACGCTGGTATCGATCGCTATCACGCCGAACAATTTGACCCTGGCCGATGGCACCGATCGACTGTTCACGGCCATTGGCACCTACAGCGATGGGTCCACCGAGAATCTCACCGCATCGGTCACCTGGAACTCCTCCGTGCCGGCGGTCGCCCCGATCAGTAATGCGTCCGGATCGAAAGCTCTCGCGACGGCAGAGGCCATGGGCACCACCACACTCGGCGCCGTGCTCGGCAATGTATCCGGCTCGACCTCGCTGACGGTATCCGCGGCGACCTTGGTATCGCTCGCGATCACGCCGCCGAATCCGAGCATCGCCGACGGTACGAGCGAGCAGTTTACGGCCACGGGCACGTACAGCGACAACAGCACGCAGAACTTGACGAACGACGTTGCGTGGACCTCATCGGTCCCGGCCACGGCCTCGATCAGCAGCGCACAAGGATCGAATGGCTTGGCCACCGGATCCGGGGTTGGTACGACGACGATCGGGGCGTCGGTCGGCGGCGTGTCGGCCGCGACGGGACTCAGCGTCACGGCGGCCACGTTGACCTCGATCGCAGTCACGCCCACCAACCCGAGCATCCCGAACGGCACCGGCGAGGCGTTCACCGCCACCGGCACATACAGCGATGGCACGACGCAAGACCTCACGGCGGCCGTGAGCTGGAGTTCGTCCGCGCCGAGCACCGCGACCATCAGCAACGCAAGCGGATCCAATGGCGTGGCGACGTCCGCCAATCAAGGGTCCGCCACCATCACGGCGACGCTCGGCGGCGTTTCCGGCTCGACTGCGCTCACCGTGACTGCCGCGACCCTGGTGTCGATCGGGGTTACGCCGCCCAACCCCAGCATTGCCAACGGCAGGGCCATGTCGCTCGTGGCCACGGGTGTCTACAGCGACGGCACCACGCAAAATCTCACCGCGTCGGTGGCATGGAGTTCTTCGAACACAGCGGTCGCCGCGATCAGCAACGCGGCGGGGTCCAATGGGCTCGCGACCTCGAACGGCCAGGGATCGACCGCCATCCGCGCGGCGCTCAGCGGGATCTCAGGTTCCGCAACCCTCACCGTCACGCCCGCGACGCTCGTGTCGATCGGCGTGACGCCGGCCAACCCGAACGCCGCCAAGGGCACCACCAAGCAATTCACCGCCACCGGCGTCTATAGCGACAATTCGACGCAGAATCTCACCACGGCGGTCACTTGGAGTTCGTCCGCGACCGGGGTCGCGACCATCAGCAACGCCGCCTCATCGAACGGACTGGCGGCCGCTACGGCCGTGGGCGGGACCACCGTCACGGCGGTGCTGGGCGGCCTCACCGGGTCGACGGGGTTTACCGTCTCGCCGGCGGCGCTTACCTCGATCGCCGTCACGCCGACGAACCCCAGCGTCGCGGACGGTCTTGCGCAGCAATTCACGGCCACCGGCACTTACACCGACAATACGACTCAGAACCTCACGTCGGCCGTGACGTGGAGTTCGAGCTTGCCCGCCGTTGCCGCCGTCAGCAACGCCTCCGGGTCGAACGGCCTTGCCGCCACGCAGAGCGTCGGCTCGACCACCGTCAGCGCGGCGATCGGCAGCATCTCCGGGTCGTCCGCCTTGACCGTCACCCCCGCTTCCCTCGTGTCGATCGCCGTCACGCCCAAGAGCCCCAGCATCGCCAATGGCACCACCGAGCAATACGTCGCGACTGGGACCTACAGCGACGGCTCGACAAAGAATCTCACCTCCACCGTCACCTGGATCTCGTCGAGCCCGAACACGGCGTCGATCAGCAATGCGTCGGGCTCGAATGGCCTGGCGACCTCGGCCGCCCCAGGGTCGGCCACCATCACGGCGGCGATTGGCAGCGTCTCGGGCTCGGCCGCACTCACCGTAACGCCGGCAATGCTGGTCTCGATCGCCATCACGCCGGCGAATCAGAACATCGCGGACGGCACCAGTCAGCAATACACCGCGACGGGCACGTATACGGACGGATCGATGCAGAACCTCACGTCGGCGGTGGCCTGGACCTCTTCCACGCCGAGCGTGGCGTCGATCAGCAACGCGGCGGGCTCGCAGGGCCTCGCAAGCTCGGCTGCCCAAGGGACGACCACTCTCACCGCGGGACTCGGCAGCATCACCAGCACGACTCAGCTCAACGTTACCGCGGCGACCCTGGTATCGATCGCCGTGACACCGGCCAACGCGACGATCTACGTGAGCGCCACGCAGCAATACGTCGCCACGGGCACGTACACCGACGGCTCGACGCAAGTCCTGACCGGGGCAGTGACGTGGAGCTCGTCGAATATCGCGAACGCCACGGTCAGCAATGCCGCGGACTCCCACGGTCTCGCGACCGGGATTGTCGCGGGGAACGTGACCGTCACCGCCATCGCGGCACCCGGCAGCCTCGCCGGTTCGACCGGCTTGACCGTTGCCCCGCAATACGCCTACGTCACCAATTACGGCAATAACACCATCGCCGAATATTCCATCGGTGCCACCGGCGCGCTGACCGCAACGGGCACCGCTATTGCCACGGGCGTCAATCCGTTCTTCGTGGTCATCAATGCCGCTAACCAATACCTGTACGAGGTCAACATCAGCGATAACAGTCTCTGGCAATACTCGATCGGCAGCGGCGGCGCGCTCTCGTTCATCCAGAATTCGGCCACCGGCAGCACGCCGGCCGAGCTCGTCATCGACCGGTCGGGCCAGTACGTCTACGTGGAGAACATCGGCAGCGCTACCGGCACGGTCTCGGAGTATTCGATCGGTGCCAACGGCGCGCTCAACCCGATCGGCTCGATCGCAACGGGCACCACCGCGTTCGGAATCCGGATCGACCCGGTCAATCCTTATTTGTATGTATCCAACAACGGCGGCGGGATCTCCGAATATGCGATCGGTGCCAACGGCGTGCTCAGCTCCATCGGGACGGAGGCGACCGACTCGGGTCTAGACAAGATGGCGATCGATCCCGCCGGTAAGTATCTGTACGTGGCCAACAGCACCACGAACATGATCGAGGAATTCCAGATCGGCGCGAACGGCCAGCTGACGCAGATCGGTATGGTCACCGCAGGCAGCTATCCTCGGACCATCATCTTTGATCGCAACGGCAAGTACGTGTACGTCACGAACGTCCACGACGATTCCATATCCGAGTACGCGATCGGCTCCGGCGGTGCGCTGACCTTGATCGGCACGGTGGGCGCCGGCGGGACGACGCCAGCCGCAATCACACTCGATGCCACCGGGCAGTTCGCCTACGTGACGCTGCGCGACAGCAATAGCGTGGCGGAATTCTCCGTCGGCTCCGATGGCACTCTCACACTGCTCGGCACTATTGCCACCGGCAGCGGCACCGCGCCCTCGGGGATCGCGACGATTCATTGAGGCCGCTGCGATCGAACCGTCACGGCGTGTTCGTCAGCAATCCTCTTTCGACGAGCACCGGCGGGTGCCGGTGGTGCGTCGCCCGTTCCCAGGCATAAGCAAAGCCGAGCAGATCGCCATCCTTCCATGGACGACCGGACATCTCGAGCCCAAACGGCAAGCCGCCTGGATAAAATCCGCCGACGACCACGACCGCCGGCACACCGAGCATGTTGACCCAACTCGTGGCCGAATGGGGTCCCTCGCTCAGACGACCCTCCTGGGCCAGGGTCTCGTCGACGGGCGGCATCTGGATGGCCGGATAAACGTATCCGTCGAGTTTGAGCCGCTCGAGCGGCTCGAGATACTCCTCGAGCGCACGACGGCGCGGATCAAAGTAATTCGCCTTCGATTCAGGCGATGTCTCCACATCCTGCTGGGTCACGACGACGTCGCCGAAGCGCGTGTTGCTGGGCTCCTGGCCTACAATGGCGGCGCCGAGCGGCGCGCCCAGAACCCTCTCGTACTCGCCGGCGGACCGATACTGAGCCGGCCCGAATTCCTGAAGGAATTGATTGGTACCCTCGAGCACGTAGGGGTAGGTACTGATGCGGCTCGCGTGCGCGGCGAAACTCTCCGGCAAGATCGATTCATCGATCACGACCGTGGCGCCCGCCGCGGTGAGTTCATCGAGCGCTTTCATGAAAGCGGCGCGGGTCGGCGCCTGCAACGGCATCGCGGCGGCCGCCTCGATTTTGGCCGCGGCCGCGTCGGACACCGCGGCGGGCACACCGTGAAACGGGATACCGGTGCCTTTGAGGATGAACGCGGGGACACCAAAGCGCTTGCCGCGCAGGGCGTCGGCCTTGAGGTACCGGGTATAGGGGCCGGGCTCCGCCTTCGCCGCGGAACCCGTGGTTGCCGCGTCCGACGGATCTTCGCCGGCCATGACGGTGAGCGCGATCGCCGCATCGGTCACGTTACGGGCGATCGGCCCGGTGTTGTCGAGCAGCCAGTCGAGCGGCGCAATGCCCGCAATGCTCACGAGGCCGCGCGTCGGAAAGACGCCGATGACGGCGCTCGTGGCCGACGGCATGCGGATCGAATTGCCGGTATCCGTACCATTGCCGAGCACGGCCATGTTGGCGGTCAGCGCGGTCACGATGCCGCCCGAGGATCCGCCCGGCGAAAACCGCACGTCGTAGGCATTGCCGGTGCGGCCGAATGAACTGCTGCGGTTCGTATCGCTGTTGGCGAAATCCGGCATGTTCGCATGGGCCAGGATGATTGCGCCCGCAGCGCGCAGCTTCGCGACGATGGGCGCATCCTTCGGCGCAATCAGTTCATGCCCCGGCACGGTGTATCCCGACCAACCGTCCGTCGTGACCTCGCCTGCGATACTCGTGTTCGCCTTGATGACGATGGGCACGCCCCACAGGGCGCCGCGCACCGCGGACCCACGCGCCGCCTCCGCGTCTTCGCGCGCAGCGGCCGCAAGCGCGTCGGCTTCCATGACCGTCTCGAGCGAGCGGTAAATCCCGTCATAGCGATGAATTCGCTCGAGATGCCAGCGCACCACCTCGGTCACCGTGTACTTGTGTTTCGCGTAATACTCTTGCAGCCGCGGCACCGACACTTCGAGTAGATCCTTGTCCATTTGCGCCGCGGATGGCGTACCGGCGCGGCCGGCCTGTGCGCATACCGTGGCGGCTAGGAACAGCACCGTGCGTACATGATTCATGAGTGCACTATTATATCCGGAACGAGTCGGATACCGTGCCGAATATGAATCAGCCCTCACGCGCCGGCTTCTCGACCCTCAAGGGCTTGCCGGTTCTCGGGTCGCTCGTTCCCATGAGCCGCAATGCCCTCGAGTTTTTCAGCCGTGTGTTGCGCGAGCATGGCGATCGCGTGCAGTTGCGCATTCTCGGCCGGACCGTCCTCTTGCTGTGCCATCCACGGGATATCGAGCATGTGCTCGTGCGCAAACGGGATGATTTCGGCCGGTCGGCCGAAGTGTTCAAGCTGCGGCCCATCTTCGGTGCGGGTCTTCTGGCCAGCGAGGGTGCACTGTGGCGCCGCCAGCGCACTCTCATCCAACCGAGCTTTCAGCCGGATGCCCTGGCCAAGTATTTTTCCATCATGCTCGCCACGGCCACCATGGTGACTCGTACCTGGAAGACGGGCGAAACGCGGGATATTCACGCCGAGATGTTGAAGTACACGCGCGAGACGATTTGCCGCGTCCTGTTCGGCGAGGGAGTGGCGGCGACCCAAGGCGATGTCGCCGCAGCGGTTTCGGTGGTATTCGGCGAGCTGCGCAGCGAGATACTCTACCTGCCCATTTGGCGCAAACTCCCCTTGCCCCGGGTTTGGCGGTGGAACCGGGCCGTCGCGCTGCTCGACCGCACGATCCGCGACAATATCGCCGCGCGCCGAGCCTCCGGCGCCCAACACGACGACCTCCTCCAAGCGCTGCTCGACGCCCGCGGTCCCGAGGGTGAGACCATGTCGGACCAGCAGATTCACGATGAAATTCTCACGTTCTTCCTGGCCGGTCATGAAACGGCGGCGCTGTCGCTCACCTGGGCGGCGTATCTATTGGCGCTGCACGGGGATACTCAGGAACGCGTGATCCGTGAGGTGCGCTCCTGGTCGCATGACCCGGGCATGAGCGCACTCGACTATCCGGCTCTGCGGTGGACCACCGCGACCGTCAAGGAAGCCATGCGCTTATATCCACCGGTCTGGAGCATGGGACGACGCGCGGTCACCGACACAGTCGTCGATGATCACCCCGTTGCGAAAGGCACGGATGTGTGGATCTGCCTGCATCGCTTGCATCGCGATGAGCGATGGTTTGCCGAACCGGACCGGTTCGCTCCGGAGCGATGGCTGCGCAGTCATGCGCAAGAACCATTCACCTACCTACCCTTCGGCGTAGGCCCGAGAATCTGTATCGGTCAGCGCTTTGCGATGGCGGAGGCCGTCATTGGTTTGGCGACGCTATTGTCGCGCTTTCGCCTCACGCTTGCCTCGGGTCAGCGGGCGGAGCCGAGCGCATGGATTACGTTGCGACCGAGCAAGCCCATCCTCTTGCGGCTTGCATGAAGCAACCCGCGCGAGCCCGGCATTCGTCGTTTCATGCCACCTTCGATTGCAGGAACTCTGCGGCGCGATCGAATTCGCGGCGCAGCTCTTGAGCCAGCGTCTCCAATTCATCGCGCTTGCCGGCGCTGGCCGCCGTTTGCAATCGTTCCGCCGCCAGTGCCGAGGACCGCGCGCGGATGCCGGCACTCACGCCATGAAAGGCATGCGCATTCTTGCTCAAGTCATCGATTTTGCCGTGCACGATGGCCTCGCCGATCAGCTCCATGCTGTAACGGCCGTTCTCGATGAATTGAGTCGCCATGTCGCGCGCCGAGTTCTCATCGCCGGTCACCGCGATCAATCCCACCCAATCCACGGGGGTCGATGAGGCAGCCTTCAACGACTCGATCCCGGCGGGATAGCGCAGCGTCGCGTTTGCGGAGATGGCCAAATGGCTCTGCAGGCATTCTTCGAGCTTGTTGCGGTCGATGGGCTTGGATAAGAAGTCATCCATTCCGGCATCGATACATGCCTGTTCCGCGCCCGTCAATGCATGCGCGGTGAGCGCGATGATGGGAATGCGGCTTCGGCCGGATTCCAATCGGCGGATCTCCCGAGTCGCGTCGAAGCCGTCGAGTACCGGCATCTGACAGTCCATCAAAATCAGATCATAGCTGCCGTTCTGCCAACGCGTCACCGCTTCCTGACCGTTCTCGACCACGTCGACGCGGTATCCGGAACGCTCGAGTATGCGTTGGGCGACCTTTTGGTTCACCAAATTATCCTCGGCTATCAGTATTTGCCGTGCACCGCGCACGCGATTCTTTCTCAGTTGATCGGTGGTGACGATGGCTTGCCCTGTCCCGCTGCCCGCTGCGAGCACGAGGTTCAGGCATTCAGCAAGCTCACGCTGGGTGACCGGTTTGAGCAAATATCCGCTGAATCCGATCGCGGCATAGCGCGCACTCTCGCTGCGATCGCCCGAGGCGGTCAACAGCACGAGGCGCGTCGCTTTCAATGTCTCGTCCGCGACGATCCTTTGTCCGAGTTCCGCCCCATCGCAGTCGGGCATTTCATTATCCAACAGGGCGGCATCGTACGGATCCTCGGCCGCGGTTGCCTCGCGCATCAGCGCCATGGCTTCGTCGGCCGAACCGGCGTAAGTCGGCTCCGCGCCACAGCGCAATAGCTGACCGATCAGTACCTTCCGATTGATGAGGTCATCATCGACGATGAGGACTCGGCGGCCGACCAATTCCGTTTGCACGGGTTGGGCATCGGTCTTCGCCCTCTCGACCGCGCCGAATTGAACCGTGAACCAGAACGTAGAGCCTTTCCCGAGTTCGCTCTCGACGCCGACGGTGCCGCCCATCAGCTCCACCAACTGGCGCACGATGGGCAAGCCGAGACCGGTTCCCCGCACCTTGCGGGTGCTCACGGAACCCACGTCGGCGAACGGTGCGAACACGCTGTCCAGCCGCTCGGGTGCGATGCCCACACCGGTGTCGCGGATGTCGCATCGAATCTGGGTCGTGGTCGGGCTGCCCTTCAGTACCTGAATGTCCAGCGACAATTCCCCGCGCTGCGTGTACTTGATGGCGTTTCCGCCCAGATTCAACAGGATTTGGCGGATGCGGCGCGCGTCGCCTCGCACCAGATTCGGCAGCGTCGAATCGATGCGCACTTTCATGTCGAGGCCCTTACCATGGGCCTGCAGCGACAGCAGTCGCACGACATCGTCGACGGTGTCGCGCAAATCCATTTCGTGCAGCTCCAGCTCGAGCGTGCCCGATTGTATGCGTGAGAATTCCAAGATGTCGTTGATGACGGTCATCAGCGCATTGGCGCTATCGCGCACCGACTCGGCATAATCGCGCTGCGTCGAGGTCAAGGTCGTGTCGAGGAGCAACTCGGCCATACCGATCACGCCGTTCATGGGTGTGCGGATCTCGTGGCTCATGTTCGCGAGGAACTCGGTCTTCGCGCGGGTCGCCGACTCCACCATTCCGCGTGCCGTGTCGAAGTCGCGGTTCATCGTCAACAATTCATTCTCGTCGCGGCGCTGCGCGGCCAGGTACGTGAAAGTGGCAACGCTCAACTGAATGAGCGCGCCAACGGCGATGGCCACGCCATAGACGTCTCTGAGCTGCGCCGGCACCATATTTTGGACGCTGACCACGGCGCCGACCCCTAATTGCCCGAGCAGCAAGCACAGCGCGAGGCCGGCATAGGCGCCCGCCGCCCGCAAGGTCAGCACGTATGCCGCATAGACTGGCCACACCAAAAACCCCGCCAGCGACTGCGCGCCTCCGGTGACGGCGGCCATGGCGAACGTGACGGTCAGACCGATGAGGACTTGAGCATGCGCAAAGACGTCGATGCGTTTGTTCACGCGCATGCCGAGGATGATGGCGAGTTGAATCAGCGCCACGGTGCACGCCGCGATCCATACCCCGGCCGAACCCGTTAATATCGCGGGCAGGCAGAGCGCACAGGCTCCGAAGCTGATCGCCACGCCGTTCGCAGTCTTGAGGCGGCGCACTAGCAGACGATCCGATGCGCGGGGATCCTCGGGGTCCATTCCGCTGGTCAACAGATTGTCGATGGGCGATGTGGCGATTGGCAAGCGTGCGTGTCCTTGATAGCCACCGTCTAACGGTGTGCGTACGGCATACTTATCAGAATCCCAGCCGATGGTGCGCCGCAATTTGCGTCGGTTGTGGAGCCGTCGACAGTTGCCGCGTCGCGCCGCAGTCGGGCGGTGTATATTGCTGCACGGCGGCAACCTCGACGCCGCGACCATGAACGGCCAAGCCTTGCGATTGACGACCCTAAGCCTGGTGATTCTGATGCTGTTGGCGGCGCAAACCTGCGATGCCGCTGGCGGCCCGGCGCCAACGACGGTTACTTTGCTGCTCGACTGGTATCCGGAGGCGGAAAATGCCGGGTACTTTTATGCGTTGACTCACGGTCTCTACGCTCGGGCCGGTTTGGACGTGCAGATTTATCCGATTGGACCGAATGGCCGTGTCGGACCACAGGTGGCCTTGGGCAAGTACGATTTCGGCCTCGACAGCTCGGATCAGGTGTTGATCGCGCGATCCCGCGGCATTCCATTGGTCAGCGTCATGGGATCGCTACAGCATGATCCCGTCGGCGTCATGGTGCATGCCGGTTCGCCCGTCCACTCGTTTGCCGATCTGGAAGGCAGGACGGTTGCGGTGCAGCCCGGTGTGCCGTGGCTTCTCTACGTCGTCAAAAAATATCACTTGCAGAACTTGAAGACGATTCCATTGAACTTCGACTACGCGTCGTTTATACGCGATCCGAATTACATCCAGCAGGTATTCGTCACCTCGGAACCGCCGATCATGGCGCA
>Ga0116226_10006395_pt1 | contig 10581 bp, 10 predicted proteins | sample S1TSphfallax_FD_89692 | JGI IMG/M metagenome (GOLD analysis project Ga0116226, IMG submission 89692) | Host-associated microbial communities from peat moss isolated from Minnesota, USA - S1T2_Fa - Sphagnum fallax MG | ecosystem: Host-associated > Plants > Peat moss > Unclassified | place: USA...
ATTCTTGTCAGTTTCAACTTCAATACGAAGGAAGAGGTCATTCTGCCAGGAAATTCTAACTAGCTAAATCCTTCCGGCTTCTCGCAGAGCCCGAATCTCCTCGTCCGTAAACACCCGCGACCGCGTCAAAAACCGCACGCCCTCCGGCCCTTCCAGCGAGAACATCCCACCTCTTCCCTTCACCACATCCAGAATGATCTGCGTGTGCTTCCAATACTCAAACTGGCTCTGGTGCATGTAGAACGGCGTCCCGGCCAACGTCGCCATCAGCACATCCTGCCCGCCGATCAGGAACTCTCCCCGCGGATAGCACATCGGGGAGCTGCCATCGCAGCAGCCCCCCGACTGGTGGAACATCAGTGGCCCGTGCTTCGCCTCGAGCTTGGCGATCAAGCCAAAAGCGGCATCAGTCGCAACCACCTGCTCCGGTACAACAGCGGTCCCTGTCTCTACTCCAGCCATCTAGAAGAACCCCAGCGCGTTCGGACTGTAGCTCACCAGCAGGTTCTTCGTCTGCTGGTAGTGGTCGAGCATCATCTTGTGGTTCTCCCGCCCAATTCCCGACTGCTTATACCCTCCAAACGCCGCATGCGCCGGATAGGCGTGGTAGCAGTTCGTCCAGACCCTGCCTGCCTCAATCCCACGCCCAAACCGGTAAGCCCGCGTCATATCGCGAGTCCAAACGCCCGCGCCCAGGCCGTACAGCGTGTCGTTGGCGATCGCCAGCGCCTCTTCGTCATCCTTAAAGGTCGTCACCGACAGCACCGGCCCGAAGATCTCCTCCTGGAAGATCCGCATCTTGTTTTGGCCTTTGAAGATTGTCGGCTCGATATAGAAGCCATTCTCGAGCCCGCCATCGAGCTGCTTGCGATGGCCGCCAGTCAGCAACTGCGCTCCCTCCTGCAGCCCAATGTCGATGTACGACAGGATCTTCTCCGTCTGCTCCTGCGATGCCTGCGCGCCCATCATCGTCGAGGCATCCAGCGGATTGCCCATCCGGATCGCCTTCACCCGTGCCAGCGCCCGCTCCATAAACCGATCGTAGATCGACTCATGAATCAGCGCCCGCGAAGGACACGTACACACCTCGCCTTGGTTGAACGCAAACAGCGTGAACCCTTCCAGCGCCTTGTCGAAGTAGGCGTCATCTTCCGCCATCACATCGGCGAAGAAGATGTTCGGCGACTTCCCACCCAGCTCCAGCGTGACCGGGATGATCGTCTGCGAAGCGTACTGCATGATCAACCGCCCGGTCGTCGTCTCGCCCGTAAACGCGACCTTGTTCACGCGTGGGCTCGACGCCAGCGGTTTGCCCGCCTCCACGCCAAAGCCATTCACCACGTTCAGCACGCCCTTTGGCAGCAGGTCGCCGATCAGCTCCATCAAGATCAGGATCGACACCGGCGTCTGCTCTGCCGGCTTCAGCACAATCGCATTGCCAGCAGCCAACGCAGGGGCCAGCTTCCAGCACGCCATCAACAGCGGAAAGTTCCACGGAATGATCTGAGCCACCACGCCTAGCGGCTCGTGATAGTGATACGCGACGGTATCCTGATCGATCTCCGAGATCCCGCCCTCCTGCGCTCGGATGCACCCGGCAAAGTAGCGGAAGTGGTCCGAACAGAGAGGAATGTCGGCATTCATGGTCTCGCGAATCGGCTTGCCGTTGTCCCACGTCTCGGCGGTTGCCGGCACCTCAAGAATGTCGTCAATCCGCTGAGCGATCTGCTCCAGAATCCGCGCTCGCTGTGCCACCGAGGTCTTGCTCCACGCCTTCTTCGCCGCATGAGCGGCATCCAGTGCCCGATCGATGTCCGCGGCGTTCGATCTCGCTACCTCGCAGAAGACCTCGCCCGTTACGGGAGACACGTTATCGAAGTACTCACCAGAGATAGGCGCGACCCACTCGCCGCCAATGTAGTTGCTGTAACGCTTCTTGAAATCCACGGGGAATCCATACTTGCCGGGCTGCAGTTGTGTCAAAGTCGCGGTCGACATAGCTACCTTCCTTATCAATCTGTTGCGTTGTTCGCTTCCATCGTGAAGCGTCTGAAGGATGCCGCCAGCCCGGAAACCGGTCACCGGCGGATTTGGAGCACGCGGCATCCTAATCCTCCTCAACCAGGAAAATCCAGTCCCACCACCCGGTTCGTCTTCCGCCCGGAACGGCTTTGACACCGCTTGCGTGTTATTCCTCTTCACCCGGAAGCATGAGATAGTGCGCAAGTCACTGAAACGCCGGATGAATCCGCCCGATTAAATTCGCTACAACCGCAAGCGAAGCTCAGGTATCCTCGGGCGGGGGAATTTTCAATCGATCTCTCGACACCAAATCAGACTCGAGAGTTAAACGGGAGAGAATCACCCGTGATGGCATGAAGCACGACGTTATCGAACCTTCGGCCACCAACAACATCTCCTCACCAGGAGCCGGCACGGTCGTGCCCGCGGCCATGCCCGGCGTAGGGTCAGCGCTGAACGCTGCCTTGAAGTTCTTCGAGAGCAGGCAAATTCTCTCCGGCGTCGCCCTGCTCACGCTCACGGCAATCGGCTTCAGACTCGCCATCAGCCTCTTCGATTGGGCTCTGCCGTCGACGGATGACTGGGCCATCTACTGGCCCTATGATGGCATCGCTCTCGCGCTCTTGCTCATCACCGATCGGCGAAGGTGGCGATGGATCCTCGGCGGATTTGTCATCGCCTTTTCCCATACCGAGATCATCGCCCAGCACCCGCCCTCGGAAGCGTTCATCGACATCTCGTGCAACGTCGCGGAGATTCTCTTCTCCGCCTTCTTTCTGCCGCCCTTCCGCTCTCTCAAGCGTTGGATGATGGAGCCCCATCTCGCCCTGCGCTTCACAGTCTTCGCCGTGCTCGTCGGCCCCGCTCTTACCAGTCTGCCCGCAGCATGGTACTTTTCTGGTTCCCAGGGAACGTTCTGGTCTATCGCTCTGAAGTGGGCCTTTCCCGACGCGCTGGGTACGGCGCTTTGGACACCTCTCATCTTCACCCTCATCAGCCGCGAGACCTACGATCTCTTCCGACTCAAGGCCCTGCCGCAGACCGTGCCGCTCCTGACCGGACTCGTCGCCGTCTCATGGTTCACCTTCCGTCAGAGCGGTTATCCGCTGAGCTTCGTGGCCTATCCGATGCTCCTTTTTGTCGCTCTTCGTCTTGGCTTCAGTGGGGCGGTCCTTGGCGCAAATATGCTGTCGCTCATCGCTGCCTATCTTAGCCTGCGCGGTTATGGGCCGTTCCACCGCGCCTTCATTCTTTGGAGCGACCAACAAACCATCATTCTTCAGGTTTACTCGACCTTGGCGATGCTCTTCGTGCTGCCCCTCAGCGTCATTCTGGTGGAGCGCCGCAACTTCGCCGAGAAGCTGCAGCACGCCCTCGAAGAGATGAAGGACCTCGCCACCATCGACCAGCTCACCGCGGTCGCCAACCGTCGCCGCTTTGACGAGACCTTAGATACCGAGTGGAAACGCGCCATCCGCGACGCCACCCCCATCTCTCTTCTGATGATCGACGCCGACCACTTCAAGTCCTTCAACGACCGCTACGGCCACGTCGCCGGCGACGACTGTCTCCGTGGAATCGCCGCCGCCCTCAGCGCCAAGCCGCTACGCCAACACGATCTCGTCGCCCGCTATGGAGGCGAAGAGTTCGCAGCGATCCTGCCCGGTGCCCCCGCCGCTGCCGCCGAGGAACTCGCGGAGCAGATGCGTCTCTCCGTGCTCGAATCCTGCGTCACGCACGAAGGGAATCCTACCGGCTGTGTCACCGTCTCCATCGGCTGCGCCTCTCTCGTGCCGGCCAAGGGAATGTCCCCTGCCGAGTTGATCGCCTCCGCCGACCGCGCTCTCTATCTTGCCAAGGAGAGTGGCAGAAACCGCGTCTGCACCGCCGCGCCCAGGCTCGTCGAGCCGATGCAGCGGCCTGCCTAGCTTACCGTTCCAGGGTGTATCGACCTCTCGGCGAACACAACAATCAAGAGACGCCAATCATCCAGCGTCACTCGTCATTCTGACCCTCGAGCGCAGCGAAGGGGAAGAATCCCCGTATTCTTTGTCCCAGCCGAACCAGTCTCCTGCCAGCACAAGCGAAATGCGGGGATTCTTCGGCTGCGCCTCAGAATGACGGCGTGGGGCTGTGCCGATACTCCCTAGCCCGCCTTGAACATTGCCTTGATGCCGCGCAGAGCCTGCCGTGTCCGCTCTTCATTCTCGATCAACGAGAACCGCACATGCCCGTCGCCGTGCTCGCCAAAGCCCACACCCGGACTCACTGCGACCTTCGCCTCAAGCAGCAGCTTCTTCGAGAACTCGACGGACCCGAGCGCCCGGTACTGCTCAGGAATCTTCGCCCACGCGAACATCGTCGCCTTCGGCAGATCCACCGCCCATCCAAGCTTGTTCAGCCCCGGAACCAGCACATCCCGCCGGCACTTATACGTGTCCACGATATCGGCGACGCACGCCTGCGGCCCTTCGAGCGCTGCAATCGAAGCCACCTGGATCGGCGTAAACGTTCCATAGTCGAAGTAGCTCTTGATACGTCCAAGTGCTCCTACCAGTTTGGGACAACCCACCATGAAGCCGACCCGCCATCCGGGCATGTTGTAGCTCTTCGAGAGCGTGAAGAACTCCGCAGCAATCTCTTTCGCGCCTGGAACTTCAAGAACGCTCGGCGCACGGTAGCCATCGAAGACAATGTCCGCGTATGCCAGATCATGCACGATATAGATGCCCAGTTCCTTGCACAGCGGAACCAGCTTTTCAAAGAAGCTCAACTCGACGCACTGCGTCGTTGGGTTCGCCGGGAAGTTCAGGATCAGCAGCTTGGGACGCGGCTCCATGCGCGGCAGTTCGTACTCGAGCTTCTGCCAAAGCGCATCTTCATCGGTGCCATCGAGCGCGATGCTCTGGACCTTCGATCCCGCGATCACAGGCCCGAAGATATGGATGGGATAGCTCGGGTTCGGCACGGCGACGGTATCGTCATCGTCCAGCATCGCCAGGCAAAGATGGGCGATGCCTTCCTTCGAACCGATCGTCACGATCGCTTCGGTCTCCGGATTCAGATCGACATCGTATCTGTGCTTGTACCAGTTACAAATTGCCTTACGCAGACGCGGTATGCCGCGCGACAACGAGTAGCGATGCGTCGCCGTCTTCTGCGCCGCTTCAATCAGCTTGTCGACGATGTGTTTCGGCGTCGCTCCATCGGGATTGCCCATCCCGAAGTCGATGATGTCCTCGCCCCGCTTGCGCGCTGCAGCCTTCAGCTCGCTTGTAATGTTGAATACATACGCGGGCAGCCGCGTCAGCCTTCTAAATTCTTCCATCTTCCCTAGATCCAGTCTTAACAAATCGCTTTGCATAAGGGCACGGCTTCCGCCGTGTCCTATAGCTCTGTCAGGATTGCGGCTTCAGCCGCTGAGGTACGCCTTCCATCATTCAATCATTACGGCGCGAAGGAAATCCCGGGAAAATATCTTCCTCGCTGGAATCTCTTCTCCTTGCGAACATGCCTTGCCAACACCGCGCCTACTTCGCCGTGAAGAGCACCTCAACCGGCAGCGTCTTCGGCGGATAACACGCCGCATGATCGCAAGCCTGGTAACGAAGCGTCCCACTCAATCGATGCTCTCCAGCAGTCGCGACCACCGGCAGCTTCACCGTGAACGCTCCCTGATACACCTCGAGTTTTTCGTTCGTATCGAAGCTAAAGCTGTAAGCGGTACCCGCGGGATACTCAAGCGGCGCGACCTTCACGCCATCAGCCGCATCCAGCTTCAGATTCGTTGGGATCAGCAGCTCCGACTTCGGCGTATGGCTGTTCACGTGGAAGCCATCCTGCACCTTGAAGTGCAGCTCCACCACCGCCTTCTTCCCCGCCGCAATCGTCTGCGGCTCGGCGGCATAGACAATGTAAGTCTTTGGCTTCGACGGATTCTCAAAGCCCACATCCTGCGCTCGCACCATCGGGACAGCCAAAGCCGCGAGGACAGCGGATACCGCAAACAACTTCATCGCCCCGCACCCACAGCCGGCGCAGCGCCTAGCGAAGCAGTCGCGGCATCACCGGGCCCGAGCAGCTTCTTGATATTCGCCTCGACCTCGTCCTTCGAAGCGAGTCCGATCGTCTCCGTCGTCACAAGTCCGTTGCGATCGATGTAGAACGAAGTCGGCAGCATGTCTACGCCGCCATAAGCGGGAGCCACCTTGCCATCCGTCAGCAGGATCGGATACGTCACCGCAGCCTTCTTCGCCGTCTTTGCGATCTCATCCTTGCCCGCGTCATCTTCAGCGATGCCAAGAATCTCAAACCCCTGCGCCTGGTACTTCTGCCGGAACTCCTCGAACCACGGCATCTCCAGCTTGCACGGAGCGCACCACGTAGCCCAGAAGTTCACCACCACCGGTCGCCCTTTGTAGTCTGCCAAAGAGACCTTCTTGCCCTCGAGATCGACCAGCGTGAACGCCGGCGCGGCCTTGCCCTTCAGCGGAATGTCCTGCGCCGTCGTCTCCCCTGCGGAACCCGTACCCGCCCCCGGAACAGCCGCGCCATCGGGAGTCAGCACCACGTGGTTCGCCTGCGCCTGTTGCGCCGCCAGCTTCCGCGCCCGCAGGCTGTACACACCTGCCCAGATCATCAGGCTGATACCGAAGACCATCATCAACACAAAAAACGCACTCTTCTTCACGCGAGCATCCTCCGGCAGGCGCACCCCGCGCACCGCCAACTTCAAGTCTACTGCGTTAGACAAGAATCGGACGCTCAGGATATAGAGATGTCAGGATACAAACGTCCGAGTTCCCCACATCTCGACTTTGAGATGTGGGACGTCAACCCTCCAACCCGCTGCGCTCCTACCCCACCTACGCCGCCCGGGTGCCCCATCCATGCGGCCGTATCGCATGGGTGGGACGTAAGACTTCCCGCTCGCACCTCTGCTAGCATCGACCTCGATGTCTTCCAACCCGTCCGATCTCGTCCGCGTCGAAGCCCGCGCCCTTCTTCAGCTAGCCGATCGCCTTGACAGCTCGATGTCAGTCCCTTTCGCCCGCGCCGTCGATCTCCTCGCCGCCTGTTGCGACAGGCAACACCGTGTCATCCTCCTCGGCGTCGGCAAGAGCGGCCTGATCGCCCGCAAGATCGCCGCCACCCTGACCTCCACGGGTACCCGCGCGCACTTCCTTCATCCCGCCGAAGCCCTTCACGGCGACCTGGGTATCATCTCGACGGGTGACATCGCCATCGTCCTGTCGGCCAGCGGCGAGACCGAAGAACTCACCCGCCTGATTCCCGTTCTCAAGCGCCTCGAAGTCCCGCTGATCGCCTTCACCGGAGCGCTCGCCTCGACCCTCGCCTCAGCCAGCGAAATCGTCCTCGACACCAGCATCACTGAAGAGGCCTGCGCGCTCAATCTCGCGCCTACCGCCTCCACCACCGTCATGCTCGCTCTCGGCGACGCCCTCGCCATCGAGGTCAGCCAACGACGCAACTTCCAACCGGAGGACTTCGCCAACCTCCATCCCGGAGGCCATCTCGGACGTCGCCTCGCACCCGTTCGCGATCTCATGCACGCGGGAGAAGCTCTGCCTCACGTAGGCGCGTCCACGCCAATGACCCAGGTCATCTACGAGATGTCGCGCAAGAAGCTGGGCATGACCACGGTTCTGTCAGAGGAAGGCGAAGGTCGCAAGCTCCTTGGCATCGTCAGCGACGGCGACCTGCGCCGCCTGCTCGAGCGCGAAGGTCCCCACGCCCTCGAACACACCGCCGCCGAGATCATGAACCCCAACCCCATCACCATCGAGCAGACGACCCTTGCACCCGCCGCCCTCGCCTTGATGGAGCAGAAGAAGATCACTTCGCTCATCGTCACTGACGCAGGCACGCAGGAAGTCCTCGGCGTCGTCCATCTGCACGACATCTGGGCGCTGGAAATATCCTGATAAACGCATTTCGCGGTAAAGAAACTTCATCTCGACCGAAGTCGCGCAGTCTCAACGCGCGACGAAGTGGAGAGCCCCCCGCATTTCGCCTTTGTTCTTGCTTGATTGTGCGCACCTACTGCGGCGGCTGCGGCACCATCAATCGATTCGTCTGTGGAAGCAGCGGCTCAACCGCCATCAAGTCCCCCAGCGTAATCCGTTCCTGCGGTGACAGCTCCCGATGCAGATACTCCGAGCTCAGGTAAGCCTGCCGCTGATTCAGAGGCATCATCCGCAGATCGCGAAACGCCCGGGCCACCACCCTCCGCCGCTCCGCTGGCAGCCGTCCAAGCTCCGCCATCGCCCCACGCACCTGCTGCCGCTGGTCTGGGCTCAGATGCTCCATCTGCTCCGCCCGCTCCAGTACTTGCAGCCTCTGCTGCGGAGCCATCGCGTTCAACTGCGCCAGCCGGTTCAGCATCCTCTGCTGGGTCGCCGGGGCGAGCTGCCGGAACCCTGGCTCGTTCTGCAAAGCCTGCTGCTGTTGCTGCGGGGTAAGATCTCGATGCCGCTCCATCCACTCAGGGAGATGCTCTTTTGTTGGACTCGCAGCTGGCTTCGGCGCAGAATTCATCGGCTGCGCAGGCGATGCGGAAGGTGGCTGCCTCACAACGGGAGCCTGCCCGCCAGCCGTGGAGGAGCAGCCGGCAGCGGTCAGCAACAACGCCGCCAGGATCGCGGACACACCTGCGCGAGTTGAGATTGAAGCCGCCATCACTCTGTAACCAGAAACTCCTTCACAGAACCCCGCCCTGAATCAAGACGAGGGAATCAGATCAATACCGCAGTGAATGTTCGAATCGAAGCCCACACAGAACATCCGTCAGCTTGCTGGCTGGTCGGACCCATCGGGCCCCGAACCGTCATCGTCCAGTAACTGGTCCATCTGCTGGATCGCCTGCTCGTTCCGGTCCAGTATCTGAAGATCGTTTACCGCGGCTGAAGCCTGCACCTTGTCGTGTTCCCCATTCAACACGGTCACCCCGACGTACCCGCCGCCGCCCAGCAACAGGGCCAGCGCAAGTCCACCCGTAAGCGCGGGACGAAACTGCCTGCCCGTGCTCAGCAGCACATACTCCCTTATCCGCTCGAAGAACCCTGCCGGGGCCTTGGCCTGCTCTTCACGCATCCGCACCGCCATCTTCTGGTCGAAGTACGCCGACGGCTCAGGAGCCTTCCATGTATCCAGCAAAGCCATCGTCGCCTGCAGACTCTTCGCCTCTTCGGCGCACTCCGCGCACTCCGTCATGTGCTTCGTCAGCTCTGCCGACGCCGCTCCACCAAACAAACTCTCTTCCAACTCGTCTTGATAATTTTTGCAGCTCATATCGCTCACTCCCAAAACCCGGCGGCATCGCTCCGCCCAAATCCGCCTCAACCTCGCGTTCCCAAGCTTTAGACAAAATCCTTCAACTTCTCACGCAGCGTCTGGTAGGCCCGGAACAGCAACGACTTCGTCGCCGACTCGCTCAACTTCAGCACCTCGCCAATCTGCTTGTAGTCCATGCCCTCATACTTGTGCATCAGCACCGCCATCTGCTGCCGCTCCGGCAGCGCCATCACATGCTGCTTGATCGCCGCCATCCGCTCCCGGCGGAGAATCTTCTCTTCAACTCCCGGCGTCGAGTCCGCCACATCTACCGACGTTCCCGTCTCTTCGTCGGTCTCATCCAGATAGACGGTCGAAGCGGCCCGCTCGTGCCGCGTATCCCGAGCATGGTTCACGCCCAGGTTCGTCGCAATCCGGTAGAGCCAGGTGCTGAACTTCGCCTCCGCCCGGTAGCTCTCCCGCGAGCGGTAGACCCGCAGAAAAACCTCCTGCGCCAGCTCCTCGGCGACCGACTCGTTATGCACCATCCGGTACATAAAGTGGATGATCGGCCTGCGATACCGAGCCAGGAGGTAATCAAAAGCGCCCATCTCGCCCGCGCGAAGCCGCAACATGACCTCGGAGTCTTCCATGCCTTCGTAGCCACGATCGCTGCGAAGGAACTCAAGAACAGGCAGTGACTGTTCACCAACCAGATCCGAACTGACAGCCAGGGTAGCCATGTCGTCATCGCCCTCACCCTGTGTAACCCCAAAATCCTCATCCTGTTGCGTCAGGGCATCGGAATCTTGTTCTTCTGTCGCCGCTTCGTCCAGAATCTCATCCGCGTCGCTCGACTCCTCGCCTCTTCCGAACCTATCTGGCTGGGCTTCACGCGGTTGCCGCGTCGCCGAATCGGGTTTGGGAGAGGACAGGGCCATGACTCCGTTCCATTCTAACCATTTGCGAGCACCGACTCACTCACCCGAACCGGCCACCCCTGGCCGCCGCACCCCTGCGCGCAGCCAATTGATCCGACTGCAAAAATCCCTCCTTTCAATTGCTTCACCCACCACCGCCAAATTGACGACCAAAGTAGTCGCATATAACATCGAGACATTGACTTCTTGATCTGCCAACGCGCCCGTACCCGCGTCCGAACCGAGGCTTAGAAATGTTTCAAGCGTTCATCATCACTCTCCGCGAAGGCGTTGAAGCCGCCCTGATCGTCGGCATCATCTTCGCGTACCTCGGCAAAATTGGCCG
>Ga0116226_10006396_pt1 | contig 10580 bp, 7 predicted proteins | sample S1TSphfallax_FD_89692 | JGI IMG/M metagenome (GOLD analysis project Ga0116226, IMG submission 89692) | Host-associated microbial communities from peat moss isolated from Minnesota, USA - S1T2_Fa - Sphagnum fallax MG | ecosystem: Host-associated > Plants > Peat moss > Unclassified | place: USA...
GCACGACGATTTCCCCGGCGGCGCGGCCGGTCTGGTTGGCGAGGTTTTTTACTTCACCGGCGACGACCGCGAATCCTTTGCCGGCCTCGCCGGCGCGGGCCGCCTCGATTGTCGCGTTGAGTGCCAGCAGATTGGTCTGACTGGCGATGTCGCTGATGACCTTGATGACGTCACCAATCTTGGTCGCGGCGGCGCTCAAGCCACGGACGATCGCGTTGGTGCGCTCCATTTCTTCTGATGCGTCCTTCGAAATCCGCGAGGCCTGCGTCACTTGTCTGCTGATCTCCAAGATCGACGCGGACAGTTCCTCGGCCGCCGTGGCGACCGTTTGCACATTGGCAGACGCCTGATCCGACGCCGCGGCCACGGTCGTCGCCTGGGAATTGGCTTGTTGCGCCACGGCTGAGAGTGACCGCGCGGTACCCTGCATCTGCGACGCCGACGCCGAAACCATTTTGACGACACCCATGACGCTTGCCTCGAACACGTCGGCCATGTCGTTCCGATTCTTCTTCACCATGTCGGCCGCGACGCGTTTTTGGTGTTCCTGCTCGCGGGTCATCCGCTCGACCCGTATGGCATTGTCCTTGAAGATCTGGACCGCTTCGGCCATCTGGCCGATTTCGTCATGGCGGCCCCGCGCCGGGACGTCGATCAGGGTGTCACCTTCCGCCAGGCGACGCATTGCCGTCGTCATTCCAACCACCGGCAGAGCGACATTGCGACCGATTAGAAAGGCCGAGAGCAGGCTGACGCAGACGCCCGCTGCCGACAAGGCCAGCATGAGGGTGAGCGCCGCCCCGACCGAGGAAATCGTGTCATTCTCTACCTGCTTGGCTTCTGCGGATGCCGAAGCGCCGACCTGATCGGCGGCATCGACCAGGGCGAGCATATCATCGGCCATGACGCCCGTGATCAGAGAGTCCGTCAGCCCTTCGATTTGCGCGACCCGGTCAAAAGCAGACTCATAGCCGGCCAGCAGGGCCTTGGCTTCAGGCAGCCCAGTCAGTTCATGGCCGGTCAAAGCGGTGTCGAGCTTAGGCCACAGAAGGCGCAGCTCTTCGAAGGCCGACTTGGTCTTGGCGACCATGGTCTGGTCATGCCGCCCGATCATCTGGTTGGCAAACAGCCTCGCCAGCAGCTCTTGGCGGATGGCTTGGCCAAGCAGCACCGCCGCCGCGGGATTGTGGCTGTCGATTTCCAATCGCAAAGTGAGATCGTAGGCTTTGGCGCCGGATGTATCCATCCCCTCGGCGATCAATGTCTTCTGTTCCGACCGCAGCGCGACGATCTCGTCGAAGTGATGCATATAGTCTTCGAAGCGTGTCGAAATATCGATGATATGCTGGTGGCGATCGGGGTTCCTGATCATGTCCAGCCCATTGGCAATATCCTTGCGAAACACCGCCGCCGATTCCTGTGTCGCTTTGCTTTCCTCCTCCTTGCCGACGAAGCCGAACTCGCGGGCATGCCGGCGCAACACCGCTGCGTCGAAGGAGAGCCGATGGGCCGTGGCGCGCACGCCAGTGGCTTGGGTATAGGTCAAGATACTGCTGTTGGTGGTTGAGATCGCCTGCAGCCCTGTCAGGGCGACGGCCAGCAGGACAAAAAGTCCGAGCCCGAACCCCAGGGAGATGCGGACGCGAATGCCAAGATCGTTGAAAGCTTTCATAGCGGTTCTCCTGAGAGAAAAAGCAAGATTTGGCGCCACCGTCTGGCGAGCGGCGAGGGGGCGGTCATGCCGCGACCTGTCGATCAGTCGCTGCGACTGTTTCGAGCATCGACTGCCAGCATTCGATATTGTGAGGGGCGGGGTAGCCGCCGGCGCCGCCCTTGGTGATCCAGGCCGTCTCGGACGCAATCAGCGCCTGCAATTTTTGCTTGAGCCCCCTGAGATCAACGGGCGATGGCGACGGCAACGTCATCATGTCAGAACTCCCCCGACCTGCGGGGTCACTGACGGGCCGCGGGTCCAGGGCGTATCCTAGAGGGCAGATTTCCGCCGCATATTGATCAAACTCAATTTAAAGTTGTTTACTTGATCTCTGCTGATAGGGTGAGTTCCGTGCTATACGGCCTCAGCCAACAGAATGCTGGTCTCCGACGCCGAGACCGCCTTGATGGTGCGGATCGCCGTCAACACCCGGTCGAGCGAGGCGAGGTCGCGGGTGCGAATTTCAACGATCAGGTCCCAGCGGCCATTGGTGGCATGGATGCGCGCCACTTCCGGCAAGCGCTTCAGCTGCGAGATCACCGGTTTGTGATCGGAAGAGCGGATTTCAAGAGACGTGATGGCGCTGATCAGCCCGGTATCGACTTCGCCGTGCAGGCGGATGGTGAATCCCTGGATAACCCCGGCCGCGCTCAGGCGGTCGATGCGGTTTTGCACCGTTCCGCGTGATACGCCGAGCCGGCGCGCCAAGGTTGCCGTGGGCAGGCGGCTATTGTCGCGCAGCATTTCGATCAGGTGGCGGTCGGTTTCGTCGAGTGTTTGGCGATTCGACAATTCACTCTCACCATATGTTAGTGAACTGATCGCAATGTAGCATAACTCTCCCTATTTGTTAGCATCTGTTCCGGTCACACTGGTCCAGTGCAGACAGCAAGGTGGAGTGAACAGGCGATGGATGACGGCAAAACGGCGATTTCGCTGCTTGGCATTCCGCTCGATCTCGGAGCCGGCGATCGCGGCAGCGTGATGGGACCGGCCGCCTTGCGCATCGCCGGGATCCCCGTCCTGCTCGACGATCTCGGCTATAAGGTGATCGATCATGGCGATATCGCGGCCCCGGCCCCGGTCGCGGTCGAGCTTCCGGGCGACGCCGGCGCGCGCTGCAATCATCTCGGCTCTATCGCCGCCTGGACGCGGGCCATTCATGACCGCGCCTATGAGGTGCTGCGCCAGCCCGGCAAGCCGATTTTCCTGGGTGGCGACCACGCCATGTCGATGGGAACCATCAGCGCGGTGGCGCGTCATTGCGACGATATCGGCAAGGCTCTGGCGGTTCTGTGGATCGACGCTCATGCCGACTACAACACGCCGGCCACCTCGCTATCGGGCAATATGCACGGCATGCCGCTGGCCTTCCTGACCGGCGAGCCCTCCTTGCGCCCCTTGCTGGGCGAGCGCCCCTTCGTGCCGCTGGCGGCCGACAAACTCGTCCTGCTCGGCCTGCGCTCGATCGACAAGCTGGAGCGCAAAGCGCTGCGCGACGCGCAAATCCAATGCGTCGATATGGGGATGATCGACAAGTTCGGCGTCGCCAACATGATCGAGCAGGTGCTCTACCGAATCGGCGGAAAGAATGTTCATCTCCATGTCAGCCTCGACGTCGATTCGCTCGACCCCTCAGTGGCGCCCGGCGTGGGGACCACGGTTCCCGGCGGGCTGACCTATCGCGAAGCGCATCTGATGCTGGAAAAGCTGCATGAAAGCGGCCTGGTCGGCTCGCTCGATATCGTCGAACTCAACCCGTTTCTCGACCATCGCGGCCAAAGCGCGCGCGTGCTGGCCGAGCTGACGGGCAGCCTGTTCGGGCAAACCATTTTGGGTACAAATCCGCTGTAAGCGATGAGGAATTTCATGAATACGAAACTCAATATCGTCCCGTTCGTCAGCGTCGACCGCATGATGAAACTGGTGCTGCATATCGGCGTCGAACGCTTCCTCGGCGAGTTGTCCCACTATATCGAGGAAGATTTCCGCCGCTGGGACCTGTTCGACAAGACGCCGCGCGTCGCCTCGCACAGCAGCGGCGGCGTCATCGAACTGATGCCGACCAGCGATGGCGAGCTTTACGGGTTCAAATATGTCAACGGCCATCCGGACAACACCCGCTCGGGGCGGCAGACGGTGACCGCGTTCGGCGTGCTGGCCGATGTCGGCAGCGGCTATCCCATGCTGTTGACCGAAATGACCATTCTCACCGCGCTGCGCACCGCCGCCACCTCGGCCATGGCGGCGAAATATCTGGCACCCCAGGGCTCGACCTGCATGGCCCTGATCGGCAATGGCGCGCAATCGGAATTTCAGGCGATCGCCTTCAAGGCGCTGCTGGGCGTCAAGAAACTGCGGCTGTTCGATATCGACCCGGCCGCGACGCGCAAATGCATCCGCAATCTCGAGGGTCTCGGCTTCGAGATCGTCAGCTGCGCCAGCGCGCAGGAGGCGGTGATCGGGGCCCAGATCATCACCACCGTGACCGCCGACAAGAAATACGCGACGATTCTGACCGACAATATGGTGGGCGCGGGTGTCCATCTCAACGCGATCGGCGGCGACTGCCCAGGCAAGACCGAGCTGCACCGCGACATCCTGCTGCGGTCCGACATTTTCGTCGAGTTCACCCCGCAGACCCGGATCGAGGGCGAGATCCAGCAACTCGATTCCAGCCATCCGGTGGTGGAATTGTGGGAAGTGATGACCGGCCGCGCGCCGGGACGCACCGATCCGAGCCAGATCACCCTGTTCGATTCGGTCGGCTTCGCGATCGAGGATTTCTCGGCCCTGCGCTATGTCCGCGACCAGCTCGCCCAGACCGGCCTCTATGAGGAGCTCGATTTGCTGGCCGATCCGGACGAGCCGCGCGATCTGTTCGGCATGCTGCTGCGCGCAGCCAAAGCGAACGCGGCCTGAGGCTGAGCCCGGCCGCTCGCTCAGCGGTCCAGGATCTCGCGGACGCGGGACGCCACCTGGTCGTAGGTGAAGGGTTTCAGCAACAGATTTATGCCCGGATCGACCCGGCCGTGATGGATGATGGCGTCGCGCGAATAGCCGGTGGCGAACAGCACCTTGAGGCCGGGCCGCAGGCTTTGCGCCCGCTCGGCGATGGCCTTGCCGCTCATGCCGGGCAGGATCACGTCGGTGAACAGCAGATCGATTCGCTCGGTCTCCTCGCTCAGCACCGAGAGCGCCTCGGCACCGTTGGTAGCTTGCAGCACGTTATAGCCCAGCTCTGACAGGATCGATGTGCCGTAGAGCCGGACATCGTCATTATCCTCGACCACCAGCACGACCTCGCCATCGCGTGCCAGCGGCGCCGTCTCGTCGTTGGCTGCGGCGGGTGTCTCGATCGGGCCGTCATAGCGGGGGAAGTAGAGCGTTACCGTGGTGCCTCGGCCAATCGCGCTGTCGAGGGTGATATGCCCGCCCGACTGTTTGGCGAAGCCATAGACCATCGACAAGCCGAGCCCGGTGCCCTGGCCGGTCGCCTTGGTGGTGAAGAAGGGGTCGAACGCGCGCGCAACCGTCTCGTGCGACATGCCGTGGCCGGTGTCGCTGATCGAAATCGCCACATAGTCGCCGGGCTCGACGCGGAACGAGGCGTCTGTCTCGTGCAGCACGATATTTTGCGCCGCGATGGTCAGTTTGCCACCCTCGGTCATCGCATCGCGCGCATTGACGGCGAGGTTGAGAAGCGCGCTCTCCAGCTGGTTCTGGTCGATTTCCACGCGCCACAGATCGGGCGGCAGCACCGCTTCCAGCATGATCTGCTCGCCAAGTGTGCGATGCAGGATCTCGCTCATCGCGAAAATCAACTGGTCGAGCTCGGTCGGTTTGGGATCGAGCGGCTGCTGGCGCGAGAAGGCCAGCAGGCGCGAGGTCAGGCTGCCGGCCCGCTGGGCGCCCTGCAAAGCCATTTCGAGGGCGCGCGCGGTGCGGCCCTCCTCGGCGATGCCAGCCCTCTGCAGCGTGTCGAGCCCGCCCAGGATCACGGTCAGCAGATTGTTGAAATCATGAGCGATGCCGCCGGTCAGGCGCCCGACCGCTTCCATCTTGTGGGCCTGGCGCAGCGCGTCCTCGGCCTTGAGGCGTTCGGCTACTTCCGCAGTGACGCGCTCCTCCAGCACGGCGTTGAGATGGCGCAGATCGGTCTCGCGCCGCTCGATCGCCGCCTTCGATTCGCGGCGGATCGCCGCCAACCGCAGGTTCGAGTCGATTCGGGCCAGCAATTCGCGGGCGGTGAAGGGCTTGATCAGATAGTCGTCCGCTCCGGCGGCGAGCCCCTCGATGCGCGCCTCCTCGCCGGCCCGCGCCGACAGCACGATCACGGGCAGGTCGCGCAAGGCCTGATCGTCGCGAATCGCCTTGATCAGGCCGAACCCGTCCAGCTCCGGCATCATCACGTCGGTCAGCAGCAGATCGGGCAACGAGCGGCGCAGGCTGTCCAGTGCCTTCACCCCGTCCTCGGCGGTCTCGACCCGCCAATGCGGGGATAGCAGCCGCTGCAGATAATCGCGCATATCGACAGTGTCGTCGGCCACCAGCACCCGCGGACGCTGGTCGAGCGCGGGCGCGACTTGCGGTGCGGCGGTGGGCGCATCCCAGCGTCCCGCCTCCTCGACATATTCCATCGCCCGCCCGCCCGGTTCCTCGCCGGGAACGGCGGTCTCGCGCACCTGGTCGGCCGGCAGATGCGCGCAGCCCAGCGGCAATGAGATGGTGAAGCTCGACCCTCTGCCGAGCTCGCTGTCCACCGCGATTTCACCCTGATGCAGTTTGATCAGTTCCTTTACCAGGGCCAGTCCGATGCCACTGCCCTCGAACGACCGGCTCGGCTGGTTCTCAACCCTGTGGAAGCGCTCGAACAGGTTGGGCAACTCTTCAGCGGGAATGCCGGCGCCAGTATCGGTGACCCGCACCATCACCGCGCCGGACTCCTCGCGCAGGGTCACGCGAATGCCCCCTTGCAGGGTGAATTTGAACGCGTTGGAGAGAAGATTGAGCAAAATTCTCTCCCACATGTCGCGGTCGACATAAACCGGTATCGACAGCGGAGCGGCATCGATCTCGAGGGTCAGTCCGACCTTCTCGATCGCCGAGCGGAAGGTCGAGGCCACTTCGCGAGTCAATTCGGCCAGGTCGGTGCGGACAAAAGCGGCCCGCACCCGCCCGGCTTCGATCCGCGAGAAATCGAGCAGGCTGTTGACCAGCCGCAACAGCCTTACGCCGTTGCGGTGCGCCGTTTCGACCAGCAAGCGCTGTTGGTCGGGCGGCGCCGCGCCGTGCAACAGATCCTCGAGCGGCCCCAGCATCAGGGTCAGCGGCGTCCTGAACTCATGGCTGACATTGGAGAAGAAGGTGGTTTTGGCGCGGTCGAGTTCGGCCAGGGCCTCACCGCGTCGCCGTTCCGCCTCGTAAGCGTCGGCGCTGGCAATGGCGTCCGCGATCTGTCCGATCAGCCGGTCGAGGAAGGTGCGGTAGCTCTTCCCGACCAGTCGGTAGGGGTTGAGTCCGATCAGCAGCAGTGTATCGCGCTCGGACTCGCTTGTGCGCGGCACAGGCAGGACGGCCACCCTGTGACAGGGGCGGTCCAGGCGGCCGGCCGGCAGCGGTTCGCCGAGACGCGGCTCGGGATTGGCGACGAATTGTATTTTGCCGCTCTCCAGGGCGGACAGGACCGGCCAGCAGGCGCCGTCCTCAAGCGGCAGCTGGTCGGGGATGGCCGGATGACCCGGGTCAATGCCGACCGCGCCCATCCGCGACAGCGTCGTCTCGCCCCGGTCGCGGCCATAAAGCGCTGTGAAGACCAGATCGCGACTGTCGTCGCCGATGCCGGCCAGGGTCCGCTCGCAGGCGTCGCGCCAGGTGCGGGCGTCGACGATGGCGGTGGCGACCCGGCTGAGCAGGGCGAGTTGACGCTCGGAAACCACCCGGTTGGTATCGTCCGAATTGGCGCAGATGATGCCGCCAGGGGTTGCGTCATCATCGGGGATCGGGCTGTAGGAGAAGGTGTAATAGGTTTCCTCGGCATAGCCGTTTCGCTCCATGATCAGGAGCTGTTCCTCGACATAAGTGCCTTCGACCCCGCCCATGGCGGTGGTCAGCATCGGCCCGATCTCCGGCCAGATCTCGTTCCACACCTCTCGGGTCGGGCGTCCCAGCGCCCAGGGATGCTTGCCGCCGATGATCGAGAAATAGGCATCATTATAGAGATAGATCAACTCGCGGCCCCAGCCGACCCAGATCGGCTGGCGCGAGGTCAGCATGATGCGCACGGCGGTCTTGAGGCTTTGCGGCCAGGTCGCCGGCGGGCCCAGGGGCGTGGCGGCCCAGTCGTGGGCGCGAATCAGGCGGCCCATTTCGCCGCCACCGGCGAGAAAATTGAGGGGTGTCGGCAGGGCTGATGTCACTCTGTCATCGGCCAATCAATCATTGGGTACAGGGCGACATTTTGCCGTGAAATCGGGGGGGCCGGAAGGGGCGATAGGGCAGGGAGAAATTTGGTCACAAGCGCGGCTCAGGGCGGCGCAGATGCGCCTTCCGGCCGGGCCGCCAGCGCGGCGGCGAAATCGGCAGGTTCGAACCAGCGGCGCAGCGGCTCCATATAGGCGGACCAGCGAGACTCGTCAGCCAGCAGACCGTCGATCTTCTTGATCAGCGCGCGCCCTACCGGTCCTTTCGAGCAGGCGATATAGCCTCGGATCGAGGGCGGGCCGTCCTTGACCCGGAGGGAGGCGAACTCATCGTTCAGATGGAAGCGAGCCTTGTAATAGGGTGTCTCGACCGGCGAAGCGATGATGAAGTCGAGCCGTTTGCCATGCAGCAAGTTGAACAATTGTGAGGGCGATATGGCCGTTTCCAGGCGGACACGGCGCTTCTCGTTTTCGATGAAGCGATCGATCGCGGGGAAATGCGCCCGCGAGGCCGTATAGCCGCCGGTCAGTCCATCCTGTCCGGCCAGGCGATCGAGATCGATGGCGCCGCCGGCAGTAAACGAAGCGCGGAACCGCGCCAGATCGGTGGCCCGGATGATGATTCGGTAGGTCGGGGCGATGATCGGCCGCCGGCTGTAGAGGGCGAAGGCGTCGCGCTGCACGCTGCGGGCGGCGCCATCGAAACAGACACCGTCACGATGGGCCATCTCGTACCAGATCCGACTGAGGCTGCCCTGAACCAGGCGATGGTCAAAGCCGGGCAGCAGAGGAAACAGATCATTCATCTGACGATCGGCCCAGCCCTGCCCGGCGAGTTCCCCCTCCAGAATGAATTGCGGCGGCAGGTCGGCCTGCATCCAGGAAATCGTATTGGTCGGAGAGGCTGCGGCCAGGCCCAGCGGCAGGCTCGAACCCAGGCAGCCAGCAATGATCCAAGACCGAACCATGAAATCATGGTGATCCTTCGCGGGCGTTTTGTGAAGAATGGTCATCGCTCTTTCTCAAAAAAACGGAGTGGGCTATTCAGAGGGGATGACTTCGGTCGGTCGAGGGGGGGGGAATGGACATTAGCGAAGACGCGGCGGGACAATTGGCCGATGCTGCCTTGCTTGGGGCGGCTTTCGAGCCAGGGGGTGCGGGAAGCCAGCATCATCAGGAGGCCTGCGCCAATTGCGGCGCGCCGCTGGCTGCGCGCTATTGCCATGTCTGCGGCCAGCGTGGCCATGTCCATCGCTCGGTGCTGCATCTGATCGAGGAATTCTTCCATGGCCTGTTCCATCTCGACGGCAAGATCATCCGCACGGCACCCCTGCTGCTGTTCCGCCCCGGCGCGCTGACCCGGCGCTATATCGAGGGTCAGCGGGTGCGCTTCGTCTCGCCGATCGGCATGTTTCTGTTCACCATCTTCCTGATGTTCTTCGCGGTCTCCACGATCGACGCCGACCAGATGGTCCGCCCCGATATCGCGCTGTCGGCCCCCGATCCCGCCAAGCTGCAGGCGGACATTTCCAACGCGCGCCAGGAGATGAGCCAGGCCACGGGCGACGCCGCCGCCATCGGCGCGGTCGAGGATGCTTTGCAAAAAGCCCAGAAGGCGGTCGCCGCCAAACCGGCCGATGCCCGGCCGCCTTCCGCCAAACCGGCCGACGCCGCGCCGCCCTCCGCCGAGCCGACGGAGGATGGCGACGACCTCTTCAGCAGTCCGCTGGGTCTCGATTGGCGCGCGCTGTCGAAAAAGCTGGCCAAGAAGGATGATCTGTTCTCTCTAGGCGGACCCGAGGTCGAGAAGCGGGTGAGAGCGAGTTTGGCGGATCCCGACCTGCTGGTGTTCAAGCTGCGCAGCGCCGCCTCGGAATTTTCCTTTCTGCTGGTGCCGGTCTCGGTTCCCTTCCTCTGGCTGATGTTTCTGTGGAAGCGCCGGATCTATCTGTACGACCATGTGATCTTCTCGCTGCACTCGCTCAGCTTCATGGCGCTGTTCGTCACCCTGGTGATCGTCGGGCTGGAAGTCCATCCGATGCTCCTCGGGCTGGACTTCCATATTGGGCAGAAATTTTGGATCTGGGCGTTTCTGGTGCCGCCGGTCCATATGTTTTTCCATCTGCGGGGGACCTACCGGCTGGGCAGTTTCGGTGCCTTATGGCGGACCTGCCTGTTGTCGATGATCGCCCTTCTCGTCTTGATCTTCTATGTATTCGTGATTCTTATGCTGGGTTTGCTTCACTAGAGGGCAATATACCCGGCAAATCGAGCCCATGCTCCTGGGCGCACGCGATCGCGATCTCGTAGCCGGCATCGGCATGGCGCATGACGCCGGTGGCGGGATCGTTCCACAGCACCCGCTCCAGCCGGCGGGCCGCATCTGCGGTGCCGTCGGCGACGATCACCATGCCGGAATGCTGCGAATAGCCCATGCCGACGCC
>Ga0116226_10006397_pt1 | contig 10580 bp, 10 predicted proteins | sample S1TSphfallax_FD_89692 | JGI IMG/M metagenome (GOLD analysis project Ga0116226, IMG submission 89692) | Host-associated microbial communities from peat moss isolated from Minnesota, USA - S1T2_Fa - Sphagnum fallax MG | ecosystem: Host-associated > Plants > Peat moss > Unclassified | place: USA...
CGGGCGATGCGGCTGACCGCCAGAGCCGCGTAAAGCATGCCGGGCGGGTGATTATCGGCGGCATAGGTGGCGGCGCCGGTTACCTTCAAAATCCCGTCACGGCGGGTAAGGGGCTGGCCGATATTCGAGCCGTGGCGGAGATGCGCGGAGGCCGTGGTGAGCGCGGGTTCAGACATGCAAATCTCCAGGGCGGGCGGCAAAGGGAGAGGCTGGCAGGGCCGGCAGGCGCGCCGGCGTTCCGGCGGCGGCCAGCGCCAGCGCGCGCGAAGCGACGCGGATGGCCAGTTCGATTTTCACGCCGTTTTCACCCGGATTTTTTGCGTCCCTAAGCGCCAATTCGGCCGCGTGGCGAAATTCCGCTCTGCCGGGCGGTTTGCCGATCAGCGCCGCCTCGGCCCCGCGCGACCGCCAGGGTTTGGCCGCGACGCCGCCAAGCGCCAGCCGCGCGGCGGAAATCTTGCCGTTCTCCATCCGCAGCGCCGCGGCCGCGGAGACGAGGGCGAACGCGTAGGACGTCCGCTCACGGATCTTGAGGTAACGCGCATGCGGCGAAAATGCGGTGGCCTCGGCGGGCAGCCGCACCGCGACGATCAGGTCGCCTGCCTCAAGCACGTTTTCGCGTTGCGGCGTTTCGCCGGGCAGGGTGTAAAAATCTGCAAGTGGAATCTCGCGCAATCCCGATGTGCCCGCGATCTCGACAACGGCGTCGAAGGCCAGGAGCGGCACGCAGAAATCGGAGGGGTGGGTGGCGATGCAGTGTTCGCTCCAGCCGAGGATGGCGGCGAGGCGGGTTTCGCCGCCGATCGCGGCGCAGCCGGCGCCGGGGTCGCGCTTGTTGCAGGCGCTGGCCGTGTCATAAAAATACGCGCAGCGCGTGCGCTGGAGCAGATTGCCGCCCAATGTCGCGGCGTTGCGCAGCTGCGGCGAGGCGCCGGACAGCAACGCCTCCGCCACCGCCGGAAATCCTCTGGCGAAATCCCGGTCATGCGCGAGATCTGCATTCCGTACGAGCGCCCCGATACGCACGCCGCCATCGGCCAATGTCTCGATGGCGTCCAGGCCCGGCAGGCGGGTGATATCGACCAACCGGCTTGGCCGGACGATGTCGCCTTTCATCAGGTCAAGCAGATTGGTGCCGCCGGCGAGATAGGCAGCACCGGGGGCGGCGGCCGCCGCGATCGCTTCCGCGATGGTCGCGGGGCGGACATATGCAAAATCCTTCATGCGGCGGCCTGGCCAGGCGCGGCGGCTTGGCGGAGCGCCTCCAGCACCGCCGCCGTAATGCCGTCATAGGCGCCGCAGCGGCATAGATTGCCGCTCATCCCTTCACGCACCCGCTCCGGATCGTCGCCGGTCTGGCCTTCTAGGAAAAGGCCAACGGCGCTCATGATCTGGCCGGGCGTACAGAAGCCGCACTGGAAGCCATCATGGGCGATGAAGGCAGCCTGCACGGGATGCAGCACGCCGCCTTGCGCCAAACCCTCAATGGTCAAAATTTCCGCGCCGGCGCAACTCGCGGCCAGGGCAAGGCAGGAATTGATGCGGCGCCCATCCAGAAGCACGGTGCAGGCGCCGCATTGGCCGCGATCGCAGCCCTTTTTCGTGCCGGTCAGGTCCAGACGTTCGCGCAAAAGATCGAGCAGCATGACCCTGGGATCATCCAACGCAACATCCCGCACAACGCCGTTCACGGTGAGCGAAAGCGGCAAACTCATGCGTCAATCCAATCTCTATCTGTGAGACAAAAGCAATTCTGGCAGCAACGCGTTATGTGGGGGATGTCTGTGGCCTTCAAGGGGTGTGATATGGATATAGGCCTGACGTATTGTTGATCACGGAGAGGCGCAGAAGAGATTTGCTGTTCGAAAACAACTTAAGATTGACTTAAATTCCGCATAGGCGCTAGCGTTTCCCGATGCGGAGCAAATTATGAGCCTTAGCCTGTCCCGCCCCAGCCTGCCGGCCTGGCCGGAGGTTCGGCCCGCCCCTCTGGCCGAGCAATTGCTCACCCTGCGCCGGCGCTGGCGGCTTATTTTTTGCGCCGCCGCCCTGGTGCCAGCTTTGGCTATTCTGCTGCTGGCACTGACGCCGCCGCGGTACACGGCGACGGGGATTTTGCTTTACGACCCGGCCGGCGCCGCGCCACCCGGCGATAATGCCGGGCTGATGGATGACCGGGACGAGGACGCGGTGGTTGCCAGCCAGAGCGCCATTATCGCCAGCCTGCCGGCGGCGCGCGCGATGGCCGGGCAATTGCAGCTTGCGCAAAACCCCGCATTCAACCCGGCGCTGCGCCGGCCGCCCTGGCCGCCCTGGCTCTCCGGCCTTTTACCCGAAGCCTGGAAGGAAGCGCCAAAGCCGGGGCCGGATTCGGTGGCGCTCGCGGTCCGCCAGGCGCTGCGTGTCGCCGTGCTACCGGGATCGCGGGTGCTCGTCATCTCCTTCACCGACGGCGACGCCAACCTCGCCGCCGCCGCCGCCAATCTGGCGATGCAGCTCTACCTTGCCCAGCAGCGTGACCAGGGTTTTGACGATCTCGCCACCGCGCAATCCTGGATCGAGGCGCATGCCGAGACACTGCAAGCGCAGCTGGACCAGACCGAGACCGCACTGGCCAAGGCCCGCGCCGCGGCCGGTGTGGTCACCGGCACGCAAGGCACGCTTACCTCGGAGACCGCGAGCCGGCTTGCCGCCTCGCTGGTGGATGCGCGCGCCAATCTGGCCATGGCGCAGGCCCGCATGGCCGCGGCCGCAGGGGATTCCGCCGCCGCGAATGCCGCCATCGCGCCGAATTTGCTGCCGCTACGCAAGGAGCAGGCGGATCTCGCCGCGCAGGTGCAATCTCTCGCCGCGCAATATGGCGGCGCCTATCCGGACCTGGTAACCGCGCGAACCCAGCTCGCGGCCATTACCGGCGAGATTGACGCCGAGACCGGGCGCGAGCTTGATGCGGCAAAGGCGGAGGTGGCGGCGGATGAGGCGCAGGTGGCCACCCTTTCCGGCGCCCTGAACGCCGCGCGGCAAGAATCCCAGGCCGAGGATGAGGAAACCGCGCCCATCCGCACGCTGGAAGAGCGCGCGGATGCCAACCGCGCCATGTTGCAGGCCATGACTTTGCAGGCTGGGCAGCTTGCCCAGCAATCGGCCCTTACCAAGCCGGATGCGCGGATCATTTCCGCCGCCTTCCCGCCGGCGGCGCCGGATTCGCCGCATCGCGCCCTGGTTCTGGCGGCCGCCTCGGCGCTCGGCCTCTGCATGGGCCTGTTGCTCGCCGGGCTGATGGAGGCGCTTGATACAAGTTTTCGCTCCGGCGCGGACATACGCGCCGAAACCGGACTCACTTGCCTTGCCTTGGTTCCGGAAACCGCCGCGCCGATGAACGCGCCAATCGATGCACCGTTCTCGCTGTTTGCCGAACAGATGCGGGCGCTGCGCACCGGGCTGGAATTTTCCGGCTTGGCGCGCGTCGTCGCCATCACGGCGGCGCGGCCGGGCGAGGGCAAGACCACGCTCACCATCGCGCTGGGCCGCGCGCTCGCCGCTTCGGGCCTGCGCGTTGTGGCGATTGACGGCGATATCCGCCAGCCGAGTTTTGACCCGGTGTTTTCCTCCGGCGGCGCTATCGGCCTTACCGACCATCTTGCCGGGCTGGCGACGATTGATGAGATACTGCAGCGGGACACGCTGACACCGCTGCAGGTGATTGACGGCGGCACGCAGGGGCGGGACGCGCTATCGCTGTTTCTCTCGCCGGCCCTGCCGGAATTGCTGGAAAGATTGCGCGACCGGCACGATGTGATTTTGCTGGATGTGCCGCCGGTTTTCGCTTTGGCCGAGGCGCGGATACTGGCCCGTGTCGCAGACGCAACGCTCCTCTGCGTCCGCTGGGCGGACACGCCCCGCCGCGTGGTCCGCGCGGCCGTGACCATGCTGCAAGAGGCAAATGTGAAGCTGGCTGGCGCGGTGCTGACCCGCGTGAATGCCGCCAAACACGGCCATTCCGGCTTCCCGGACGCGGAAATGTATCAGCCCCGCTATGGGGGGTATTTTCGGGGGTGAGCTGAACTGTTTCCGGCATTGATTTTTACAAAATTTTTACGCGATGCCCGCAATAAAGGGTCCAACCCGTCAAGGTCCATTTTGGCGCTGCCCGAACGCATTGTTACCGGAAAGATCTTTCGTGTCGAATGAGCCAAAACAATATTTCCACCTGCTATCGGCTTTGCGCGGTATCGCCGCGATATTGGTGGTGCTTCGGCACACAGCGCCACTATTCACGCCCATCCAATTTCAAATGAGTTATATGGCGGTTGATCTATTTTTTCTGCTCAGCGGCGTTGTGATCGAGGCGAGTTACCAGCACCGCCTGCGCGCCGGACTGCCGCCCTTGCATTTTGTCTGGATCCGGCTGATCCGGATATACCCTCTTTATTTACTGGGAACTCTCGTAACCTTTCTCGCCATCTTGCTTGCCAGAGGTCATCTTCTGCTGAATGGGACAATCCCTTATGTCATTCCGCATAAGCTTGAACTCTTAGCGTTTGCGGTAACATTACTTCCAAATCCCTTCATTTGGGCGCCTGCCGAGTTTCCATTTGACCAACCCGCGTGGTCGCTATTTTTTGAACTCGCCGTGAACGTGGCTTATGGGTTCATTGCAACAAAGTTGTCTTTGCGGCATGTGCTGCTGATTGCCGCGAGTTGCGGCCTTGGGCTGTTGGCTTGTTTGTTGTATTTTCATCACATTCATATGATTGAAATGGGATGCATGCGAAGAGCCTTGCTGGGCGGTTTTCTGAGAACCGGTTTTTCTTTCTTCCTTGGCGTGGCTCTTTTCCGGATTCATGCGGCTTTTCCGTTAAGTTTCATTACCCCGCAATCGGCTATTGTCTCAGGCATCGTCATCGCTTTTATTGTGGCGATACTTGTCACTTCGCCACCCGGCGGCCACGCTACATGCGACTATATCCTGTCAGTATTTGTGCTGTTTCCCGCCATAATTTACGCAGCACTTTCGGTTGTGCCGGGTAAATCTGTCGTACCCTTGTGGGTGTTTCTGGGCGATACCTCCTATTCCGTTTACACATTGCATTTTCCACTATATTTCTTTCTATGCTCGGTGATTGCTGTGGATTTTGATGTATCCTTGAATTTATATGCACCTTGGATTGGCGTATGGTTTTTGGCCTTCGTTATAGCTATTTCGCATTTTCTTGACCGCGTTTTTGATCTTCCTCTGCGGAGATTTCTGCGCGGGCTCTGGCACGAAGGCGAGGAAAAAAGGGCGGCATCCGCGGAGCCAGCGATTTCAAAAACAGACCATACAGAATTGGAGCGCGCGAAGCCTCTGTGACAACATTGAGCATTAGCTCTAGCGCTCCCGTGCGCCTCTGAGGCAGGCAAACGTGGGACAACGCTACGATCTGGAATGAACATTGCCAAAACGACAATATCAACGGCGTTTCACGTGCTTCTATTATGTCCGGCAAATTCACGGATCGATTGTTGCGATTGTAAGCGGGGCAAATCGCGGGCTTCTCTCGCGTGATACGGTAACGCAACAAATTGAAACGATCGGCCATTACCGGGTGTTGACTTGTGACGGCCAGATAATGAGCTGGCCGAAACCGCTTACGGACGTGCTCAAACCAGCTGCTCTTGGACCACGAACCAAAAGCCCTGAAGCTACGGCGCGCCGCGCTGCTCCCGGCCCGCCAGGACCACAAAATAGAACTTTAAAAACCGCCGCCGCCAGTCGATTGCGTGGCCTGCGCGGTGCCGCATGCCGAAATGCAGATGGATAGCGGCAAGCTGCCGGGGCGTGAAGCTGCCGGCGACCTCCGGCGGCAAGCGCGCCAGAAAGTGCTGGATTGGATCATTCTCCTGCATGGCGCGGCTAATTCGTAAACCGGTCCAGTATTTTGCTGCGCCGCAGCACCAGGCGCTTCAGCGCTACCGGGCCTAGCGTGCCCGCCAGCATCAGCGTCATCGCCACGGGGAGGAAATTTGCCCCATCCCAGGAGGCCGCATGCAGCACCACCCCCTTCGCCAGCCCGATGAACATGGTGTTGAACAGATAGATCATGAAACAATACCGCCCCAGAAAGAGAAAAACTGGGCTGGAAAATACAGCGGAATTCCTTACCAAACCGTGAAGAACTGGCATGGATAGTCCGCCAATAAATAATAATTCGGGCGCCAGTGGCCAGGACGCCCCGAAAACCGCAATTGCCGCCAGCGCAACGGTGAAAGCTACCCCAAGCAACCGCCAGGTCCGGTCGACAAAATGCATCCACGGGTCGTCAGCAACGGCTGCCGCGACCCCCAATGCAAAAAACAGCGCATAACGGCCGATATGGTCGAGATAGAGATAGGCGGGCAGGGGCAGCACATAAAGCAAACACGCAGCGCCGAGCAGCACCCGCAACCGCCCGGCATCCGCCCAGACCAGCACCGGCGCGGCAATGCTCACCATGAAAAGCACGAACAAATACCAGACGGACAAAGCCGGGCTATCCGCCGTGTGCCAGACCAGCGATGCGAGCCCGGTGAAAACCCCTCGTGGCACATTGTCCACAAACATCATCCGCGCCGCCAGGCATTTGCCGGCGACGATCAGCGTGCCCATCACGAGAAAGGGTGCGAGGAGACGCCGCGCGCGCCCAGCCGCAAACCGCCCCCAGCCGGCCGGCGCCACAAACACCCCGCTTGCATAAACCGCCGCCATCCCGCTCAAATAAAAAAAGAATGGCATGTGAAACGCATAGACGGCCCGCCGCAACGGCTCGTACCAGTCGACACCCGCCGGGTCCGCCCGTGCCACGATATGCCCGAACACGACCAGCAGAATGGCAAGACCTTTGGCCCGGTCGATATCCATCCGGCGGTGCATGATAAAATACAACTATAGATAGTTAAATTTGTAAATATATCGTTCATTTTATCCTAAGGTTGTGTTACTTTTCCTCGGTGATACGCAACGTCACCATCCTTGCGCCCAGCCTCGTCCTCGCCGCCCATGGCGCCGCGGCGCTGGAACTCGATACTTTGCTGCCGTCCGGCATCCCCGGCTTTGGCGCAGCCCCTGGCGTTTCCATTCTCTCCCGCCTGCACCCGGACTATCAGAGTTTTGGCGTCAATCTGGGGGGCATGGCGCTCAGCCCGAAACTTACCGCAGGCATCGGCTATGACAGCGCGCCCGACGGCATTGCTTCGGGCTCTCCATTCGCCACGCTAGCGCCCAGCCTCGGCATTACCGAAGCGCAAGCCGGTTTTGGCGCCTATCTGGGCGCGGACGCCGAGCAGGTTTTTAACGAGCCGTCGCAAAACACGTCCGGCTATACGATTGCCCTTGGCGAGCGCGCCCAGTACGCGGCCGATGTGTTCACCGCGGCACTTGCGCAGCTGCGCGCGCAGCAAACCGGCTTCGCCCTTAACACGGTCAGTCTGGCCAAGCCTCTCGCGGTCACGGCCAGCGAGATCACGCTGAGCGACAAGCATGATTGCGGCATTTTCACCGTAACGCCGGAAATTTCCGCCGCCTGGGCGCGGTTTGATGAAGATACCGCGGCCGACAGCACGGATTACCGCGAGGGCCTGACGTTTGAGACCGCGGCCGGGGGTGCTGCCCGCTTCGTGACCTATCTGCACGCAACCGAAACGGAGTTCCGCGCGGGCAGTGACGATGCAAATACCTATGAGGCTCTGTTCGGACTTGCCGATGACGCGCCCGGGCTATGGCATTTACGTTTGCTCGGCGGCCTGGCCACCCGCCAGCCGGCGGTGGGCAATTATCTCATGGCGCCGGTGCTGGAAGCCTCGCTCGACTGGATGCCGACCACCCTCGACAGCCTCGATCTCACACTGGCCCGCGAGCTTGATGACCCCGCGCAAGAAAGCGCCAACGGCTATACGTTGACGGAGAGCAAAATCAGCATCGCCCATGAATATCTGCGCAACGTTATCATCACGGCCGCGTTCAGCGCCGCCCATGCCGCGTATTTCCAGTCACCGCTGAACGAAACCCTGTTCAGCGCCGATGCCGGCATCGGCTGGCGGCTCAACCGCCAGCTCGCGGTGAATGCCGATTATCAGTTCAATGACCGCCAGGCGAATTTTCTGGGCGCCGCCAACGAGCATGTCATCACCTGCAATTTCATCTGGACACCTTAAAGGAACGCCGATGGCGACAACCGAGCTGCTTGGACTGGAGTTCAACGATCTCAGCGTGCCCGAAGTGGTCCGCCAATTGCTGGCGCGCCGGCTTCATGCCCGGTTCACCTATATCGTGACGCCGAATGTTGACCATTTCGCACGCCTTAACCGCCAGCCGCAGCTCCGGCAGATTTACCAGGCGGCCTGGCTGCGCCTTTTGGATTCCCGCGTGCTCGCGCATACTGCGCGATTTTTATGCCTGCCGGCGCCGCATGTCGCGACCGGCGCGGACGTCACCGCCGCCCTGCTCAACCTACTTGAACCGCAGGTTATCGCTGTCATCGGCCTTGACCCGGCGTTGATGGAGACACTTCGCGCCCGCTACCCGGCACAGACATTCGCGCACCATGCGCCGCCGCAGAACCTGTTGGGCGATGACCTGGCCTTCCATCGGGCACGGGATTTTGCGGTGCGGACGCATGCGCGGTTCACCTTTATCGCGCTGGGCTCGCCGCTACAGGAATTGCTGGCCTACGCGATCGCGCTGCAACCGGGCAGCACCGGAACGGGCCTGTGCATCGGCGCCGCGCTGGAATACTGCGCCGGCATCCCCCGCGCGCCGGGATGGATGCAGCGCGCCGGCCTGGAATGGCTGCACCGGCTGGCCCGCAATCCCGGCCGGCTCGCCATCCGCTACCTGGTGAACGACCCGCCAGTGCTGCTGGGTCTATGCGCGGAAAGATTCAGGAGAACAGCTTTTCGATCTCGGATTCGTCAATTTCCTCCACCGAAGCCGGAAGCCATTTCGGCGCCCGGTCCTTATCCACCACCACCGCCCGCACCCCTTCAAAGAATTCAGGATGCCGGGTGATTTTTTGCACCAGCGCCAGCTCCGCTTCCAGGCATTCCCCCAGGTTCCGCGCCGCGCCGTCCCGCACGATTTTGAAAGACCAGTGCAGCGATGAGGGGGAGACGGCCCGCAACGCCGAGAGTGTCGCCATTGCGAATTCCCCGCCATCATCCTCAAGGGCGGTCAGAACGCCACGCACGCTCCCGGCCGAAAAGGCGTGGTCGATTACCGCCCGGTGCGGCGCCAGCGAGAAAGCCGGCAAGGGCTCCGAGAGCCCCGCGATGGCCGCGACGCCATCCGCGGCTATTGCGGCGGACATGTCCTTCAGCCTTGCGCGGGGCACGTAATGCGTGGCGAAGCCAGCATGGACCGCATCCGCGCCGGTGATACGCGCGCCTGTCAGCGCCAGGTACAGCCCCAGCGCGCCAGGCATGCGCGGGAGAAAATACGTCGCACCGATATCCGGGAACAGCGCAATTGCCGTCTCCGGCATCGCGAAGGCCGCGTTTTCGGTGGCAATCCGGTGGCTGCCATGCACGGAAACACCAATGCCACCGCCGAGGCACAACCCGTCTATCAACGCCACATAGGGTTTTGGAAAATCCGCGATCGCCTGGTTCAGCGCATATTCCGCCGCGAAAAACGCCCGGATCGGCCCGGCCTCGCCCGCCATGCCCTGCGCGCGGATTGCCCGCACGTCGCCGCCCGCGCAAAAGGCGCGCTCCCCTGCCGCCTCGATCACCACGGCATGCACGGCCGGGTCATCCTCAAAATCCTCCAGCGCGATATGGATCAGCTGCACCATGGTCAGGTCCAGCGCATTCAGCGCCTTTGGCCGGTTCAGCTGAATCCGCCCGGCGCGGCCATCCCGCCACGCATTCACCAACTCATCCATTCTTTTGCTCCTCCTCGCCCTTTTGACGCCGTGCGCGGCCCGTGCGACTCTTCTGACATGCCCGATGCCTCCGGCCAACAATCCGCTGACTCCGCCCTATGGGCGGTGGTCGCCGTGATCGGCAAGGTCATCCGGATTGCCGAAATCTACCCGAGCCGCAGCGCCGCTTTGGCGGACCAGGCCTGGCGGGAGGCGCAGGTACGCGCTTATGCCGGCTTCCTTGACTCATCCGCCCAGCCCTTTCCGCGCTACGCGGTGAAACCCATACGCCGCACGGATTTACCGCGCCGCTGGAAGCCGCTGCCCGCACTTGGCTTTCTGCGCGGCTTTTAATTTTTTGGTTCCCGCACCATGTGCAAGGTATGAAATCCCGTACCGAGCATGACGCCCTGGGCGATGTTGACGTCCCTTCCGAGAGACTCTGGGGTGCGCAGACGCAGCGCTCCATCGAAAATTTTCCCATCGGCGTGAAGCGCTATGTGTGGGGCAGGGAGGTAATTCGCGGCTTTGGCGTGCTGAAGAAGGCCTGCGCTCTGGCCAACCAGGCGCTAGGGCAGTTGCCGGCTGAGAAGACGGACCTGATTGTGCAGGCCGCGGAGGAAGTCATCATCGGCAAATGGGACCACGAATTCCCCCTGGTCGTCTTCCAGACCGGCTCCGGCACGCAGAGCAACATGAACG
>Ga0116226_10006398_pt1 | contig 10579 bp, 9 predicted proteins | sample S1TSphfallax_FD_89692 | JGI IMG/M metagenome (GOLD analysis project Ga0116226, IMG submission 89692) | Host-associated microbial communities from peat moss isolated from Minnesota, USA - S1T2_Fa - Sphagnum fallax MG | ecosystem: Host-associated > Plants > Peat moss > Unclassified | place: USA...
ACCAAGGACGCCGGCAAGATCGCCGGCCTTGAGGTGCTGCGCATCATCAACGAGCCGACCGCGGCGGCCCTGGCCTATGGCCTGGACAAGACCGACGGCAAGAAGATCGCGGTCTATGACCTTGGCGGCGGCACCTTCGACGTCTCGATCCTTGAGATCGGCGACGGCGTTTTCGAGGTGAAGGCGACCAACGGCGACACCTTCCTCGGCGGCGAGGACTTCGACCTGCGCATCGTCGATTACCTGGCCGACGAGTTCAAGCGCGAGACCAGCGTCGATCTGCGCAAGGATAAGCTGGCGCTTCAGCGTCTGAAGGAAGAGGCTGAAAAGGCCAAGAAGGAGCTGTCGTCGGTTCCCCAGTACGACGTCAACCTGCCGTTCATCTCGATGAACGCTTCGGGTCCGCTGCACCTCAATCTGAAGCTGACCCGCGCCAAGCTGGAAAGCCTGGTGGAGGATCTGATCGCCCGCACCATGGGCCCGTGCGAAACGGCCTTGAAGGACTCCGGGCTGAAGGCCGCCGATATCGACGAGGTGGTGCTGGTCGGCGGTATGACCCGAATGCCCAAGGTGCAAGAGGCGGTGAAGGCCTTCTTCGGCCGCGAGCCCCACAAGGGCGTCAACCCGGACGAAGTCGTGGCGCTGGGCGCCGCGATCCAGGCTGGCGTGCTGCAAGGCGACGTCAAGGACGTGCTGCTTTTGGACGTCACGCCCCTGACGCTCGGTATCGAGACGTTGGGCGGGGTGTTCACGCCTCTGATCGAGCGCAACACCACCATCCCGACCAAGCGCAGCCAGACCTTCTCCACCGCTGACGACAATCAGTCGGCCGTGACCATCCGCGTGTTCCAGGGCGAACGACCCATGGCCCATGACAACAAGATGCTGGGCCAGTTCGATCTGATGGGTATTCCGCCGGCGCCGCGCGGCGTGCCCCAGGTCGAGGTGACCTTCGACATCGACGCCAACGGCATCGTCAACGTCAGCGCCAAGGACAAGGCCACCAATAAGGAGCAGTCGATCCGTATCCAGGCCAACGGCGGCCTGTCGGACGCCGACATCGAAAAGATGGTGCGGGAAGCCGAAGCCAACGCCGCCGAAGACAAGGCGCGCAAGGAGCTGGTCGAGGCCCGCAACCACGCTGACGCCCTGATCCACCAGACCGAAAAGTCGGTGGCGGAGTTCGGCGACAAGGTCTCGGCAGACGAAAAGGCGGCGATCGAAACCGCCCTGGCCGACCTGAAGACAGCGCGTGACGGCGAGGATGGCGAAGCGATCGCCGCCAAGACCCAAACCTTGATGCAGGCGTCGATGAAGCTCGGCGAGGCCATGTACAAGGCTCAGGCCGCCGGCGGCTCCGGCTCTGATGGCCCAGACGGCGTGGTCGACGCTGAGTTCGAAGAAGTCGGCGACGAGCACAAGACCGCGTGATCCGATGAGGCTGAGGACGTCTCGCCGCCAAAGGCGAGGCGTCCTCCAAGTCATTCAGGGGCGCTCTTCGGGGTCCACTTCGGGGTCCCGAAACCGGGCGAGGCGAGCTTTTCCTCATGAAAAGGCGGAAAACGCTATTGGGTCGCACTTGCCGACCCCGTCATCCGGCGCCACGTCGTTAGGTGTGGTCATCGAATCTGGTCGCAAACTTGGACCAGTGGACGTTCTGTTGTTTTGATTTGGGGCTTTGAAAGGTCACACGCAGTATGGCGCGCGACTACTATGAAATCCTGGGCGTGACCCGGACCTGTACCGAGGCCGAGCTGAAGAGCGCCTTCCGTAAGGCGGCGATGCAGCACCATCCCGACCGTAACCCTGGCGATCCGCAGGCTGAGGCTCGCTTTAAGGAATGCAACGAGGCCTATTCGGTTCTCTCCGATGCGCAAAAGCGCGCGGCCTATGATCGGTTCGGCCACGCGGGCGTGACTGGCGCTGGCGGCGGCGGGGGGCAGGCCGGCTTTCAAGACATGGGCGACATCTTCTCCGAGGTGTTCGGCCAAGCTTTCGGGGAGATGTTCAACGCGGGACGCCGCTCCTCGGGCCCCGCGCGGGGCCAGGACCTGCGCTATGACGTCGAGGTCACGCTTGAGCAGGCCTATGCCGGCGACGAGATCGAGGTGCGCTATCCAACGGTCATGACCTGCGAGGTCTGCGATGGTTCCGGCGCCAAGCCAGGCACCCAACCCTCCACCTGTCCCACCTGCGGCGGCGCGGGCCGCGTGCGCGCGACCCAAGGCTTCTTCTCGGTGGAGCGCACCTGCCCGCGTTGCGGCGGCCATGGACGTGTCGTGGCCGACCCCTGTCGGGCGTGCCATGGGGCCGGCCAAGTGCGCCAGGAGCGTACGCTGAAGGTTCGCATTCCAGCCGGCGTCGATGACGGCGCGCGCATTCGGCTGGCCGGGGAGGGCGACGCCGGCGCCCGCGGCGGTCCGCGCGGCGACCTTTATATCTTCGTCGCGCTGCGCGCCCATGAGCTGTTCGAGCGCGATGGGCTGGATCTGCTCTGCACCGTCCCCGTACCGATGGTGATCGCCGCGCTCGGCGGAGAAATCGAGGCGCCCTGCCTGAATGCCGGGCCGACGCCCTGCGAGGGCGATTGCAAGGTGAAGGTTAAGGTTCCCGAGGGCGCTCAGACGGGCAAGACCGTGCGCCTTAAAGGTCGGGGCATGCCGTCGCTCCGAGGGCGCGACGTCGGCGACTTGGTGGTGGAGCTCTATGTCGAGACCCCGACCAACCTGACCGCCCGGCAAAAGGAGCTGATCCGTGAATTGTCGGAAACCTGCACCGGCGTCCACGCGGAACACCACCACCCCCGCCACGCCGGCTTCTTCACCAAGGCCCGGAAGTTCTGGGACGGCTTGACGGGGGCGGAGGAAAGCCGGGTTTGAGGATGCCCCCTCAGATCAGACTAGCCGTCGCGGGCGCTCAGGGGCGCATGGGCCTGGCGGTCGTCAAGGCGATCGAGGCGCGCGACGGAGCCCATTTGCAGTCCACCTTCGGTCGGCCTGGGCCGTCGCCGGACGACCTCGCCGGCTCCGATGTCGTGATCGACTTCACGACGCCCGAGGCCTCCGTCGCCCTGGCCAAGCTCTGCGCCGAACGCGGCGGTCCGGCCCTTGTGTTGGGCGCGACCGGCTTCACACCGGCGCAGGACGCCGAAATCGCGGCCTCCGCACAGACCGTCCCCATCGTCCGATCGGGCAACTTTTCCCTTGGGGTGAACGTGCTGCTGGGCCTGGTCCGACAGGCGGCGCGCGCTCTGCCGGCCGAGACCTATGATATCGAGATCGCCGAGGCGCATCATCGGCGCAAGGTCGATGCGCCGTCCGGCACCGCTTTGATGCTCGGTCAGGCCGTCGCAGATGGCCGCGGCGTGACGCTCGATCGCGAGGCGGTCACTGCGCGCGACGGGATCGTCGGCCCACGTCCGGTCGGAGACATCGGCTTTTCGGTGGTGCGCGGCGGCGGCATCGTCGGTGAACACAGCGTGCTGTTCGCCGCCGAAGATGAGCTCCTCACCCTGTCCCATTCCGCGCGCGACCGGGGACTGTTCGCCCGCGGCGCGGTGGAGGCGGCGCTATGGGTCGCCACGCGCCCGCCGGGAATGTACGACATGCAAGATGTGCTGGGCTTTCCCGCCGCCGGATGACCGGATCGGGCGTCCGTTTGAGCCCTGCGAGAGTTCCGCCATGCGCCTGATCCATCTCTTCCTTGTTTGTTCAAGTCTTAGCCTCCCCAGCCTTGCTAGCGTCGCCTTCGCCCAAGGCCCCGGCGAATCGCCCCTCGCCCACACGCCTTCGGCGCCGCCAACGGTCCCGTCCGCACCCTTGCCGGCCTCCGCGCCGATGACCAGCAACGGCTTGCAGAGTTGCACGCCGAGCCTGGAGGAGCGCGAGCGGCTGTTGAGCTTGAGCGAGCAGATGTTCGATCGCTCGCCCGACGGCTGGCGCGTCTACGCCGGCGCCCACTGCTATGCGGAGGCCGGGAGCCTGATCCGCGATTTTCTGGCGGGACGCGCCGGTCTGCGCGCCGACGACCGGGCGCAGCTGCACTTCCACGCCGCGCAGATGCTGGCCGACGCCAACCGCATCGACGACGCCGTGGATCAACTCGGCGACGTGCTCCAGGTCCAGGCGGAACGCCCCTTGGACGATCCGGGATGGGTGCTCTACGTCAAGGGCACGGTCGGCTTCCTGCGCCAGGATCGGTCCATTCTCGACCAGTCGGCCAAGGACCTGGAGGCCTACGCCGCTAAGGAGGCCGGTGCGGTGCAGGCCGGCGATCGGCTCAACCTGAACGCCCTGCACGGCTTCCAGAAGTGCTTCGGCCAGGGATATCTGGTCGCCTACGGCTCGCCCCAATGTCGCGACTTCGACGAGGCGGCGCGGTTAAACGACGTGCTGGACGCTGCGGGGTAGGATATTACCTGCCCGTGGAGCCGAAGCCGCCGTGCCCGCGGGCGCTGTCGTTCAGCGTCTCCACCGGCGCCCAGACGGCTTGGGCGACGGCGCAGAACACCATCTGGGCGATCCGTTCGCCGCGCCGGATGATGAAAGGCTCCTGGCCATGATTGATCAGGATGACCGCCAGCTCGCCGCGATAGTCGCTATCCACCGTGCCCGGGCTGTTCAGGCAGGTGACGCCGTGCTTCAGCGCCAAGCCCGACCGCGGCCTAACCTGGCATTCATAGCCGTCGGGCACGGCGATCTTCAGGCCTGTCGGAACCAGCCGTCGCGCGCCGGGCTCAAGCGTGATCGGCGCGTCGTCGGGAATGGCGGCCCGCAGATCGAGGCCCGCGGCGCCGGCGGTGGCGTAGGCGGGCAGCTCCAAGCCTTCGTGATGGGGCAGGGCGACGATGGGAACGGAGAGGATCAAGCGAGCGGGCCTTTAGAGCGCGGTCGTTAAGGCGTTTGCGATCCGTTGCGCCAACCGCATCGCCACCTGGGCCTTCGTGGCCCGAGTCCACCGCTCCACGCCAGAGCGATCGATCACCATCACCTCGTTTTCCGCGCCGCCCATGACGCCGGGCGCCGTGACGTCGTTGGCCACGATCCAGTCGCAGCCCTTGCGCGCCAGCTTGGCTTTCGCATGGGCCTCCACCTGCTCGGTCTCGGCGGCGAAGCCGATCACCAAACTGGGGCGCCTGGGACCAAGGGCGGACAGGGTTGCCAAGATGTCTGGGTTCTCGACCAGCCGAATGGGCTCGGGCGCGGCGCTCGACTTTTTCGTTTTCTGCGCCGACACCGTTTCGGGGCGCCAATCGGCGACGGCAGCGGTCAGCACAGCCACATCGACCGGCAGGGCGCTTTGGCAGGCCTCCAGCATCTGCAGCGCCGTCTCGACCTCCACCCGCGACACCCCGGCCGGCGCGGCAAGGGCGGTCGGCCCTGAGACCAGGGTGACGTCAGCGCCGAGCTCGGCCAGGGCGGCCGCGATGGCGTAGCCCTGGCGCCCGCTGGAGCGGTTGGTGAGGACGCGAACGGGATCGAGCGGCTCCAGCGTCGGCCCGGCCGTCACGAGCGCGCGGCGGCCGGCCAGGGGCCTTGATCGGGTGGACTCACCCAGCGCGGCGAGCGTCTCGGCCAAAATCGCCTCGGGTTCGGCCATGCGGCCAAAACCGAATTCGCCACAGGCCATGGCGCCTTTGTCTGGCCCCACGAACCTCACGCCGTCGCCTCTGAGGGTGGCGAGGTTGCGCTGGGTCGCCGAGTGGGTCCACATCCGGACATTCATAGCCGGAGCCATCAGAACCGGCTTGTCGGTCGCCAGAAGCGTCGTGGAGGCCAGGTCGTCCGCCAAACCGCAGGCCGCCTTGGCCATCAGGTCGGCGGTGGCGGGAACGACCACTAAGAGGTCGGCCGAGCGCGACAGTTCGATATGTCCCATCTCCGCCTCGTCGGTCAGGGACCAGAGATCCTGATAAACCTTGTCCTCCGATAGGGCGGACAGGGATAGGGGCGTGACGAACTGGGCGCCCGCGCGGGTCAGGATCACGCGAACAGCTATGTTAGCCTTGCGCAGGAGGCGGATCAGCTCCAGCGCCTTATAGGCCGCGATGCCGCCGCCCACGATTAGAAGCACGCGTTTGCCGTCTAGGTCGCAGCTCGGGGCGGGAAGGGTCTGATCCATCTGGTGCTGGATAGCGCGTTTGCGCGCCGTCGTCAGCCAAGGCCGAATGCATCGTGATCTGGGGTGTTGAACGCAAGATAAAGACAACCATTGCGCAATGGATGCAGGTATGGCTTATGGTAAAAATCGATACATAACGTGAACGGAGAGGGGTTCGATGTCTAAAACAGCTTGGCGCGTGTCTGCGCTCGCGGCCCTGGCCGCTTCGACGATTTTGACCGGGTGCGGCCGTGACGAGGCGAAAACCCAGGCGCGCAGCACGACCGCAGGAGGGGCGACCGCCTCAGCTCCGCAAGGCGGCGGCTATAGCCGCTATGCCGACGCCCGCGCGCCTGCCGGGTCTGGAGGTTACGACCGCGATGAGGCGCCTGCGCGTCCGCCCGTGCCGTCGTTTCACGGTGAACCGATGTGGAGCGACAGTCGGAAATACACCGCAGAAGAGAACGCCACCTACCATTTTCAGCGCGCGGGCGCGGATCTGGGCGCCAAGACCTTGGATGAGTTCCTGACCAAGGTGCACCAGTTCGTCGATCATCCTCCCAAGGATGTCCAGGTCATCACCCGCAACAACGGCGATCGTCTTCTGTACGACGCCAAAGATAATCTGTTCGCGGTGGCCCGCGCAGACGGCGCCCCCAGGACCATTTTCAAGCCCACGGCGGGCGCCGCTTATTGGGACGAACAGAAGACAAGGGAGATCGCGCGCGCCAGCGGTAAGGACGAGCCGCGCAGCTATCGGCGGGAGCGATACGGCGATAATAGCGGCGGCGGTTCCGGCTCCGGCGGCGCCGGCAGCCAGGATGGCGGTTGATCTGCCTCAAACTTGATCTCGTCGCCTAAGATTGCGTCAGAGTTGGAAATCTGAAGCCGACCTCAGGACTTCTGCATCGACGAGTTTTCACGATGGAGATATACGAAATGTGCGCCTTCGGGCGTTTCCTCCCTATGAACTTGGCCGCGCCTCGTGCGCGGCTTTTTTTTGCCCGCGGCATCTCTGGCGGGCGCCCCTGACGCTTACGGTACCAGCTGCTCGCGAATAGAGTGGAGTTGAGCCTGATGCTCCACGCTCGCTTCGGGGTAGCTCAATTTCAGGTCCTCGAGCGTCTCAAGGATGATCTGAGATACGATCAGCCGCGCATCCTGCTTATCGTCTGCGGGAACGACGTACCACGGCGCGTCGGACGTGCTTGTCGCGCTAAGGCACGCAGCGTAGGCCCTCATATAGTCGTTCCAGAACGCTCGCTCTGTGATGTCTGCGCAATCCAGTTTCCAGTTCTTCTCCGGGTCGTCGATGCGGGCCAAAAAGCGCTTGCGCTGCTCATCCTCTGAGAGGTGCAGAAAGACTTTGACGATACGGGTTCCGTTGGCATGGAGGTGCCGTTCCAGGTTTGTGATCGAGGCATAGCGCTGACGCCAAAATGTCTCATCATCGCTTGGCGGGTCGACCAGGGCCTCGCTTTTCAAAAGTTCGGGGTGAACGCGGACGATCAGCACATCCTCGTAATAGGACCGGTTGAAAATGCCGATACGACCCCGCTCCGGCAGTTCCCGGGTCGTGCGCCACAGGAAGTCGTGCTGCAACTCGGCCGCGCTTGGGTGCTTGAAGCTGAACACTTGGCAGCCTTGCGGGTTGACGCCCGACATTACATGCTTGATGGCGCCGTCCTTTCCGGCTGCATCCATCGCCTGGAAAATCAAAAGGATGGCATATTTGTTCGAGGCGTAAAGCCGTTGTTGCTGAGCGCTCAGTTTCTCGACATGGTCCTCGAGAATGTGTCGGTATTTCTTTTTGGACTTGTAGAGCGGGTCGATCCTGGTCGGCCATTTTTCGAGATCGACCGCGTCGCCTTCAGGCACGCGAAAAGCTTCGGTGTGAATTTTCATGCCAGGGGCAGGGGGATGAAGTCGCCGTCGTCCGCGGGGGGCAGGGGCATACGGCCGGCGCTCCAGTCGGCCTTGGCCTGCTCGATGCGATCCTTGGAGGATGACACCAGGTTCCACCAGATGAACCGCTCGCCCACGGGCTCGCCGCCCAGCGCCATGACGGTGGAAGGTTCGACCGCCTTGACGACGCCCCGCGCGCCCTTGGCGAACACCGCCATCTGGCCGGCGGACAGGGTCTGGCCATCGACCTCGACGCGGCCTTTGGCGACGAAGATGGCGCTTTCGCTATAGCCTTCGGGGACGCCTGCGGTGATGCCGGGCTGAAGCTCCCAATGAATATAAAACAGCGGCGACCGCGTCGGCGGCCCCGCCTGCACACCATAGGCCGAGCCGGCGATCAGCCGCGCCCAAAGGCCGCCGGCGTCATAGGTCGGCAAGTCCGCCTCACTATGGTGGGAGAAGGCGGGCTCGATCTCCTCCGCCTCGGTCGGCAGCGCCACCCAGGCCTGGATACCGTGCATCACGCCGCCGGACGCCCGCACGGCGGTCTCGGTCCGCTCTGAATGCACGATGCCGCGCCCCGCCGTCATCCAGTTCACTTCGCCCGGCGTGATCGGCTGAGTGTAGCCCAGGCTATCGTGATGCAGGATGCGGCCTTCGAACAGATAGGTGACGGTCGAGAGCCCGATGTGGGGATGGGGCCTGACATCGATACCGTGAGCGCCGGGCGCGAACGTTGCAGGCCCCATGTGATCGAAGAAGATAAACGGCCCGACCATCCTTTGGGGCGGGTAGGGCAGGACGCGTCCGACTTCGAAGCCGCCCAGATCCTTACGTCGCGAGTCGATCACCAGGTCGATCATGTCGCTTCCCTCAGAGATGCGGCTACTGCGGTGCGTTCAGATGTGGGGCGATCAGCCCCAAGGGCACCGTGGTCGAGTTCTTGACGCTGCGGATCACGATGCGGCTCTCCACCTCAGACACCAGGCCGAGCGATAAAAGCTTGTCGCGCAGGAAGTCGTCGAAGGCGTGCATGTCCCGGGTCACGATCCGCAGGACATAGTCCATGCCGCCCGTCACCGTCGCGCACTGGGTGACTTCGGGCAGATCGCCCACGGCCCGCTCGAACGCCTCCAAGTTGTCCTTGGTCGGCAAAGACAGCTTCACTTCCGCGTAGACCTCGAACGCCAGCCCCAATTGTTCGCGGTCGAGGAGGGTCACGCGGCGCCGGATCACGCCCACATCCTCCAGACGTTTGATCCGCCGCCAGCAGGGCGAAGACGATAATCCCACGCGCTCGGCGATCTCCGCCACGGAAAGCGCCGCATCGTGCTGGATCAGGTCCAGAATTCGAGCATCGACAACATCGAGAACCTCTGGCAACGCTTGTTCCTCAAATCAAAGCTTAAGGGGCGAACCTTGCTGCACAGGCGCGTTGCGACGCCCTCTTGCGGCAAAATCGGCCGGCGCGCGCATATTGCAGCCTGAGCGCTCAAAGGAAAGGGCGCCGAGGTTCGGTCCGCGTTCCGCCGAGACGAAAGTTCCGGGACGGGATAGATCGAAGCTGCATGGCCCAGCCCACGACATGACACGTCCTTTCGATTTCGACGCCGTGGTGGTCGGCGCGGGCGCAGTGGGGTTGGCCTGCGCCTTCGCGCTGGCCTGCCGTGGCATGAGCGTCGGCGTGCTGGAGGCTGCAGGCTCTATCGGCGGCGGTATATCCTCGCGCAATTCGCAAGTGATCCATGCCGGCCTCTACTATCCGACCGCCTCGCTGAAAGCGCGCCTATGCGTCGAGGGGCGACGGCGTCTCTACGCTTTTCTGGATGCGCACCATGTCGCTTACGACCGTTGCGGCAAGCTGGTTGTGGCGACCCGGGCGGAAGAGGTCGCCGTCTTGGAGGCGGTCGCCCGCCAAGGCCAGGCCAACGGCGTCGAGGCGCTCGACCTGATCAGCGGGCGCGAGGCCATGACTCTGGAGCCCCAGCTTTGCGCCGTCGCCGCGCTGTGGTCCCATCAGACCGGCGTGTTCGACAGCCACGGCTACATGCAAGCGCTGTTGGGCGAGATCGAGGACCGCGGCGGCGCGCTTGCGCTGAATACGCCGTTTGAAGGCGCGCGGCCGCTCGCCGGCGGAGGCTTCAGCGTAAGGGCGGGCGGGCATGAGCCGACAACGATCACGACCGCGCGGCTGGTCGCCGCGGCAGGGCTCTGCGCCCAGGCGGCGGCCGGGCGAATCGAGGGCTATCCGGTCGTGCGCATCCCCAAGGCCTATTTCGGCAAGGGCAGCTATTTCGCCCTGCAAGGCGGCGCGCCTTTTTCGCGCCTGATCTACCCTATTCCAGTCCCAGGCGCTCTGGGCGTCCATTACACCCGCGACCTCGGCGGCCGAGCGCGGTTCGGACCGGACCTTGAGTTCATCGACACGCCCGACTATCGGGTCGATCCCGCTCGGGCGGCGAGCCTCTACGCGCAGGCGCGCCGCTTCTGGCCAGGTCTGCCCGACGGCGCCCTGGCGCCCGATCAGGCGGGCGTTCGACCCAAACTCCACGGCCCAGGCGAACCCCAGCCCGAC
>Ga0116226_10006399_pt1 | contig 10578 bp, 11 predicted proteins | sample S1TSphfallax_FD_89692 | JGI IMG/M metagenome (GOLD analysis project Ga0116226, IMG submission 89692) | Host-associated microbial communities from peat moss isolated from Minnesota, USA - S1T2_Fa - Sphagnum fallax MG | ecosystem: Host-associated > Plants > Peat moss > Unclassified | place: USA...
AGAGCCATTGACCAACTGGAGACCGCTCTCACACACGCGATCAACGCAATCACCCCACAGGACGCAATCGCATTCTTCAAACACGCCGGATATCAGGATATACCTACTGTGAAAATGCTCTAAAGGCCCCATGATTTGCCAGGCTGAGCGGCATGGCTGAAGCCATGCCCTTCCGCATTGCGTTGGCGAGGCTAGAATTGTACGAGTCACTATGAAACGGATTGGGATTTTGCTGAGTGGGCGTGGGTCGAACTTTCTGGCGATCCATCGTGCGATTGCGTCGGGACAGATTGCTGGCGCGGAGATTGCGGTTGTGCTTTCAAACAAGGCGGATGGGCCGGGGTTGGCGGCGGCGCGGGAGTTGGGGATTCCGGCGGCGCATATTCCGATTGCGGGACGGACTCCGGCTGAGCGGGATGTTGAGTTTGTGGACCGGTTGAAGGCGGCGCAGGTTGATCTGGTGTGTCTGGCAGGGTATATGCGGCTGCTGTCGCCGGGGTTTATTGCTGCGTTTCCGAACCAGATTCTGAATGTGCATCCGAGCTTGCTGCCCGCGTTTCCGGGGCTTGAGGCGCAGACGCAGGCCTTTGAGTACGGGGTGAAGGTGGCGGGCTGCACGGTCCACTTTGTGGATGAGCATCTGGACCATGGAGTGATTGTTCTACAGCGGGCGGTGCCGGTGCTCGATGAGGATACGGCGGGGACGCTGGCGGCGCGGATTCTGGTGGAGGAGCATCTGGCGTATCCGGAGGCGATTGCACGGGTGCTCGGCGGAGAGTATGGGGTGGTAGGGCGGCGATTTGTGCGGATCGCGGCAAGGTGACTAGCGGGCGATCTGCTCTGGGACGGGGAAGAGGAGCATCATGAGGCCGAGGGCGAAGAGCAATAGGACGTAGTGGATGAGGGTTTTGGTGCTTGGCTTTTCGGGGTAGTCGGCTTGCCAGAGGCGCCAGCCCATGCCAGCGGCGACCAGTAGGAAGACGAATTCGTGCAGCCAGAGGACGAAGATCAACGAGGTGAGAACGATGAGCCAGCGCTGGGTTTTGTTGAGGGCGTAGGTGGCCTGGGCACCATCGAGGCCGAGGACCGGGATGAGGTTGAGCGTGTTGAGCCAGCCAGCGACGTGGGCGAGGGCGCTGAAGAGGGCTTGCGTGTCTGGGTTGTGCGAGACCATGACGACGGCGGCGCAGGCGATGCCGAAGAGGAGCCCGAAGAAAGGGCCGGCGAGGGCGATGCCGGAGAGCATCTCCAGCGTCATGCCCTGGGCGTACCAGCGGACGTAGGCACCCAGACCGGGCAGGAAGACGGGCAGGTCTACGCGGAGGCCGCGGCGCTTGGCGGCGATGTAGTGGCCGGATTCGTGGACCAGAATGGAGACGGTGAAGCCGAGGCCGAACTTCCAGCCAAACATCAACCAATAGAGGCTGAAGAAGGCGACCAGACTGAAGAGACTTTTGGCCTTGAACAGGAGGAAGATCAAGCCTTTGGCCTTGGCGAGGAAGAAGAAGACGGGTGCGAATGGGCCGAGGCGCTTGGTCCACTTGGCTTGCCAGTCCTGCTCGGCGCGGGTGTGGGCGTCGAGCGCGGCGATTTTGGCGTTGACGGCTTCGGACTGCTTGGTTCCGGGGGGGAGCCAGTCGAGGGTTTGGACCCAGAGGGCGCGGGCCTGGGGCCAGTGCTTTTCGCTTTCGGCGGTAGTGGCCTGCACGGCGAGTGTGCGGAGGAAGCTGGCGTAGATGATGGCGTGGCAGTCCGGGCAGGCGATGGTTCCGGGCGGCAGGTAGTGGCTGCAGTCGGGGCAGTTGTAGATTGGCTCGGGGGCGGCGGGTTGTTGGGCGCTGAGCGCTGGGGTTACGGAACCGGTCATGGGCGTCTCTATCAGCTTCTATTAGATTAGACGCTTCTGGCCCAGCAATCTACTTTGCGGTGGCCCATTCTCATTGCGAGACACCAGTGTAGGGTGCGTCCTTGGCGTCGCCTAGGGTGACGCGAACATTTAATTTGCGCTGGCCGCGATAGACGGTGACTGAGATGGTGTCTCCGGCGCGGTGGGTGTTGAGGGCGGCGGTGAGGTCTTGCGGGGATTGGATGGTGTTGCCGTCGACGGCGACGATGAGGTCTCCGCCGAGCATGACGGGGGTGTTGCCGTCGTACATGCGCTGGGTTCCGCCGTGGAGGCCGGCTTTTTCGGCGGCTCCGCCGGGGAGGACGCGCTCGATGAGGATGCCGTAGTCGGCGGCGAGACCGATCTGGTCGGCGATGTCGGGGCCGATGGGGAGGGTGACGACGTCGAGCGAGGGGCGGCGGACGCGGCCGTACTTGGCGAAGTCGTCGAGGACGGATTTGGCCGTGTTGATGGGGATGGCGAAGCCGATGCCGGCGGACTGGTCGGAGCCGTTGGAGGCGATGAGGGTGGTGATGCCGATGACTTCGCCGCGCGAGTTGAGCAGCGGACCGCCGGAGTTTCCGGGGTTGACGGCGGCGTCGGTTTGGATGGCGTCTTCAATGGGGCTGCCGGACTGCACGCCGATGGAGCGGATGGCGGAGATGATGCCGCGGGTCATGGTTCCGCTGAGGCCGAAGGGGTTGCCGATGGCGTAGACGCGCTGGCCGACGAGGAGGCCGGTGCTATCGGACAGCGTGGCCGGTTGCAGGTTGGGCGCGGAGATTTTGAGCAGGGCGAGGTCGTGCTGGCGGTCGACGCCGACGACGGTGGCTTTGTACTTCTTCTTGTCGTAGAGGGTGACTTCGACGCGCTCGGCGTTGTCGATGACGTGGTTGTTGGTGAGGATGTGGCCTTCTTTATCGAGCAGGAAGCCGGAGCCCTGGCCCTGCTGGGGGACGGGGCGGTTGAAGAAGTCGAATGCGACGGCAGTGGAGGTGATGTTGACGACCGAAGGCAGGGCCTTTTTGTAGACGCCGATGTTCTGCTGCTCTTCAGCGTCGAAGGCTGGGGCTGCGGCAGCCTCGTTCAGCTCGAAGTCGCCGAGTGGGCCTTTGAAGGTGGTGAGGTGCGTGGGGATGTCGGCGTCGGGGCCAGTGGTGGCGCGAGCGCCGATGCCATGCAGCCAGGGCAGCAGCTTGCCCGCCGCCGCGCCGCGCGTGGTGACGTAGTAAAAGCCAGCGAGAAGCAACAGCACCAACACAACCGGACGAAACTTCATCGATCTGCACCCTCATTGGAGCGACGATTTCGCAAGCGAAGACGCTCTTCTCCATTGTAAGCAACGCGGGAGCCGTTATTCTATTGTTACCCACGATGTCCTCCGCTGAACCACAAGAAGCTCCATGGCGACCGCGCCATAATCCCTGGGCGATTGCCCTGACCGTTACGCTTGCCACGTTTATGGAGGTGCTGGACACCTCGATTGCGAACGTGGCGCTGCCGCATATTGCGGGGTCGGTGGGGGCTTCGCAGGAGGAAGCGACTTGGGTGCTGACGAGCTATCTGGTGAGTTCGGCGGTGATTTTGCCGATCTCGGGGTGGCTATCGAACCGGTTCGGGCGCAAACGGTTTTATATGTCGTGCGTGGTGCTGTTTACGGTGTGCTCGCTGCTGTGCGGGCTGGCACCGACGCTGCCGATCCTCATCTTTGCGCGAATTTTGCAGGGGTTGGGCGGCGGCGGACTTGCGCCTTCGGAGCAGGCGATTTTGGCCGATACGTTTTCGGTCGAAAAGCGCGGGCAGGCGTTTGCGCTGTACGGGATGGCCGTGGTGGTCGCGCCAGCGATTGGGCCGACGCTGGGCGGATACATTACGGATAACTTCAACTGGCACTGGATCTTCTTCATCAATATCCCGATTGGGCTGCTGTCGCTGTACCTTTCCAACAAGATGGTGGAAGACCCGCCGCAGATGAAACAGAAGATGTTGGAGAAGTCTCCGATTGACTTTACCGGGCTGGCGCTGGTGGCTTCGGGAGTGGGTTTGCTGGAGTTTTTCCTCGATAAGGGGCAGGAAAAGGACTGGTTTGGGTCGTCGGAGATTGTGACGATTGCGACGCTGGCGGTGGTGCTGCTGACGTTCTTCGTGTTTTGGGAGTGGCGGCACCCGGACCCGATTGTGGACCTGAAGCTGCTGAAGAATCGGAACTTTGGCACGGCTGTGTTTTTGCAACTGGTGCTGGGGATGGTGCTGTTTGGCTCGACCGTGCTGATTCCGCAGTATCTGCAGACGCTGCTTGGGTTTACCGCCGAGCGAGCGGGTATGGTGCTGTCGCCGGGTGGGCTGATTCTGGTGGTGATGATGGCGGTGGCGGGGCGGACGCTGGGCAAGGTGGACCCGCGCCTGATGGTGTGTTGCGGGTATATCGCGGTCTCGATTGGGCTGTATAACCTGACGCGGCTGTCGCTCGATTCGTCGTTTGGGACGATTACGCTGTGGCGCATGGCGCAGGTGGCGGCGCTGCCGTTTGTGTTTATTCCGATTTCGACGCTGAACTATGTGGGTGTGCCGCGGTCGAAGTCGAACCAGATTTCGAGCTTGTCGAACTTTGCGCGGAATCTGGGTGGTTCGGCGGGGACGGCGCTGCTGACCACGTTTTTGGCGCGGGATGCGCAGAAGCACCAGAACTCGCTTGCCGCGCATGCTGTTTCGGGGTCGATTCAGTATCGGCACTACATTGATGGAGTGAGTGAACTGCTGCAGCGGCAGGGGATGACGGCGGTGGCGGCGCTGCGGACTGCGCCGGGGTATGCGTACCAGCAGATGATTCGGCAGGCTTCGATGCTGGCGTATAAGGATGCGTTTGCGATTCTGGCGGCGGCGATTTTTTGTTTGAGTCCGCTGCCCTGGTTGATGCGGCTGCCCGCGAAGGCGCATAAGCCAAGCGTGGAAGAGATGGCGGCGCATTAGTTGGGGCTGAAGCCCCAGAGTTTTGTGAGGGCACCGGGCGGCACGGCTGAAGCCGTGCCCTTCCGTAGCCGTGTCCCTTCTGAAGCCGTGCCCTTCTGAAGCCGTGCCCTTCTGAAGCCGTGCCCTTCTGAAGCCGTGCCCTTCCGGTGCCGAAACCTCTCGTTAGAGGATGTAGCGGCTGAGGTCCTGGCTCTTGACGATGCCGGCGACTTGTTGCTTGACGTATTCGGCGTCCACGACGACGACTTTCTCGTATTCGGATTCGCCGCCTGCGACGTTCTCCTTGCGGCGTTCGATGACGGGCAGTGGCGCGGAGGAGGTTGCGTCGGCTTCGGATTTGGCGTCTTTGCCTTGGCGGAGTGGGGCGGAGGCGGCGATTTCGGCGACGACGCCTTCGCGGGAGGCCTCGGAGCGGCTGCTCTTGACGATGTCGGGGGCCTGGAAGCTGATCTCGTCGAGGACGCGCTCCATGATGGTGTGGAGGCGGCGGGCACCGATGTTTTCGGTGGTTTCGTTCACCTTGAAGGCAAAGGCGGCCATCTCGGCGAGGGCCTCGGGGGTGAATTCGAGGCGTAGGCCTTCTGTTTCTAGCAGCGCGGTGGACTGCTTGACGAGCGAGGATTTGGGCTCGGTGAGGATGCGGACGAAGTCGTCTACCGTGAGGGATTGCAGCTCGACGCGGATGGGGAAGCGGCCTTGCAGCTCGGGGATCAGGTCTGAGGGCTTCGAGACGTGGAACGCGCCGGCCGCGATGAAGAGGATGTGGTCGGTCGAGACCATGCCGTACTTGGTGTTGACCGTGGTGCCTTCGACGATGGGCAGGATGTCGCGCTGGACGCCTTCGCGGGAGACGTCGGGGCCGTGACCGCCTTCGCGCCCGGCGATTTTGTCGATCTCGTCGAGGAATACGATGCCGGAGTCTTCGACGCGCTCGACGGCGAGCCGGGTGACCTGATCCATGTCGATGAGGCGGCCTTCTTCTTCCTGGACGAGGTAGTCGAAGGCTTCGACTACCTTCATCTTGCGCTTTTTGGTGCGCTGGCCGAAGAGGCCGGGGAGCACGTCCTTCAAGGACATGTCCGATTCATCCTGGCCGGGAGCGGCGATAAACTCGAAGCTGGGCTGGTTGCGGTCACGCACGTCGAGCTCGACCATGCGGTCGTCGAGCTTGCCTTCGCGGAACTGCTGGCGGAGCTTTTCGCGGCTGCGCTCCTGGCTGGTTTCGCCTTTGGCGGCGGGTGGCGTGGCTTCGATGGTGAGCGGAAGCTGCGGCTGGGTGCCGACGGGCTCGGTTGCGGCGGCGGCGACGGTGACGGGCGCGGCGGGCAGCAGCAGGTCGAGGAGGCGGTCCTCGGCGTTCATCTCGGCCTTGTCTTCCACGTCTTCGAGTTTTTCTTCGCGGACGAGGTCGATGGCGATTTCGACCAGATCGCGGACGATGGATTCGACATCGCGCCCGACGTAGCCGACTTCGGTGAATTTGGACGCTTCGACCTTGAGGAACGGGGAGTTGGTGAGCTTGGCGAGGCGCCGGGCGATTTCGGTTTTGCCGACGCCGGTGGGGCCGATCATGATGATGTTTTTGGGCATGATGTCGTCGGCGAGCTCTGGCGAGAGCTTCTGGCGACGCATGCGGTTGCGTAGGGCGATGGCGACGGCGCGCTTGGCGGCGTGCTGGCCGACGACGTATTTGTCCAGCTCCGCGACGATTTCGCGGGGGGTGAGTTCATCGAGTGCCAGCGCTTGGTCTTCGGCTGCTCCGGGTAAAAAAATTGCCATGAGTTGTTTTGCCTTCTATCTTGATCCAACTATCGTACTTCAGAGAGCAGGTCTGGGTGCCGCTCCAACACCCTGAGGAGTTTGATGAGAGCCAGCGGCGGACGCGTCTTGCCATTTTCGTAGCGCGAAAAAGCGTTCACGCCGCCACCAAAAATCTCCGCAGCTTCCTTCTGGTCCAGAGCCAGCTTCTTGCGAACGCTGATAATGAAGCCTGGATCGACAATCGCCGCGTTCACCTGTTTATTGAACTCTTCCATCAGGTCACCAGCCTTCATGGCATTGTCGCGATCAAGGATAATTTCACCGCAAGCCGGACAATAGTCCCCTTCAATACCGGGCAAAACGGTCTGTTCGCCTTTATAGGTATAGGGCACGTCACGAGTGTCGTGGATTAACTGCGCTCCGCCACAAATGGGACACTTCATAGTTATAACTCCTTGAATGAAACGATGAGCACTTCGTCGATGACTGTGAGTTTCAGGTAAATCTCTGCTGACCTCGTAGATGGACGGTAAACATCTTGCCAAACTGTGTGATCGGCATACGTTGTCATCGACTTATAGAAGTCCTTCACAGTGAGGGTGAGCACAACAGCAACCATATCGTCGAAGTTGAATCCGAGCTGCCTTCCTGTCCGCTCAGCAGATAATGTTGCTTGGACTTTTCCTTCCGCAATCAGTCTGCGAACCGTGGCAAGATCGCAATGTGGTGTTCGCTTCTCCATCTCAATAATAACCTATCTGGTTAATTACACCCGACCCGCAGATCCGATGACCCAAGCTCCATCTTCATTTGCTGGACGACGCGTCCGCCGCCAACTCTTCTACAGTGATTTGGTTGTTGGTGTAGATGCAGATGTCGCCGGCGATCTTCATGGCTCTTTCGGCGATTTCGCGGGCGCTGAGGTCGGTGTTTTCCATTAGCGCCACGGCTGCGGCCTGGGCGTAGCTGCCGCCGGAGCCGATGGTCATGATGCCGCCGCCGTTGGGGAAGGGGTCTGGCTCGATGACGTCGCCGGTGCCTGAAAGCATCAGGGTGACGCTGGGGTCGGCGACGACGAGCAGGGCTTCGAGCTGGCGGAGCATCTTGTCGGTGCGCCAGTCCTTGGCGAGCTCGACGGCAGCGCGGCTGAGGTTGCCGGCGTACTGCTCGAGCTTTGATTCAAAGCGGCTGAAGAGCGAGAAGGCGTCGGCCGTGGAGCCGGCGAAACCGGCGAGGACCTTGTCGTTGTAGAGGCGGCGAATCTTGCGGGCGGAGCCCTTCATGACGGTTCCGCCGAGCGAGACCTGGCCGTCTGCGGCCATGACGACGCGGTCTCCGCGGCGGACGCAGATGACCGTGGTGGAGCGGATGCGGCGGCCTTCGCCGAGGTCAAGCGGGTGCGCGGTGCCGGGGGCTGGTTTGCTGACGTTGATTTTTATTGCGTCTGGGTGAAAATCTTTCATTTTTGGCACTCCTCAGTATACCGCCGCTGCCGATAGACACTCTAGTACCGTTACCTCGGGAGTTTTCAGCTATGCTCATTGCAGGGGTATTTACTCCTTCCACCTCGGCCCTACAAGATTTGACGACCATGATGTTGGCGCACGAAGACTTCTATCGCACACCGCAAGGCATCTCCGCCGTCGTAGGCGGAGTGTTCCTCGTACTTGGGCCGGCTCTTTGGTACTTCTGGAGCCGACGGCTGACCCCGGCGCAGCGCGAGGAGCGTCGGCGCAATCGGCTGGCTGCGGTTGGCCGGATTATCGACGGAACGCTGGTTGATTCTGCGCCGGAACATGGCCCAGCGACAGCCCTCATCTATCGCTACCGTATTGCCGGCGTGACGTATGAGTGCGGACAAGACATCTCTGCACTAGCCAGCCACATTCCCGACCTGAATGATGCAACTGCGGTCTTCGGTCTGCCGGTGCAGGTGCGCTATGACCAGGACAACCCAACGAACTCTATCGTTGTGGCGGAGAACTGGAACGGCCTGTGGAATCAGACGCCGCTGCCACAGGAACACGCGAGCTAGCCGGTTCGGGCATACAATCGGTGTATGCACATGGTGGCATCGAAGAACCGGGCCATGCAGCGAATCCTGAAGATATCGCTCGCTGCAACGCTGCTGTATGTGGCGGCGACTCTGGTGTTTGGCATCCGGGCCCACTCGCTGGCGCTGATCAGCGAGGCCGGGCATAATGCGTCCGATTCGCTGGCGATTATCCTTTCGTTCGTCGCGGTTTATTTTCAGTCGCGTCCGGCTACGGATAAGAAAACGTTTGGTTATCAGCGGGCTGGGGTGCTGGCTGCGTTTGTGAATGCGCTGACGCTGATGGTTCTGGCGGCTTGGATTGCGCTTTCGGCGGTTCAGCGCTTGTACAGTCCGGTTGCGGTTGAGCCGCGGCTGATGATGATGGTCGCCGCCGCCGGGGTGGTGATGAACGGTGCCATTGCCGGGCTGCTATGGAAGTTTTCGGGCGATGTGAATATCCGCTCGGTATTCCTGCATATGCTGGGCGATACGCTTTCAACGGCTGCGGTCATCGCTGGCGGCGTGGCGATTCTGTTCACGCATCAACAGTGGATTGACCCGGTTTTGTCGCTGATGATTGCTGCGATGATTCTGTATTCCAGTTGGGGCATCGTGCGCGAGACACTGAATATTCTGCTCGAAGGTACGCCGGCGTCGCTCTCGCTGGGCGAGATTCGCGCCTCCATGCAGGCTGTGCCCGGCGTGGCGGATGTGCATGACCTGCACGTCTGGAGCCTGGGGTCGAGCAGCCATGCGCTGGCCAGCCATGTGCTGATTGAAGAGATGAATGTGTCGGAGTCGGCGGTGATTCTGGATGCAATCCAGAACGCGCTGTGGGATAGCCACCACATCGCCCATACGACGATTCAGTTTGAAACCAAGGGCTGCGAGACGACGCATGGGTGCTCGTCACCGCCGCCGCTTGAGGAGGTGAGCGCCCATGGGCACCACCATCACGGGCATGGCCACCATCACCACGCGCACTAGCCGTTACTGCATTCGCTTGTGGGCACCGAAGGTGTATTTGAGGCTGATGGTGGGCTCGCTGATGACCGTGTAGCGAGTCTGGGTTGCGACGGTGGTGAGCTGGGAATCTGCGGTATTGGTGAGGAGTCCGCGATATTCGAGCCGTAGACCGAGATGATTGGACAAGCGCAGATCGGATCCGACGCCGAACAGGAGCGCACGTTTCCTGACTACGAGGTTCGTTGGCTGAGGTGTGGCTGACGTGTAGATGAGACCGCCTGGACCGGCTTCGAAGAACGTCTGGAGCCGATGGCTCGACGTGGGAGCCTTGACGACGTATCCGACGCTGAACTCGTATAGGTTGACGCGATTGGCGGACTTTTCGAAGTACTCCGATGTGGTGCCACTCAACGTCTCAATGGTCCCGACCGAGTGCTCCAGATCGGTGCGCGTGTAGCCAAAGTTGACATCGTATCCGAGCCAGCCGCGAAACTGCTGGTGAAACGATGCCGTCAGCCCGAGCGAAGGCGAAGTGCCTTGCGTCTGCTCCTGAAAGAATGTCTGGTTGCTGGAGTTTAGGGTGGTATCCGACGTACGCGTCGAGAGCAGTTGTCCATTCAGACCGACCGCGATGTCCACTTTGGTTGGGTCGAACTTGAGCAGCTTTGGCTCAGTTGGTTGCCATGCGGTGGCGGCTGCTGGGGCTGTGTCTGGGGCTGTCCCGGGAGCGGGGGCGGCGGGCAGTGGAGTCAACACGCGCTCCTGACCCTCCATCACCAGAGCGGATGCACCCGCTAGCAGTGATCCAGCGGCGCATCCGGCAAGCGCCAATCCACCCAAACGACCTCGTCCGAACGTGCGTTTCCTGCTCAAAATTGCCCCCTCCTGCCGCCGAAGCGGAGACCGTCTATCGAATCAAAACCAGATTTGTGTTGGACGCTCCTCGTGAGCATCCGTTTTG
>Ga0116226_10006400_pt1 | contig 10577 bp, 10 predicted proteins | sample S1TSphfallax_FD_89692 | JGI IMG/M metagenome (GOLD analysis project Ga0116226, IMG submission 89692) | Host-associated microbial communities from peat moss isolated from Minnesota, USA - S1T2_Fa - Sphagnum fallax MG | ecosystem: Host-associated > Plants > Peat moss > Unclassified | place: USA...
ACACCCCGTTGTTGTGGCGCTACAACACCGGATCGATGCTGTGTCCGCACAGATTGCGTCGAACGAAAATTCCAAGAAAAACAAAGCCGGCCTGCAAAGCGTCAATCCACTCTACCGCGACTTGAAAATGAAGCTGGTGGATCAGGAAACCAAGATTGCATCGCTTCGCCGCCGGCTCGACTCTGCCGAGGAAAGCCGGGATAAAATCGAGCAGGAGGCCAAGAGGGCGCCCGGCGTCGGCGCGCAATATATCAATATCGATCGCGATTATGAGGTTATTAAGAAGAATTACGATGAGCTGCTCGTGCGCCGTGAATCGGCGCGGATTTCAGAGGATGCCGATAAAAAAGGCGATAAGGTCGATGTCAGAACCATCGATGCGCCCGAAATCCCGAACGTTCCGATCGGTCCCAACCGCATATTATATTTCTCGCTTGTCCTGGCCGGCGGCATACTGGCCGGAATAGCAACGGCTTTTCTTCTGACCGAGCTCGATAGTTCTTTCAGCAATACGACAGCCTTGCAGTTATTCGGGTTGCCTGTCCTGGGCAGCATTTCACTCCAGCCGAATTTCGTTATCCGGAAAAAGCACTGGTTCCTGCGGGGCGAGGCATTCGGTTCAGCCTGCGCTGTCCTGTTCCTGGCTTATGCGGGAATACTTCTTGCAACCGTCAGTCAACAGGCGCGCGTTTAATGACCCATGACGATCTTATCGAACGCGCCGCCTCTAAACTCCCTCAGGACTATTGGCCGGAATCAGGGGACTTGGCGTCCTATTCGCCGCCAGCCGCAAATGAAACGAGGCATAATTCGTCCGCAACCCATGCCCTCGAGCGTACGAGCATGATCGATTGGTCCGGCCGCCGGACCCCGATTATGGAGGAAATCCGGCTTATCAAGCGCAGGCTTCTGCGTCATGCCTTAAATTCCAAAGACCCCATTTCGCGCCTGATAATGCTTACCAGCGCAAAGTCCGGGGAGGGGAAGACCTTTATCTGCGCGAATCTGGCGCTTTGTATGTCCCTTGAAGAAGATTACGAAGTTCTGATCGTCGATGCGGATATTCACAAACAGTCGTTGTGCCGCAATTTGGGCATTAAAGCCGATCATGGTTTTGTCGATCTGCTGCTCGACCCCAGTCTCGATCTGCCGGACGTTTTGCTGCGCACGGATATTCCACGTCTTAGTATTCTGCCCGCCGGCCGGGTAAGCGATCGAACGCCGGAGTTGATGGCCGGCAGCAAGATGCGCGCCATCGTCGGCAATCTTATTACGCAATATCCCGACCGGATAATAATTTTCGATTCCCCGCCCTGTCTTGCCAGCACCGATGCTTCGACGATCGCCTCGCATGTCGGTCAAGCCGTCTTCATCGTCGAGGCGAACCAGACACAAGAGCATGAAGTTTCCGCAGCCTTGCAGCATATCGGCCATTGCCCCGATATCTCGCTCGTTTTGAATAAAACGGAATTAAGCCGGTCGACCTCCTATGGCGCCTATGGCGCCTATTAATCGCAACCGCCGCTACGGGATGCCGCCATCGGGTCACTGCGGCCGGCGTGTGCGCCAGGGGCTGATTATCGTGGCGATAGGCGGCAATGGCTGCGCCGCCTCCGCCGGCGAATGGCTTGTGATGCCGTCCGTGACCTTTCAGGAGGTGGTTACGGATAATGCCGGTCAGACCGAAAGCGACAGACGCGCCGATGCAATCACCCAATTTATACCCGGCGTGAATATTACCGGCCAGGGACAGCATAGCCAGCTCTCGCTTTCTTATGCCCCCATTTTCAGCGCCTATCTAAGCGAGCCGGGGCAGGACAGGGTCGATCAGAACCTTATCGGCAGCGGCGCGCTGGATTTTTTCGATCGCCTCTTGGCGATAGACTTCAATGCTTTCGCAAACGAGGGCAGCGCCAGCGGCAATTATATATCGTCTTCGGCCAACGGCCTTGTTCCGCTCGGCGATCGCACGCTGAATTACGGGGGCGTTATCGCCCCGCATTTGCACGAACAATTCGGCGATACTGCGACGCTCGATGGTTATTACCGGGTCAGCACATCCAATACCAGCGGCGGCGATGGGCTGTTTCCGGACGGTGGAGGGGGGGCCGATCTATTGCAGCACGAAGAAAAAATCGCATTGGGTTCGGGTAATAGTTTCGGCCGGCTTTTCAGCGAGATAGATCTGGATCGCACCACCGGGACGGGATCGGGAATCAATAACGACTTCGATAACGATACGGATACGATCAGATTCGAATATCATCTGACGCATGAATATGCGCTGACAGGCTTGGCCGGATATCAGAGAATTCATTACGATCCCACGCCGGGCGCCGCAGGTTACGATAACGAAGGCCTGACCTGGAGCGCCGGGGTTAAAGCCACGCCAAACGATTTCACGACGATCGCCCTCAGTTACGGCCGGCAATCCGGCAGCTATAACCTTGAGGCGCATGTCCGTTACGATCTGACGCCACGCACGCATATCGCTGCGGATTATACGGTTTCGGTCGAAAACCAGCTTCAGGCGAACCTCCAGAATCTTCAGTATGTGAGTTACAGCGCGCTGGGAAACCCGATCGATACGCGCACCGGATTGGCCTATAACAGCGCCGATAGTCAGCTATTCGGATCGCAGAACTCGCTTTTTCGCGACAAAATCGCAATCGTCTCTTTCACCCGGGAATTTACCCGGTCGGCTATAACGTTCGTTGCAGGAAACGAGCTGAGAGAATCGCTTGCGGGAATCTCAGCCTCCGATAACGCCTGGTACGCCAGGGTAAATTATTCACGAGAATTGAACCCTTCGCTGCGCGGGAATGCCGATATCGGTTACAGCATTCATAAATATAACGCGATATTTCAGGGGTCGGCTGGCAACGATAAAATAATAAATGCGGATATATCTCTTAATTATAGAATTAACGAGAAATTATTTGCGAATATCGCCTACTCGTTCTTCCATGGCAGCTCCAATATCGGTGCATATAGCAATATCACAAATCAGATTACGATCGGTATTAGGAAGGAATTTTAAAATGTATACCAGTTTCTATGGTCTGAAAGCATGTCCGTTTCAATTGACTCCGGATGCGGCGTTCTTTTTTGAAAGCAGCGTCCATTCCAAGGCTATGGCGCGTCTCAAATACGGCTTGCATCAGGCGGAAGGATTTATCGTTATTACCGGCGAAATCGGCGCCGGCAAGACGACTTTGGTCGAGCGTCTTTGCGCGACGCTCGATCCGCGCCGCTATACGATCGCCAAAATATCGACGACGCAGATTTCAGCGAGCGATACATTGCGCCTGATCGTTGCCGGTTTCGGCATCAAAGCTGAAAACCTCAATAAGGGCGATTTGCTGAAACGATTCGAGCTCGGCCTGCTGGCCCATTTTCAAGCCGGGCGGCGTCTCTTGCTGCTTGTGGACGAGGCGCAGAACCTGACCGTTCCGGCGCTCGAAGAATTACGTATGTTATCGAATTTCATTATTAGAAATAAGGCCCCGATGCAAAGCTTCCTGCTTGGGCAACCGCAATTGCGCACGAAACTGGCGCTTCCGGAAATGGATCAACTGCGCCAGCGGGTGCTCGCCTCTTATCACTTGGGCGCGCTGAATATGGATGAAACGAAGGCTTATATCGAACATCGTTTAGGCGTTGCCGGCTGGCGGGACGATCCACGCTTTACTGCCGATGCGTTCCAGGAAATTCATATTATAACCGGGGGCATTCCCCGCAAAATCAATACATTATGCTCCCGTCTCATGCTGTTCGGCTTTCTTGAGGAAATCCATGTCATCGATAGCGAGAGTGTGGCCACAGTCGCTGAGGAGTTGATGCAGGAAATCGGGGATGGGTCTTTAACCCTATCGATGCAGGGCCATCGTCATTCAGGCTTACAACCGGCAGGCAATCAATCCGCACATTGTAACGGGGCGGATGCCTCTATCCCGCTTTAACGGCCTCTGGCGTCTATGCGCCCTTCCATTGGCGAAGTCTGTGAATCCAGTAAAATAACTTTACATAAAACATTACATGAATGTACTTATTTAATTTACTAAACATATATTATGAAAATGGTAATTTCATTCTCAGTTATATTTCTCGGACTTCTGATAATTTGGCATGATATTTGAATATCTATTGGTGGTAGCCGTGGCCGGGTCTCGAAAGAGATTCTTATTCCTGCGGCAATTCATCAATAAGGAGAATCATCATGCTGCGTAAGAAAGTATTATGGAGCACGGCTATTGCCTGTGCTGCAATCGCCGGTAGCGTCAGCGCCGATCCGGTTTACGATATATCGGTCTATACAGGCCCTGCGGTTTTAACCGCGACCAGCGCCAGTCAGATTTTCGTCGGCTCGTCTTTGGGCGTCTCCGCCTCATTCACCTATACGGGGCCTCTTAATTTTAGCGATACAGCCGGTGAAAATAATACCCCCTCGGGCGACCTCAACAGCGCGTTCTTCGGCGCGTATGCCAGCAAGATCTCCAACTATACCCTGATCAGCCCCAATTCTACCTACAGCTATCCGGGCTTTGCCGGCCAGCAGGCCAACTTCAGCACCTTGGCGGGCTTTCTGGCCTCCAGCGGCAGCATCGGCGGGTTCGGTTACGGTTCCTTTTATAACATCGTCGAGGTCGGCCCCAACCCTCAAGAGCTCTTGACGCTTACCCATGACGATGGCGTTAGCGTTTACGTTAACGGCGCATTGATTGCCTGTACGACTGCCGGTCCGACGACGGCCATCACCGAGACTATCGCCATCCCGGCATCCAGCACCGGATATACGATAGATTACGTACGCGATAACGGTTCCCCGTCTGTACTTCAGGTTTCCGTTCCCGAACCGTCGACGATCGCCTTGTTTGGCGCGGGCCTCGCAGGCATTGCCTTCTTCCGCCGCAAGCGGACGGCAAAGCCCGATGCAGTCCGATAATCATCGATAACGATAGGGCGCCCGATAGAAATTGGGCGCCCTTATTCGCGGCAATATTCAAGACTAGACAAATCGGTACGTTAACGTGCCGATTTTTGTCGATAAATCATACATCCTCGACTTGCCGATGGCAGTTGAGGTGATGAATTGTGGGGCGCTTTAGGATTTTTCGCTCGACCGTGACGTTCACGGGGCTTTTTCTTTCGATGTATGCAACTGCAAGGGCAGGCTCGCCATCGCTGGATTTTCCATCTATCGTCTGCCTTCCGGCGAATGTTTCACCATCCCGCGGCCTAGGGCCTGCCGCCTCTATTCACCGGAACCGTCCATCCGGCGTCCGCGCCATTGGCGTGCAAGCGGTGAGGCGCGCCGGGCGGCCCGCTCTTCCTAAAAGGCAACTCCATCTAGCCGCCGCGCCTCCTTTATCGTTTGTCTGTCACGATGCCGCGGCGCCGGGCCGGGAAGGCGGGTCTCCGCCGCCGGGCCTATCGGATTTCGGGGGGTTCCCCCCGGCTATAGGACCCGGATCCTTACCGGCATTCGGCGGCAATGCAGGTTACGCCGCTGGGACGGCGGGCGGGCAATCCTTTCCCGGGGCCGCCATAGGCGGCTTTCCGGCCGGGGGTTATTCGCCAGTCCCGTCTTTTGCAAATGCAAATGCGCCCCAAGCAAACGCGCCCAAAGCAAATGCTGCTCAAGACAGCGCCCCCCAGGACAGCGCCCCCCAGGACAGCGCCGCAACGACGCCGGCCGTAGCCGCAACTGGCCCGCAGACGACTGAGGCTTTATTGCCGAACGCATCTTTAGCGTTAAGCGCGCCTTTATCGCCGGGCGAGACTTCACCGGCCGGCCTAATAATATATGCGCCGCCTGTGCTGCCTATTGCGGATATGCCGCTTGAAGCCGGCGTTCCCTTGGCCGGCGCAATAGAAATTCCACCGGGCGCCGATAGTCCGGCCGGGCCTGTCATTGCGCCTGAGCCGCCTGCTTTTTTCATTTTTCTGACCGGCATTATCCCTATTTTTCTATTGAGATATTGGTGCTTAATTCGGGGTTATATTAGCCAGTCTGTACTATACCGTACAAGAAAACAATATTAATGAAATATAATACTGTTACTAAACTTTACATAATTCATTCATGTAAGGCTGTTTGCCTTTGTATTCTGCGGTTACCGGTTGTTGGCACGGATATTGCTGAGTTGACGATAGGCTTGCGATTGCAAAGCCTTCAACTGCACAGGGGGCTTTTATGAGCATCTTCAAGAATATTTTAATGGCCGGAACGCTTATTGCCGCAACCGCCGGCGGCGGGGCTTATGCCAATCCATTGGTCATCGAATTACAATCTAACGGCCAAACGATCGTTCAAAATGGGACAAGCCCTGTTTTGGTCGGCGTTCAGTCGGTCGGGAACTTCATAACCACAGTCAATACCGGGACCACGTCCAACGGCCCTTCGATCGATCTTGGATCGGTCGATATTACAAGCGGTAATGCTGGCGGAACGCTTGTCATTTCGTTTTCCGAAAGTGGCCTTTCCGGCTCGGCTAGTGCGAACTGGATGACACAGTTCAGCGGCAATTTTCTAACCGGAACGAGCACGGTTTTGCTGCAAACCTATATCGATTATACCGATACGCTGCTTGGAACCGGCACGTTGCTCAGCAGTTTGTCGTCGACCGCAACCCCGTTCGCCTTGTCTGCGATGGCGACTGTTTTAAGCCCGCTGAGCGATTACGCATTGACCGAGGTGATGACGGTTACCTCATCGGCGCAAGCCCATATCAGCCTCGACGGTTCGCTGACCAACGTGCCCGAACCCGATAGCCTTATATTGCTGGCGACAGGTTTGCTGGGCGCAGGTTTGATTTGGCGCCGCCGCGCAAGGGATATTTCGCTTGGCGCCTGAAGCGCTTGTCTCTGTCCTTTGCGGCAGATTGAGGAACTGCCGTCCAAAGGCCTAATCGAGGTAAATTATGCAGTATGGTTCTCCTGCCGGCGCCAGGTTTAAGCTTGGCGACCTGGTTTTGATCCGGCGTTTGCAGGGCGGAAGACCGTGCCGGGATCGATTTATAATACTATCGGCTGGTGTTATCGGCGGCGATGGCTGCCACTATTATCATGTCCAGCCTGTGCGCGGCGGTCGCGACCAGGTCGTCCATCAGACAGAATTGGCGCCGGTCGAAGTGGATTGAAAATTAACCGAAATTTTCAGATTGCTACAGATTTACTGTGAAATAGAATCTAATTAAATCCGCTATGCCACTTGTTAACTTTAGTGAACGTTATTGCTGCGCCATCGATCGAATTGTCGTGCAGGCGATAAGGCAAAAGGCGCATCGTATAATGTGCGTTGCGATTGGGGCTTGAAAGATGTTTCTCAAGCGCTTCCCTCGTTTCCCTTACAGAAGTGAAGTCAGCCTCCAGGTCGTCGTAGGCTAGATAGTTTTCAATCTTTGTCAGCGGCCTGCCGATATCGGCAGGCTTGAGATTATAGATATCGGTAACGGGGGGCGTAAAACGCCTGATAAGAAGACTGCTATCCACGAATATAGCCGCGATTTGCGTAATATGGATTAAATTTTGCAAGTCGTTATTGGCGCTATCGAGAGTGGAAAGCGTCTCGACAAGATGCGAATTAACCGTTCGCAACATGTCGGTTACCATTGCTATCTGTGCTTCGGAAACGGCTTTGTCGTCTGAAATATCGCCGCCGTAAAGCGACAGTGGGCCGGCTTCGCTCCAAGCGTTGCTCAGCATTTTCTGACGGCGAAGCGCCAGCAAGCTTCGGGAGCGAAGACGAAATTCCTGATGATCGATAGGAGAAAGCAAGAAATCCGTCGATCCCGCTTCGATAGCGCGATCCCGAAACTCAGAGTCCTGATAGGCGGTTACGATAACGGTCGGGACATCGGCGCATGAGGGAACATGCCTGAACCGGCGAATGAACTCGTCGCCGTTTATTGTGACCATTTTGAAATCCGTAATCACCAGATCCGGCGTATTTTCTGCCGCATAGGCAAGAGCTTCCAACGGGTCTGCAAACGCAGCGACATTGACGCCGCTTTCAATCGATGCGGCAAGCTCAGCGAGAATCCGCCTGTTACTCGCTTGATCGTCAATAATTAATATTGTCGTCATTAATGTCTCTCATGTCATAGATTTAACGGATTGCTTCCCTAAGTACAGTTTTTATTCTGATACTAAATATTTATTATTAAAATAAAACCGGCCTGTCGCTTAAAGTATATATATTCAGGCTTAGCAATAAGGTCGTACGTAGAAATACCGATGGAGTCATGGGGCAAATTGTCGCATATTTATAATTTTATATAATTGCTCCAAAATTTAGAACAATAGGCGCTGCGTCATATTAGTTTACAATTTTAAGATTTGTTTGCAACGCACAGATTCTAAAAGAAAAAAATTAGAGTTCATAAATCATGCCTAATATCGTTTTTAGGTAATCATTCCTCTAAGTAGGAGACATAAATATTATGTTAATTCAAGACTCAATAAACTTTGTGACAACTTAATTTCATTCTTTTTGTTATCATATTGCCGTGCTCATCTCTGCAACCCGCAAGCGCTAAGAACCCATGAGTTTACACATGAAAATATCTGAAAATACGCTTGCCAATCATCTTTTGGCGTCGCTTCCGCCTCAAGAATTATCCAAAATCATTCCCATTCTGAAGCCCTGCCCCCTAACGCGCAAAACGACAGTCTACGGCATAGGCGATACCATCAACGCGATATATTTTCCTTGCGGCGGTCTCATTTCCGAAATGGCGATACTCGCAGATGGGGGCGGCCTGGAGATTATGTCCATCGGACGGGAAGGCGCTTTCGGCATCACGGCTCTTTTCGGTCCTGCAACCTCCGCTCACGAGGTTACGGTGCAGATGTCGGGGGCGGGATGGTGTGTGCCGGTGAATGCGCTTAAGCGTATTTTAGAAGAATGCCCCGTGTTAACGGATAGTTTATCGCATTATTTTAACTCCTGGTTCCTCCAGGTCGCTCAGATTGCCGCCTGTACGGGGCGTCATACGGTGCCCCAACGCTGTGCAAACAAATTGCTAAGCGCCAGCGAGCGGTCGGGCAGCACACATTTGCCTTTAACGCATGAAAATCTCGCCAATGCCTTGGGCGTCAGGCGCGCAGGCATCACGAATGCGATGTCGGCTTTCGAGCGCGATAGATCGATTCAATGTATGCGCGGTTCGATTGAAATTCTCAACATCGTTCAACTGCGCTCTGCCTCCTGCGAATGCAGCAAATGTGAAAATCGATCACCCCGGCGTTATACCGTCCTTAACGGGGATTTGAGGAGAAGGCATGAAAATAACGTCTCACTCTCCAAGCATTGAAACGTTATTTCCTGATTTTTTCCGGTTACAGACCCGCCTATCCTACTGCATGAACCATCCATGGCTGACCACCAGCGATTGGCCGGTCAGCGCGTTGGAGGGGAAGGCGGCGAAGAATACGGCGGCTTCGGCCACATCCTCAACGGTGGTGAATTCGCCGTCGACGGTTTCCTTCAGCATCACGTTCTTGATCACATCTTCCTCGGAAATGCCCAGCTCCTTGGCCTGTTCGGGGATTTGTTTGTCGACCAGCGGGGTGCGGACGAAGCCTGGGCAGATCACGTTGGCGCGCACATTATGCTTCGCGCCCTCCTTGGCGACCACTTTGGCAAGTCCGATCAGACCGTGCTTGGCGGTGACGTAAGGGGCCTTCAGCGGCGACGCCTCCTTGGAATGGACGGAGCCCATATAGATCACGCTGCCGCCCGAAGGCTGCTTATACATCTGGCGCAGCGCCGCGCGGGTGGTCAGGAACGCGCCGTCCAGATGGATGGACAGCAGCAATTTCCACTTCGCGAACTCGAACTGATCGACCGGCTCGACGATCTGGATGCCCGCGTTGCTGACCAGAATGTCCAGCTTGCCATAGGTATCGATGACCTTCTGCGTGCCGGCGTCGACTTGCGCCTCGTCCGTCACGTTCATGGCGACGCCGATGGCGTGCTCAGGCCCGCCCAGTTCCAGCGCCGTCGCGTCCGCACCGTCCTGATTGAGATCGGCGATGGCGACCTTCGCGCCCTCGGCGATGAAAATTTTGGCGATTTCCTTGCCGATGCCGCTGGCCGCGCCGGTCACGATGGCGACTTTACCTTCTAAACGCATGATCTGCTCCGTTGGATAAGAATGAGTTATTTCAGATAGTCGTAAACGACCTTGCCCAGGCCCAGCGTCAGATCGGCCAGGATATGGGTTGCGGATACGATCTCCAGCACCGGCAATTCCGCCACGGGGGCTAAGGCATGGGGGGTCAGCGACAAGGCGCCGGGGCCGGTCCAAGCGCCTTTGACGGTCACATCCTCAAGATAATATTCGACCAGTTCGCAAATCCGCGCCGTGCCGTCGACATGCGGGATTATCTTCAGCAGGAAATTGGGCGCGGCCAGCGAAGCCTCGATGGCGGCGATGTCGGCCAGCTTGTGCTTATAGCCCATCGTGCCGGTGGCGACCCGCGCCTTGCCGTAATCCAGCGTGCCGACCAGCGTATCGATTTCGGTATGCAGCGTCGGGTTCGCCAGTTTTTTGGGAAAGCCCCATAATTCC
>Ga0116226_10006401_pt1 | contig 10576 bp, 10 predicted proteins | sample S1TSphfallax_FD_89692 | JGI IMG/M metagenome (GOLD analysis project Ga0116226, IMG submission 89692) | Host-associated microbial communities from peat moss isolated from Minnesota, USA - S1T2_Fa - Sphagnum fallax MG | ecosystem: Host-associated > Plants > Peat moss > Unclassified | place: USA...
ATCCGCCAGTTTCCGGCCGCTGCTTCATCCAGCACATAGACCAAAGCGGTCTTATCGGCGGCGTGCAGCGCCGCGGCCAAACCCGGATTATCGGCCAGCCGCAAATCATTTCGAAACCAGAATATATTGACTGTCACCGCGGGGTATAATCTGTTCTTAGAGCGGCGTGAATTTGGCCGCCGAGATGATCGGACCGGTGGCCTGGCCGGTCGGCGATCCGCCGGCCGGTTCAATCGATACGGCGAGCTCCGCGGCAGCGATATTGCCGCTCAACTGCGCCGCCGGAATGCTGACGGTAACGGCGCGGTCGCTGGCCAGCAGCCCAAGCGCCGCCGGCTTGTTGCCGGGGGTGATCAGCCAAAGCTCAGCCGATTTGCCTTCCGGCACCACCACCTGGGCCGGGTTGATCACCAGCTGAACGCCGGTATTCGTCTGCTCCGCGGTCGCAACAAAAACGCCTTCATGCTGGGAGACCAGGGTCGCCGTCGCCACCGGCGGCGCCGGCGGGGTTGAGGTCAGCACCGCGACCAGCGCCACCGCCAAGGCGGCGCCCACCAAACCGCCAACCAGCCCGAAATTCCGCCAGAACCGCAAATTGTTCCAGATACCGCTGGCCGCCGGGGCCGGCGCGATTGCCGCTTCAATCGCCGGCCAGATCCGCGCCGGCGGCGCCACGTCTTCCACCGCCTCGGCCATCGGCAACAACCGGGCTTCCCACTGGCGCACCGCATTGTCAAAGCGCGTACCGCCCTGGCGCTGCGCCACCACATGCGGCAGTTGCGCCACCGTCAGCAGGCCCAGCACATATTCGGCCGCCAGCATTTCCATATCGTCGTCGGGGGGATCGAACTCGAAACTGCCGCTCATGATTCCAGGCAGTCCTTCAGCCGCATCAAGCCGCGCCGGATCAGGCTTTTCATCGAACCCAGCGGCATGCCGGCGGCTTCGGCCAGCCGCTCATAGGTCTGGCCGCCAAAAAATGCCGCGCGGATGGCGCTCGCTGCCCGGCCGTCCAGCGCCTCAAGACAGGCGCCAAGCCGCTCCGAGGTCTCGGTCGTGGCCAAAGCCGCATCCGCCAGCGGCGAAAGATCGGCGATCTCCGCCGCCTCATCAAGCCCGCCGAAACGCGGCTTCCTGGCGCGAAGGCGGTCCAAAGCGCGGTTGCGGGCGATGCTTGCCAGCCAGCTTATCGGGCTGACGCCGCGCTCCGCATCAAACTGGCCGGCCTTGTTCCACACGGTGAGGTACACCTCCTGCAATACATCCTCGGCTTCCGCTCGATCAGACAAGATACGTAAACAGATGCCAAATAGTTTCGCGCTCGTGCGGCCATAGAGATTCTCCAGCGCCGCCCGGTCGCCGCGTGAAACGCGATGGAGATACGCGGTAAGTTCGCCGGCGGCGGTGTTCATGCGGCGTTTATCTGGGCAAGGCGCGTGGTAAAATCCATAGGCGTCGAACGTTCTCCCCGTAACGCGTTGATGAACCGGAGAATCACGGCCCCGCACGATTTCCAAATTTTGTTCGTAGTCGCAAGCTCGGGATCAATCAATCAGCAGAAAAAATTCGCGCCGAAGCATCTACCGCCAGGTTGTTAACGTAGCTGTGATCGTTGTAATGACTGAAGTTTTAAACACATGCCGCACACCCTGCTCATCTTATTGTTTTTACTTGTTTTTCTCGCCGCCGTGATGGCCGCCGCCTGGGCGGCGCAGCGGGCGATGCACAATGCCGGCTGGGTGGACGTGTTCTGGACGTTCGGTACCGGTGCGGCCGGCGCGATTGGGGCATTGGCCGGCGGCCTGTCGGCGCGCTCCGCCTTGGCCGCGGCGCTGGTCATTATCTGGGCCTTGCGGCTCGGCCTGTATATTCTAAGCCGCACCCACGGCATCCCGCATGAGGATGCCCGCTACGCCCGCTTCCGGGCCGAATGGGGTGCGGCTTTCGAACCGCGGATGTTCGGGCTGTTAATGGTGCAGGCGGTGGCGGCCTGGCCGCTGGCCCTCGCGGTGGCGCTGGCGGCGTGGTGCCCGGCCCCGTTAAGTGGCGTATCATTGCTGACCGGTCTTCTGATCGCCGTCATCGCGGTCGCGGGCGAGGCGCTGGCCGACCGGCAAATGCACCAGTTCCGGCATGACCCGGCGAATAAAGGCAAGGTTTGCGATGTCGGACTCTGGGGCTGGAGCCGGCACCCGAATTATTTCTTCGAATGGCTGTACTGGCTCGCCTACCCGGCTCTGGCATTGGGCGGCTTCTGGCCCTGGGGCTGGCTCGCCTTTCTCGCCCCCGCCTTGATGTTCGTTCTGCTGACCAAAATCTCCGGCGTGCCGATGCTCGAGCGCGAGATGCTGGCCTCGCGCGGGGAGGCCTATCGCGCCTATCAACATCGCGTGCCGGCTTTTTTCCCGCGCCCGCCAAGTCCCCATACCCCAGCCCATCCTCATGCCGGAGCGTAGCCCATGAAACTTTCTGAAGCCGCCTCCTACCTGGCCGAGCGCCTGCCGGTGCCTGACCTACTGATCCGGGCCGGCATTAGCGGCATGGTCGGGCGGACCGATCGCTCGCTCGGCAGCGGCGCGGCGGTGCCGGCCGACCGCTTCGCGCAGGACATGGATAACTACCCGATCGCCATTCACACCGACACCGCGAATGCCCAGCATTACGAAGTGCCGCCGGAATTTTTTGAACTGGTGCTGGGGCGTCACCTCAAATACTCGTCCTGCTATTACGAAGATCCGGCCGACGATCTGGACACCGCCGAAGCCAATGCCTTGATGCGCACGGTCGCCGCCGCCGGCATTGCCGACGGCCAGCAGATTCTTGAGCTTGGATGCGGCTGGGGCTCGCTCAGCCTGCATATGGCGGAGAATTTTCCGAAATCCCGGGTCACCGCGGTTTCCAACTCGCACTCGCAACGGATGTTTATCGAAAATATCGCAGCCGCCAGGGGCCTGAAGAATTTGCGCGTGATCACCTGCGACATGAATGATTTTGTCGCCGACCAGCGCTACGACCGGGTGGTGTCGGTTGAGATGTTCGAACACATGGCGAACTGGCGGGCGCTGTTCACCAAGGTAAAATCCTGGCTGCAACCGAACGGCCGGGTGTTCATCCATGTCTTCACCCATAGCGCCGCGCCCTACCGGTTCGACGCGTCGGAAAAAGCCGATTGGATCGCGCAGCATTTTTTCACCGGCGGCATCATGCCAAGCCATGGGCTGATGCATTGCTTTCCGGATCTGTTCACCGCGGAGGCGGAGTGGCGCTGGAACGGCACCCATTACGCGCATACCGCCCGCGACTGGCTGAACAATTTCGACCGCAATGCCGCTGCCATCATGCCGGTCTTGCGGGCAACCTACGGCGCCGATGCAGCTCTTTGGAAGCGCCGCTGGCGGATGTTCTTTCTGGCGACCGAAGGCCTGTTCGGCCATGCCGGCGGCAAATCCTGGGGGATCAGCCAGTACCGCCTGAAACCGGTTTGACGCCGCCCCGGCCATGCGCGCCTTGCATTATGCAGCCGCAATGACTCACACCCAGTGGCGTTAGGGTTTGACTCTCATCCATCCCATCGTCGTGCCGGCGAAGGCCGGCAACAGCCCCATGCCATCTGTAAGCAAACCCCGGCCACCTGGTATCAGATGATTTCCCTTGAACCTGTCTCGCACTGACATGAACCCGGCGCCCCGATGAACCTCAACTTTTTCCGCCTTGCGGCGCATGCGGACAAGCTGACCGAGGCATCCAACACCATTGCCCTGGTGCTGGCCAGCAACACGCCGTTCTACCCGCTTTATCTGTATTTCATCCTCGGCCGCGCCGGCCTGCCCTGGCTGTTATTCGCCGGCGCATCCTTCCCATTTTTTTGCCTGACCTTATGGATCGCGCGGCGCAACGGCGTTTACGGGCGGGTCTGGCTGAGCCTTGCGGCAACCTTGAACTCGGTCTACGTCACCTGGCTTCTGGGCGAGGCGTCAGCCACGGCCCTTTTTCTTATTCCCTGCATCAGCCTTGCGGTTTTAAGTTTCCGCAGAACCGAGCGGTGGCCGATGGCCATCTGCGCGGCCCTGCCCTTCATCCTGTTCTATTTCCTGCAAGGCCATTTTCCGCCAGCCCCCGCGACCTATTCAACCGCCAATTATCATTCCCTGCTGATCCTCAACGAGGTCTCGGTCGCATCAATTTCGGCTGTTCTGGCTTACGTTTTTGGCAAGGCGCACGCCGATGCAGCGGTGGCTGCAAGCTGACGCCTGCGGCTATCGCTTCACCACGCGTTTCGCCACATAGCCGGCCAGCGAGGCGACGCCGGTGACCACCGCGCCCCAGGCGATGTCCATAACGGATATGGAATATGTCCAGTTTTTGATTACCGCCAAATTTGTTAAATCATAGGTTGCATAGGTGAAAATTCCAAAGGCGGCGCCATAGGCAAGGGCGCTGGCGGCACTGGCGGCCAGCTGCAGAACAAAAATTTGAATGCCGAGAATCTCAAGCAAATAGAAGGCAACCCCAGGTAGCCACCGGACCTGCGGGGCCAAAATATCGCCAAGTTGATCACGATAAATGCCGGTGGTATGGGTCAGCCAGACCGCGTCCATTGCAAGAAAAACAATCAGGGTCACAACATAGGGAATAAATCGGCGCATGCTTGCTGTATATGACAGGAAACCGCAAACTGCCACCGCAAAAGCCGGTCATCCGAAATTTGCGCGGCAATAACAATTTGCATTTTTTGTTATAAGCCTGCATCCAAACCGGTCCAGGAAACGTAACTCTGACTTAACGATTACGGTATCGGGCCGGATCGAAACCGATGCGCATATTTTTTGTTGGGAAGCAGCAGCGAATGAGTGAATCAGCGGTCAGCGGTCTGAAATATCCGGCCCAGCCGCGTGACAAGCGTCTGCAGCTTGGATTGCAACTCGGCCATCTGGTCCGGGTCGGCCATCTCACCGTGCAGCTCCCCGGCGGCGATACCCATACATTCGAAGGCTCCGAACCCGGCCCGGCCGCCACGCTGATCATCAACGACCCGCGCACCATCGCCAAGACCGTCTATGGCGGCAGCCTCGGCTTCTCCGAGGCCTATTTGAAGGGCTGGTGGGATAGCCCGACGCTCACCGAAATGCTGCAGCTCGGAACCGCCAATGAAGCCAGTTGGGACGCGATGATCGACGGCAAGCCGTGGATGCGATTCCTCTCAAAGATGATGCATAAATTGCGGCCGAATACGCGCCGCGGATCGAAACGCAACATCTCCGATCATTACGATCTCGGCAATGATTTCTACCAGCTTTGGCTCGACCGTTCGATGACCTATTCGGCAGCGATTTTCGCCGGCGGCGCCAACAGCCTGGAGGCCGCGCAGCAAGCCAAGATGCGGCGCATCTGCAACCAATTGCAGCTGGCACCTGGCAAAAAATTGCTCGAGATCGGCTGCGGCTGGGGAAGTTTTGCCGAGCTCGCCGCCAGTGAATTCGGCGCCGACGTGGTGGCGATCACGCTCTCGCGCGAGCAACTGGCCTACGCGCAGGCGCGCATCGCCCAAGCCGGGCTTAGCCATAAGGTCGAGCTGCGGCTACAGGATTATCGCGACGTCAAAGGCAGCTTCGACGCCATTGCCTCGATTGAAATGATCGAGGCCGTGGGTGAGGAATATTGGCCCACCTATTTCTCCACCCTGCATGCCAGGCTGCGTCCGGAGGGGCTTGCCTGCATCCAGGCCATCACCATCGCGGAGCGCTATTTCGAAGGCTACCGTACCGCAGCGGACTTTATTCAACGCTATATATTCCCGGGCGGCATGCTCGCCTCCCCGTCCCGCTTGCGCAAGGAGACCGAGCGCGCCGGCTTGTCGTGGCGCAATGCGCATTGGTTCGGCCAGGATTACGCCGAAACGCTGCGACAATGGCAACACGCCTTCCAGACCGCCTGGCCAAAAATCGCCGAACTGCCGGCCACGAAAACCCGCTATGACGCGCAGTTCAAACGGCTATGGGAATATTACCTGGCCTATTGTGAAGCCGGTTTCCGCGCGCAGTGGACAGATGTAGGGCACATCCTAATCGGACGTTGAAGCGGTAACGCCCTCCGGTATATTCTAGACCGGTGCGGCAGCACCTTGCAGCTGCAGCGGGGTGCCGGCGAAGGCGGTGCCGGTGACGCGGTAATTGCCGGCATCGGCGAATAACGCCCGCAGCAATCTGTTGTTCAACGTGTGGCCGGTCCGGCTGCCGATGAAGCGGCCCACCAGCGGCGCGCCGGCCAGCGCCAGATCGCCCACCACATCGAGCAATTTATGGCGCACAAATTCGTCCCGCCAGCGCAGGCCTTCGGGGTTCATCACCCTGCTCTCTTCGACCACGATCGCATTCGCCAGACTGCCGCCTTTGGCGAATCCGGCCTGTTTCAGCGCTTCGATTTCGCTGGCCATGGTGAAGGTCCGGGCGGAAGCCAAATCCGTCGCAAAACTCTCCGGCGTCAGGCTGACGCTCAGCGCCTGGCGGCCGATGGCGGCCGACGGAAAATCGATCGCCAGAGACAAATCCAGACCAAGCGCGCCATAGGCGCCGGCGCCGTGCGGACGCAGCTCCGCGAAAGCATCTCCGTTCTCGACCCGAACGGCGCGGAGGATCTCGATATAGCTGCGATCGCCGCCATGTTCGATGACACCGGCGCTCTCGATCAAAAACAGATACGGCGAAGCCGAACCATCCAGAATCGGCAGTTCCGGGGCATTGACCTCGATGATCAGATCATCAATCCGGCTGGCCCAGAGGGCTGCCATCAAATGCTCAACCGTGCCGACACTGATCTCCGGATGTCCGGGCAGGCTGACCACCGTGCACAGCCGGGTATCGGAAACATGATCATAAATAGCCGGGATCTTGCGATCCAGATCGGTACGGTGAAAGCTGATGCCACTGCCGGGCGGCGCCGGCACCAGGCGCAGGCGCACCTCCAAACCGCTATGCAGCCCACGGCCAACACAATCGATCGCCGTTTTCAGCGTATGGCGTTGCGCAGGACCCAACGCAAACCCGCCCCAATTATTTCTATCCCGCAAAGACGACATGAATGATAACCAGCCCCGATTCTGCCCCCAATCTAAGCGCCGCCGCCGCTCCGGGCCAGTCAATCATTATTTCCGATTATTTCCAAATAAGCCTTTGAAAATAAAGTTTTTATGCACGCCAACCACGGAACGTGCACGGCCCTTGTTACAGCCTGATACGATGGCTTGGCAGGATACCAGGCGGTGGCCGCTTCGTCCCGTCAAGCTTGCCTCGTCATGCCGGCGCCGGCCGGCACCGAGGTTGATTTGACGGCAATCGCGGGCGGAGGAAAACGCGCCAGATCATCGCCCGCTGGCCCGCGGGCTTGCCTCACATCACCGCATTTCAGGAATAATTAGCGCCGGATTCAGACGGCTCTAATTGCTGGAGCGGCGCAGAAAGGCCGGGATTTCGAGCCCGATCTCATCGATCTGCGCCGGCCGGACCGCGGCACGCACCGGCTCACGCGGCGCTTCAGGCTGCGCGTTCAGGTCGGAAATCGCCGGCTCCTGCCGATAATTCGGCGCCGCAATCACCGGTTCCTGATGCGCCGCACGCGGGCCAGGCGGCGGGTTGGACCCAGGCGCGCCGCCAAATACCCGGCTGAACAGGCTGGGGCGCTTCGGCGCTTCCTGTTGCCGGGCCGAGTCCGGCATCACCGGACGGGGTGCGGCCGGTGTTGGCGCCGCCGGGCGGGGCGCTGCTTTCATTTCCGGCTCGTCCAGATCGAATTCGGCGTGCTCCGCCGGCCCGTGAAACGCCGCCGACAGCAACGGCTTGGCCGGCGGCTGCGGAATATACCCGGCACCCTGGGTGGACGGCGCCTGCATTACCGGCTCGCGGTGCAGCGCCGCCGAACCCGCCGGCGCCGGCCCTGCCGGGTGCGGCTGCGCATGCGCCGGGAAGCTGACGGCATCCACCGTGCCGCCACCCACCACCTGGAATTTCGGCATCTGCGAAATCCCCGGCGCCGAGCTGTCGATGCCGGTGGCGACGACCGAAATGCGGATGCGGCCGTTCAGGCTTTCATCCAGCGCCATGCCCACCATGATATTGGCGTCCTCATCCACTTCCTCGCGGATGCGATTTGCGGCCTGATCCATTTCGAACAGCGTGATGTCGGAACCGCCGGTGATGTTGATCAGCAGACCATGCGCGCCTTTCATATTGGTGTCTTCAAGCAGCGGGTTACTGATCGCGGCCTCGGCGGCGCGCATCGCGCGCTCTTCGCCTTCGGCCTCGCCGGTGCCCATCATCGCCTTGCCGGCCTCGGCCATGACCGAACGGATATCGGCATAATCCAGATTGATCAGACCCGGCACCACCATCAAATCGGTAACGCCGCGCACGCCCATATACAGAACATTATCGGCCATCTCGAAGGCCTCTTTCCAGCCGGTGCGCTCGTTCGCCACCTTGAACAGATTCTGGTTCGGAATCACAATCAACGTATCAACATAGGCTTGCAGCTCGGCGATCCCCTCCTCGGCCATGCGCATCCGCTTCTTGCCTTCAAAGCCGAAGGGCTTGGTGACAACGCCGATGGTCAAAATGCCGCGCTCACGCGCCATGCGGGCAATCACCGGCGCTGCCCCGGTGCCGGTACCGCCGCCCATGCCGGCGGTGATGAACACCATATGCGTGTGTTCCAGATGCCGGGCCAGATCATCGGCAGCCTCATCGGCGGCGGCCCGGCCAACATCCGGCTTGCCGCCGGCGCCATTGCCCTGGGTGATATGCGGCCCAAGCTGAATCCGCCGTTCCGAGCGCGAAAGCTGCAATTGCTGCGCGTCGGTATTGGCGACCACGAAATCGACGCCGGGAAGATTAAGCGCGATCATGTTATTAACCGCGTTGGTGCCGCCGCCACCGACGCCGATCACGGTAATGCGCGGCGTGAAATCGGTATGCGACGTCTTCTCGATCATCAGGTTCAGGGTCATGGATAGGGTCTCCTTGAGGAACAAGCGGTAAAGAACGCTTCGTTTTCATGTCAAACGGGAAATGCTTTTTTCGCGTCTGTTTTTCCGGTTAAATTTCTACAGACGGTCTTTTAAAAGGTTGACGAATCGGCCGAACCATCCGGCCGTTCGTTCCGCCTCGAAATCGATATCGTGCATGGTCTGGCCATCGCCGGTGGCGAAATGCAGCAGCCCGGCAAGGGTGGCGAAATTCGGCGCGGTCGCGCTATCCGGCAGGCCGGTCATGGCATTGGGTTTGCCGAGCCGGACATGGCGTTCCAGCATCTGCGCCGCCAGCTCCCGCACCCCGCCCAGTTGCGATGCGCCGCCGGTCAGCACCACGCGGTTGCCGCCGGCGCGGCCAAGGCCGGAGGTCTCCAGCCGGTCGCGCACCAGCTCGAAAATTTCCTCCAGCCGCGGACGGATCACGCTGATCAGCATGCTGCGGGGAATCTTGGCGATGTGATGTTCGTCTTCGCCGACCTGCGGCACCGGCAGCAATTCGCGCTCGTCATCCGGGCTGCCCTGCACATTGCCGTACAGCGCCTTCAACCGTTCGGCATGCGCGACCGAGGTCGAAAGCATCCGGGCGATATCGTTGGTGACATGCATGCCGCCGATCGGCAGCTGGGCGGTGTGCAGCAGCTGGCCCTCGGCGAACACCGCCATGGTGGTGGTGCCGCCGCCCATATCGATCACGGTCGCACCCAGCTCGCGCTCATCGCCGACCAGGGTCGCGAGGCCGGACGCCATCGGCGCGGAAACCAGCGCCGAGATATCCAGCTCGCAGCGCGACAGGCAGGCCGCCAGCGTCCGCAAGGCGGTGTTGCCGGCATCCACAACATGCAGCTGCGCCGTCAAGGTTTCGCAAAACAGCCCGCGCGGGTCGATCACGCCGGGGGTCTCATCGGCCGAGAAACTCAGCGGCAGGGAATGGATGGTCTCGCGCCCGCCGGTCGCCGCCCGCAGCCGGGCCTCGCGCACCACCTTCTTCACATCCTCGGTGGTCACCGCCTCGCCATCCACCGGCCATTGCACATTGAACAGCCGGCTCTCCGGCTGCCCGCAAGACAGATTGACGACGACCGATTTCAGCCGGGTATCGGCCATGTCCTCGGCCTGGCCGACGGCGGCGCGGATCGCCCGCTCGGCCTCGTCCAGATCGACGATGCCGCCGGACTTGACCCCGCGGCCCTTCTGCCAGCCAAAGCCCAGGGCCCGCAGCCGGCCATCGGATTCCCCCCGGCCGATCAGGCAGGCAATCTTGGTGGAGCCGATATCCAGCACACCAAACGGACCGGAACGCACCGACCGCGGCCGCACCGGCTCATCGGCCAAAGGCTTGACCGGCCGTTCCAAAGACGGTCCGCGGCGCGACATGTCATTCATCGATTGGGTGTCCCGTCATGTGTGGCTGGCCTCTGTCTGCGTGCTGCTGGCGGGCGCCGCCGCCGCCGATGGGTAAGGCCGCACCACCAGCCGGCCGGCAAAGCGCAGATCGATCACTTCCACCGGCCGGTCGAGCAAGGCCATGCTGGTCTGCAGCTGGCTCAGCTGGGC
>Ga0116226_10006403_pt1 | contig 10576 bp, 11 predicted proteins | sample S1TSphfallax_FD_89692 | JGI IMG/M metagenome (GOLD analysis project Ga0116226, IMG submission 89692) | Host-associated microbial communities from peat moss isolated from Minnesota, USA - S1T2_Fa - Sphagnum fallax MG | ecosystem: Host-associated > Plants > Peat moss > Unclassified | place: USA...
CCTCGACGATGACACCGCGATGGCCGATCAACCCGCGCCGCTGCTGCGCGCAACCGGGCTGGTTGTGGTCGCGCTCGGCTGGGGCTGGGCGATCGGCAGCATCGGGTTGTTCATGGTGGCAATGCTGGGCACCGCAGCGCCCGGCGTGGCGCGGCCCTCGGTTGCCGATTTTACCCGCGGCCATGCCCCGCTGATCGTGCTGGCCACAGTCGGCCTGCCGCTGCTGGTGGCGGCGCTGACCAACCGCGCGCGCAGCGGCGAAGGCGTGCCAGGCACCATCCCCGCGGTCGATCATCTGTGGCTGGCGCTGGTTGCGCCTTTGGCCGAACTGTCGGCGCGGCTGGGCTGGCGCGTGCTGATCACGATCGGCATGATCCTGACCTATACGCTGTGCTACAACGTGTGGAGCGCCAGCTTCGCTTACCCATTTTACCTGGAATTTCTGCATTATTCCAAAGACGAAGTGGCGTTTGCGTCAAAGATCTTCGGCGTGGCGATGACGATTGCCGGGATCACGCTGGGCGGGGTGCTGTTTGCGCGGCTGGGGCGCATGCCGACGATCCTGATCGGCGCGGTGCTGCCGATCCTGGGCAATTTCGTGTTTGCCGATCTGGCCGAAGGCGGGCTCACTATCGACGCCGTGGCGCGCGCCAGCGGTCTGTCGGCGCTGGGCGGGGTGTTCGGCATCGATGCGCGGATGCTGCGCCTGCTGATCGCGATCAGCGTCGACAATGTTTCGATCGGCATCGCCAGCGCGGCGTTCATCGGCTTTCTTTCGGGCAAAGTCAGCCGCACTTACACCGCCGTGCAATACGCGCTGCTGTCGTCGATGACCTTCCTGATCGGATCGCTGGGCAAAGGCATCGCCGGCGATACGATCGATCATTCGGGCTATGCGACGATGTTCCGCTGGACCAGCCTGGCCGGCGTGGTGGCGATCGGGTTTGTCCTGCTGGAATGGGTGGCAGGTCGGCAGTCACGTGGCGAAGGTGTTGATCATGACACAAGCTTCTGAAAAATAAAACAAAACCCGTTCGTGCTGAGCCTGTCGAAGCACGCGCGCCCACGCCCGCCCATAATCCTGTTGCACACCCGGACCAGCCTCCGCGCGTGTGCTTCGACAGGCTCAGCATGAACGGATGTGGTTGGATTTCAGAGGCTTGTGGATGTGAGTCAGTCCGGGACTTCACCATTGCGGCGCAGCACGTCGCCGGCGAGGTAAAGCGATCCGGTGATCAGCACGTCGCCGTCGGGCGGCAGCATGGCCAACGCAGCGGCGACATCGGGCGCGCTCGACAGCGGCACGGCGCTGAACGGGGCAAACGCCGCAGGATCGTGCGCGTCGTGGCCGGGGGCGGGGACGATCGTGACCGACAGCACGCGGTTGCCCAGCGGCGTCAGGATCGCGCCCGGGTCCTTGTTGGCGAGCATGCCGATCACGACGTGCACCGGCGGCTGATCGGCCAGATGCCGCGCGATCGCTGCGCCGGCATCGGGATTGTGACCACCATCGAGCCACACCGCGCGCGCGCCGGCCAGTGGACCCGGCGCCAGCCGTTGCAGCCGCGCGGGCCAACGCGCCGCGACAATCCCGGCCGCCATCGCTGCGGGTGAAACCTGCACCGCGTCCTGATGGCGCAGCATCGCCACCGCCATCGCGACATTGTCTGCCTGGTGCGCGCCAGGCAGCATCGGCAGCGGCAGATCAAGCGTGCCCTGCGCATCGCGATAGGCAATCGTGGCGCCGACATCGGCATGCCATTCGTGGCCGCGCCGGATCAGCACGGCACCGCGATCCTGCGCGGTCTGCGCCACCGCGTTCGCCGCCAGCGCAGAATAGGCCTGTGTCACCAGCGGCACGCCGGGTTTGGCGATGCAGGCCTTTTCGAACGCGATCCGCGCCAGCGGCTCTTGCGGCACGCCCGCCTCGGGGATCAGCAGAAACGCCTCGTGATCGATCCCCAGCGTGGCGATGCCGCAAGCGGCCGGCCGTTCGAACACGTTGGTCGCATCGAACCGCCCGCCCAGCCCGGTTTCGATCACGCAGACATCGGCCGGCACCCGCGCAAAGGCGAGGAACTGCGCCGCGGTGGTCACTTCGAAAAAGCTCGGCGCGAGATCCTCGCCCGCGTCGAGCGCTTCGCCCAGCAGCGCGGCGAGCAGATCATCGTCGATCAGCGTTCCGGCCACGCGGATACGTTCGTTATAGCGCACCAGATGCGGCTTGGTCGCGGTGTGCACGACCAGCCCCTGCGCTTCGAGCATGTAACGCAGATATGTACACGTTGATCCCTTGCCGTTGGTCCCGGCGACATGGAACACCGGCGGCAGCGCGCGCTCCGGGTTGCCCAGCCGCGCCAGCAGCGCGCGGATCGTGTCGAGCCCGAGCCGGCCCTGCGGCACCGACAATTTCCCGAGGCGGTCAAGCTGCGCCTGCACCGCCGCGTGTTCGGAAATCGCGAAATCCTTCATCGCATCTGCGGGTCAGGCGGCGCGCGCGCCGGTCAGATAGTCGATCAGATTGGCCAGTGTCGCTTTCATCGCGTGGCGATGCACCACCATGTCGATCATGCCGTGGTCATAGAGGTATTCGGCGCGCTGGAACCCGGCGGGCAGTTTTTCGCGGATGGTGTCCTGGATCACGCGTTGCCCGGCAAATCCGATCAGCGCGCCCGGCTCGGCAATCTGGATATCGCCGAGCATGGCATAGCTGGCGGTCACCCCGCCAGTGGTCGGATCGGTCAGCAGCACGATATAGGGCAACCCGGCGGCGTGCAGCCGGCTGATCGCCACGGTCGTGCGCGGCATCTGCATCAGCGACAGGATGCCTTCCTGCATGCGCGCGCCGCCCGCCGCGGTCACCGCGACATAGGCGCACTTTTCACGAATCGCGAGCTCGATCCCGGCGATGAAAGCATTGCCCACCGCCATGCCCATCGACCCGCCCATAAAGCCGAAATCCTGCACGCCCACGACTGCGGGCTTGCCCTCGATCGTGCCATAAGCGTTGGTAAAGGCATCGTTGTGCGGGTTGTTGGCGCGCGCCGCCTTGATCCGGTCGGCATAGCGCTTGGTGTCGCGGAATTTGAGCGGATCGTCGCGCACCACCGGCGCCGGCAGCAGCGCAAAGCCGGGATCGAGCAATTGCGCCAGCCGCGCATCGGTGCCGATGCGGCCATGGTGCTGGCAGCGCGGGCAGACCGACTGGTTGTCCTGATATTCCTTGATGAACAGCATTTCGCTGCACCCCGGGCACTTGATCCACAAAGTGTCAGCGGTGTCGCGCTTTTGCACGCGCGACAGCGAATTGCGCACTTTGGTCAGCCAACTCATGCCAGAACGCTCCTTGCATGATGAACCGCATGGGCAAGATCGGCGACCAGCGCGCGAACCGGTCCGGCGGCCTGCGCACCATGCGCGGCGACCAGATCGACAATCGCCGAGCCGACCACGACCCCGTCCGCCACGCGCGCGATCGGCCCGGCCTGTTCGGGCGTGCGCACGCCGAAACCGACCGCAATCGGCAGATCGGTGGTCTGTTTGAACCGCGCCACTGCGGTTTCGATCGTGGTCAGCGCCGCCGATTGCTTGCCGGTAATCCCCGCGACGGACACGTAGTAAAGAAAACCCGATGACCCGTCGAGCACCGCCGGAAAGCGCGCCGCATCGGTGGTCGGCGTCGCCAGCCGGATCAGGCTGAGCCCCTGTGCGCGCAACGCGGGGCCGAGTTCGGCATCTTCCTCGGGCGGAATGTCGACGCAGATCACGCCGTCGACGCCGGCATCGGCGGCGCTTTGCGCAAACCACTGCGGCCCGCGGATCGTCATCGGGTTGGCATAGCCCATCAGCACCAGCGCCACATCGGGATGGCGCGCGCGAAAACCGGCCGCAATCGCCAGGATATCGGCAGTGGTCGTGCCCGCACCCAGCGCGCGCAGATTGGCCGCCTGGATCGCCGGGCCATCGGCCATCGGATCGGTAAACGGCATGCCCAGCTCAATCACATCGGCGCCGCCGGCGACCAGCGCATCGAGGATTGCCGGGGTGGCCGCAGGGGTCGGGTCGCCGGCGGTGACAAAGCACACCAGCGCCGGATGGCCTTTGGCAAAGGCGGCCGCCAGCCGCGCGGTCACAGCGTGACCCCCAGGTGGTCGGCGACGGTAAAGATGTCCTTGTCACCGCGCCCGCACAGATTGGCGAGAATGATCGTGTCGCTGGACAGCGTCGGCGCGAGTTTCTTGACCGCGGCGATGGCATGCGCGGGTTCGAGCGCGGGGATGATCCCCTCGGTGCGGCACAGCAGCTGGAACGCATCGAGCGCCTCGACATCGGTCACCGATGTGTAATCGACCCGGCCGACTTCCTTGAGCCAGGCGTGCTCGGGGCCGATCCCGGGATAGTCGAGCCCGGCGCTGATCGAATGGCCTTCGATGATCTGCCCGTCGTCGTCCTGCAACAGATAAGTCTTGTTGCCGTGGAGAATGCCGGGACGCCCGCCGGCAAGGCTGGCGGCATGGTCCTTGTCGAGGCCATAGCCGGCGGCTTCGACCCCGAGCATGCGCACGGTCGGATCGTCGAGGAACGGGTGGAACAGCCCGATCGCGTTCGACCCGCCGCCGATCGCGGCGACCAGGATATCGGGCAGGCGGCCGGTGCGCGACAGCATCTGCGCGCGCGCCTCGCGCCCGATCACGCTCTGGAAATCGCGCACCAGTTCGGGATAAGGGTGCGGGCCGGCGGCGGTGCCGATGATATAGAATGTGTCGTGGACATTGGCGACCCAGTCGCGCAGCGCCTCGTTCATCGCGTCCTTGAGCGTCTTTGCCCCGGCCTGGACCGGGATGACTTCGGCGCCGAGCAGCTTCATGCGGAACACGTTGGGCTGCTGCCGCTCGACATCGGTCGCGCCCATATAGATCACGCAAGGCAGGCCGAACCGCGCGCAGACCGTGGCGGTGGCAACGCCGTGCTGGCCCGCGCCGGTTTCGGCGATGATCCGCGTCTTGCCCATGCGCATCGCGAGCAGGATCTGGCCGATGCAATTGTTGATCTTGTGCGCGCCGGTGTGGTTGAGCTCGTCGCGCTTGAACCACACTTGCGCGCCGCCAAGTTCCTCGGTCAGCCGTGGCGCGAAATAGAGCGGGCTGGGCCGGCCGACGTAATGTTCGAGCAGATCGTCGAATTCGGCCTGGAACGCCGGATCGGCCTTGGCCTGGCGATATTCGGCCTCGAGATCGAGGATCAGCGGCATCAGCGTTTCTGCTACGTAGCGTCCTCCAAACTGGCCGAAATGGCCGCGTTCGTCGGGCTGCGTGCGGAAACTGTTGGGGGTCTGCGCGGTCATCCCCATGCCTTTAGAGCGCGCGGCCGAATTGTCCAGATCAAGCGAAAACGCTTCGTTCACGTGCCTGAAAGGGAAGGCGTTTTAGACAGCGGGTGCACGTCGTGAAGGCGGTCCCGTTTCGGCGGGGCCGCCTTTTGCACCCGGGGACGAAACAATCGTGCCGGGGCAAGGCAGGCTACCGGTCGGGTGGCGGGCTTATCCCGTGTGCGGGATCGCGGCGATGCACGGGGCTGGTGCAACATCAGACAGAGGAACTGACCATGCGAAACACCGTTCTGCGCCCGATCCTGACCGGTCTTGGCGCCGCGCTTATGCTGGCCACGCCTGCTTTGGCCGATGAAACCCGGGTCGAAGTCAACACCACCGGCAATTTCTATGGCGGCGATTACCAGCAATCGATCGGTCTGGCCGCCGGGCACGATTTCTCGCTGACTCCTGCCTTTTTCGTCGGCCCCGAAGTGTCGATCGACAAGCTGCTGGCGACCGATACGCTGACTTCGGTCGGGGTCAGCGGACGGCTCGGCGCCGATCTTGGCGGCGCGGGGAAGCTCTATGCCGTCGGCGGCTGGGCGTCGCAGCCCTATCATGGCGGCAATCCCGACTGGGATATCGGCGCGGGATACCAGCACACGCTCATCCCCGGCACTTATGGCAAGCTGGAATATCGCCACTACACCTCGTCAGCCGACGGCGTGACCCCGGCGCGCGATGCGCTGGTGGTTGGCTTCGGCGCGCATTTTTAGCCCCTGACGGCGGCACAGAATGCCGAGATGCGCGCCGGGTCCTTCACACCCGGCGCGCTTTCCACGCCCGATGAGACATCGACCGCCGGCGCGCCGGTGATCGCCACCGCGTCGGCCACATTGACCGGATCGAGCCCGCCGGCGAGCATCCACGGCAGCGCCGGGCGCACGCCGCGCAGCATCGCCCAATCGATGCGCAGCCCGGTGCCGCCGGGCACGTCGGCGCCCTCGGGCGGTTTGGCGTCGAACAGCACGCGCGCCGCAGCGCCGGCATAGCGATCGGCGGCGGCCAGATCGGCGCGGTGCCTGATCCCCAGCGCCTTCCACACCGGTCGCCCGTGGCGCGCGGCGATCGCCGCGACGTGCGCCGGGGTTTCGCGGCCGTGCAGCTGGATATGGTCGATCGCAACATTGCCCAGCACCATGGCGAGGTAATCGGGCGCGGGATCGACGAACAGCCCCACCACCCCGGCGCGCCCCGCCGCGCGCGCGGCGAGCGCGGCGGCCTGTGCGGTTTCGACATGGCGCGGGCTTTTGCCGAAAAACACCAGCCCGATGAAATCGGCGCGCGCGGCGAGCGCGGCATCGAGCGCTTCGGGCGAGCGCAGGCCGCAAATCTTGATCAGGGGGCCGGTCATGGCGTCACGTCAATAGCCGCTGCAACACCACCAGCGCAAACGCGTGATCGCCGGGCATCGGAAACGGGCGGGTCTGCGCGCACAGATTGTAGCCGCAGCGCTGATACCACGCAATCAGTTCGCTGCGCCGGTCGATCACGGTCATTTCCATGATCTGCGCCCCGAACACGTCGCGCGCGACCGCTTCGGCCTGGGCAATCAGGGCGCGGCCAAGCCCGGCCGCCTGCAGCGCCGGATCGACGCAAAGCATGCTCAGATAGGCGCACTCCTTGCCGGCGTCGGTCATGCCCAGGTCGCTGACCGTGACGGTTCCGCTCAACGCACCATCGCTTTCGGCCAGGATGATGCGCGACCCCGGGTCGGCAATCGTGCGCGCCAGATCGGCATTCGAGGTGCGCTCGTCGCTCAGCAGGTCGGCCTCGTGCGTCCAGCCGAACCGCGCGCTTTCGCCGCGATAGGCGCGTTCGACCAGCGCGCGCAACGCCAGCACATCGGCAAGCGTGGCCGTTCTGAACACGGTCTGCACCATGGCCCCCGCGCTTTATAGCGTGCCTTCGATCGCGCGCGCCGCGGCGGCGGGATCTTCGGCGCGCGCAATCGGCCGGCCGATCACCAGCACGCTGGCGCCGGCATCGCGCGCAGCGCGCGGGGTGACCGTGCGCTTCTGGTCTTCCTTGCTGCCATGGCCGGCCGGGCGCAGGCCGGGGACGATCAGGAACCCGTTTTTCCAGCGCTTGTGCACCGCGCCGACTTCGTGGCCCGAACAGACAATCCCGTCGAGCCCGGCTTCCTGCGCCAGATCAGCGAGGCGCAGCGCCTGGTCATAGGCGCTGCCGGTCACCCCGGTGCGCGCCAGATCGTTGTCATCGAGGCTGGTCAGCACGGTCACGCCGATCACGCGGGTGCTTTCCCCCGCGGCGGCCTTGGCATCCTCCATCATCGCGCGCCCGCCCGCGGCGTGAACGGTGACGATCGCCGGTTGCAGCACATGGATCGCCTGCATCGCGGCGGCAACGGTGTTGGGAATGTCGTGCAGTTTCAGGTCGAGAAAGATCGGCAGGCCGAGCTTGGCAATCTCGTGCACGCCGTGGTGGCCATGCGCGCAATAGAATTCCAGCCCGAGTTTGAGCCCGCCGACATGCTGGCGCACCTTCTGCGCGAGCGCGATCGCGCTGTCGAGCCGGGGAATGTCGAGCGCAAGATAGATCGGGTTGCTCACGATTGGGGTGGTTCCTGTGTCATCAAACCTGGTCGGGCCTGCTGGCCTGTTCGGCGGCATGGGTCAAGGCATGCGCCTGTGCCGCGAGCGTTGCCTCGAGCGTGGCGATACGGCGCGCCATGCGCCAGCGGGTGGCGCGCAGCATCAGCGACACTGGCACAAACCCGATCAGCAGCGAACCGATCACCAGCGCCCAGGCCCTGGTTTCCCAGATCAGCCCGGGCCAGATATGCACCGCAACCGGATCGGGATTGCCATAGATAAAGGCCAGCAGCACCGCCACGACCGCGATCCAGAAACCGGTTTTCAGCGCGCCCATGGATATCCTCTTGCGGACACCGTGTCCCGGATGCCTTGGTAGACCATCGCGCGGCCATGTGAAGAGCGGTTTTTATGCCCCGAATACGCGCGCGAACGTCGTGTCGACCCCCTTGAAATGGTAATCGAGATTGAAGTTGTCTGCGATCTGCGCCGGGGTCAGCGCGGCGCCGACTTCGGGATCGGCCTTGAGCAAGTCGAGCAGCGACAGCGCGCCGTCGGATTCCCACACTTTCATCGCGTTGCGCTGCACCAGCCGATAGGCATCGTCGCGCGTCAGCCCGGCCTGGGTCAGCGCCAGCAGCACGCGTTGCGAATGGATCAGCCCGCCCATGCGGTCGAGGTTCTTGCGCATGCGATCCGGGTAGACCACCAGCTTGTCGATCACCTGGGTCAGCCGGCCGAGCGCGAAATCGAGCGTGATCGTCGCATCGGGGCCGATGAAGCGTTCGACCGACGAATGCGAAATATCGCGTTCGTGCCACAGCGCGACGTTTTCCAGCGCGGGGGTGACCGCGCTGCGCACCACGCGCGCCAGACCGGTCAGGTTTTCGGTCAGCACCGGGTTGCGCTTGTGCGGCATCGCCGACGACCCTTTCTGGCCGGGGGCAAAGTATTCTTCGGCTTCGAGCACTTCGGTGCGTTGCAGATGGCGCACTTCGACTGCCAGCCGCTCGATCGAGCTGGCCACGACGCCGAGCGTGGCAAAAAACATCGCGTGACGGTCGCGCGGGATCACCTGGGTCGACACCGGTTCGACCGCCAGGCCGAGCTGGTGCGCGACATGCTCTTCGACTGCCGGATCGATATTGGCAAAAGTACCGACCGCGCCCGATATCGCGCACGTCGCGATTTCGGCGCGCGCCGCCACCAGCCGCGCGCGGTTGCGGGCAAATTCGGCATAGGCTTCGGCGAGTTTCTTGCCGAATGTGGTCGGTTCGGCGTGGATGCCGTGGCTGCGCCCGATCGTTGCGGTGTGCTTGTGTTCGAACGCGCGGCGTTTGAGTGCAGCAAGCAGTGCATCGACATCGGCAATCAGCAGATCGGCGGCGCGCGCCAGCTGCACCGACAGCGTGGTATCGAGCACGTCCGAACTGGTCATCCCCTGGTGCATGAAGCGCGCCTCGGGCCCGACTTGTGCGGCCACCCAGTCGAGGAACGCGATCACATCGTGCCTGGTCACCGCCTCGATCGCATCGATCGCGGCGACGTCAATCACCGGCGCGGTTGCCCACCAGTCCCACAGCGCGCGCGCCGCGCTCGCCGGCACGACGCCAAGCTCGGCCAGTTTGTCGGTCGCATGCGCTTCGATCTCGAACCAGATGCGATAGCGTGCCTGTGCATCCCAGATCGCGGTCATCTGCGGGCGGGCATAACGGGGGACCATGGCGAACCTTTTCGGACTGGACTATGCCGCGCCGCTAAGCCGTGCGCCCCGCAATGGCAAGCGCATCCTCCCCGTCCCGGAGAGGATCGTCAGATCAATCCCTTGGCCTTGAGCGAGACGTGCCCTTCGCGGCCGATAATCACGTGGTCGTGGACGGTGATGCCAAGGTGGCGGCCGGCCTCGATGATTTTCTGCGTCACCTGGATGTCGGCGCGGCTGGGCTGGGGTGAACCCGACGGGTGGTTGTGCACCAGGATCAATGCGGCCGCGCCGATCGCCATCGCCTTGGCGATGATTTCACGCGTGTAGATCGCGGATTCGTCGAGCGTGCCGTCGCTGACCACCTGGTCGAGCAGCAGCCGGTTCTGGACATTGAGATAGAGCACGCGGACGCGTTCGTGCGTCAGATGCGCCATGTCGATATGCAGATAGTCGATCAGCGCCTGCCAGCTCGACAGCACCGATTCCTCGCGCATCGTGGTCAGCGCCAGCCGCCTTGCGGCAATGCCCGCGATTTTCAGCGCGGCGGCGGCGGTTTCCTTGATTCCCGACACTTGCATCAGCGCGCGCGGTTCGGCGTTGAACACCCCGGCGATCGACCCGAACCGCGCCAGCAGCACGCGCGCCAGCGGCTTGACGTCTTTCTGCGGGATCGCGGTCATCAGCAGATATTCGATCACCTCGTGATCGGCGAGCGCATCGTCGCCGCCGTCGAGCAGCCGCTGGCGCAAGCGGCTGCGGTGGCCCGACGGGTCTTGGCCCGCCTCGCGCACGCGGGCCGCCGCAGCGGTTTTTGGTCCGCGTTGGGCCGGCTGGGCAAACAGGCTGGCATCATCGTTCATCAAAATCCTGTGTCGCCCATGCAGGCCTTGCGCGCAAGCGGTCGGGCAGGGGTCTTTGCGACCGATTTGGCGGATGGCAGCGTCG
>Ga0116226_10006404_pt1 | contig 10576 bp, 9 predicted proteins | sample S1TSphfallax_FD_89692 | JGI IMG/M metagenome (GOLD analysis project Ga0116226, IMG submission 89692) | Host-associated microbial communities from peat moss isolated from Minnesota, USA - S1T2_Fa - Sphagnum fallax MG | ecosystem: Host-associated > Plants > Peat moss > Unclassified | place: USA...
CATGCAACGGTCCGCGTTGTAGCGCGACGGCAGGACAAACTTGGAACCGGCCGCACAGGTATGCAGCGCCACGAAGATATCGAGCGCCTGGCGCGAGAGATAAACCACGTGCGGCCTTCTCCCCTTCATCCGCTGCTTTGAGATCGTCCAGGTGACGTTCTCGAAATCAATCTCGTCCCAAGTCGCCTCGATCAGTTCGCTCTTGCGCACCAACGTCAGCAAGATCACGCGCAACGCTAACCGGATGGTCGGACAGGTGGCCACGGATTCCAATTGCTTGGACATCAGGTGGATTTCCAGCGGAGACAAGGCGCGGTCCTTCGGCACGAAAGTCGCAATGGAAGCTGCATCTACGCTGTCAGCCGGGTTTGCCACCTTCTCTCCGTGCAGATTCGCGTAACCATATATCTGCTTCACGATGTCCCGAATTTGAACGGCGGTCGCTGGAGCACCTCGCGCTTTCACGCGCATGCACAGCGCGCGCAGATCCTCCCCATGGATCTCGCTCAGAAGACGTTTTTTAAAATCGGGAAGGATGTCGCGATCCAGTACGCTCTTTCGCATCGAACGCGTCGACTCAGCCATGGTGGCCCCGTAAAGCCACTGAGTGGCATGATCGCTGAAAGTCTGGGTTTCCGGTCCGCGCCCCTTCTCCCGCTGCTTCTGTAGCGCAGGCGAAATGCCCTCGCCCAGCAACCGCTTAGCATTTCGCAGTTTTTCCCGGGCTTCAGCTAGCGAGATGCCTCCGAAACCATAACGACCTATGGTCAACGTCTCTCGTCGGCCATTAATCCGGTAGTCGTATCGGAAGGAAATAGTGCCTTTCGGCGAGACGACGGCGTACATACCATCGCGATCGGCGACCTTGTAAAGGGTCGCGCGAGGTTTCAAGTTCCGCAGGGCAAGGTCTGTAAGCACTGGATTAATCTCCTGATCGAGACGGCCAATTGCCGTCACCTATCACGAGACCTGCATACCCTTGCGAACCCGCATGAATTCTGGTTTCTTGGAGAAAAAACTACCGTCACAGACGGTAGTTTTATGAAGGCACGATCCAGGCCTAGCAGAAAGAGCTCGCGCGAACCGTCAAATCTACCGTCAGCTTCGCCGCCTGGAGACACCTAAAAGGCAAAAATCAATAAAAAATCTCTTTAAAATCAAAAGCCTAGAAGAGTCGCATTCTAATTAACTATCTTTGGACGATTTCCAAGCTGTTGATTTATAAGGAGAAATCCCTTCCCCTTACTCCCACTCAATCGTCGCCGGCGGCTTCCCCGAGATGTCGTAAACCACCCGGTTAATCCCCCGCACTTCATTGATGATCCGGTTCGACACATGGCCGAGCAGCTCATGCGGCAGATGCGCCCAATGCGCGGTCATGAAATCCTGCGTCTGCACGGCGCGCAATGCCACGACATACTCATACGTGCGCCCATCACCCATCACGCCCACGCTCTTCACCGGCAGAAACACCGCGAACGCCTGGCTCGTCAGGTCGTACCAGGACTTGCCGGTTTCCTTATCGATAGTCGTACGCAGCGTCTCAATGAAGATGGCATCCGCGCGGCGCAGCAGATCCGCAAAGTCGCGCTTCACTTCGCCGAGAATCCGCACGCCCAGACCCGGGCCCGGGAACGGATGGCGATACACCATCGCCGGCGGCAAGCCGAGCTTCACGCCCAGTTCGCGCACTTCGTCCTTGAACAGCTCGCGCAGCGGCTCGAGCAGTTTCAGATTCAGCGTCTCCGGCAGGCCGCCCACGTTGTGGTGGCTCTTGATGGTCTGCGTGGCCTTCTTGCCCTTGCCCGCCGATTCGATCACGTCCGGATAAATCGTGCCCTGCGCGAGCCACTTCGCATCCGTCAGCTTGCCGGCTTCGGTCTGGAACACTTCGACGAATTCCGCGCCGATGATCTTGCGCTTCGCTTCCGGATCGGTCACGCCGGTCAGCTTGCGCAGGAACACTTCGCTCGCGTCGACGTGAATCACCTTCACGCCAAGGTTGTCGGCAAACAGCGCCATGACCTGCTCGGCTTCGTTCAGACGCAGCAGGCCATGGTCGACGAACACGCAGGTCAGTTGATCGCCAATCGCGCGATGCAGCAGCGCCGCCGCCACCGACGAATCCACGCCGCCCGACAGACCCAGGATGACATGCTCCTTGCCCACCTGCTCGCGAATCTTCGCAACCGCTTCGTCGACGTAGTGGCCCATTTCCCAATCAGGCTGCGCGCCGCAAATCTTCAGCACGAAGCGCTCGAGCATCGCGCGCCCCTTCACCGTGTGCGTCACTTCCGGGTGCCATTGCAGACCGTAGAAATGGCGTGCCTCGTCGGCCATCGCCGCGACCGGGCACGATTCGGTGGAAGCCATCAACTGGAAGCCCGCCGGCATTTCCAGCACCTTGTCGCCGTGGCTCATCCACACCTTCAGCATGCCGTGACCTTCCGGCGTGGTGAAGTCGCTGATGCCGTCGAGCAGGCTCGTATGATTGCGCGCACGCACCTCCGCGTAACCGAACTCGCGCACATGGCCGTTTTCGACCTTGCCGCCGAGTTGCTCGGCCATTGCCTGCATGCCGTAGCAGATGCCCAGCACCGGCACGCCAAGCTCGAACACCACTTGCGGCACGCGCGGCGTATCGGTCTCCGTGACCGAGCTCGGGCCGCCCGACAGGATCACGCCCTTCGGCGCGAAGTCGCGAATGAACGACGCATCGACGTCGTACGGATGGATTTCCGAGTACACGTTCGCCTCGCGGACGCGACGTGCAATCAGTTGGGTGACTTGCGAACCGAAGTCGAGAATCAGGATCTTGTCATGCATGGCAGCGGACGGAATCTAAAGTGAACGGATAAGGAAAGCCGCGCACGAGGCGCGGCGTTGAATTCAAAACGGCCCTGGCCACGGCGAGCCATGTTGGGCAACGCGGTATCTGACATCGCGCAGACGCACCGTGCAGCACGCGTGCAGACGGAATCCGGAAGCTTCGGCAGATGGCGTGGCGGGACGCCCGCGTCAGCCGTTCAGCCATGGAACGGCGGCCTTGGCGCGCCCGGCGCATCCGCAGCAGAGCTACGCGCTTCGACGTCACTCGCCGAAAGCGTTCCCGGCCGGTTGGCAGCAGCAAAGTCCGGCTCGACCGGATGGCCGGTTGCAGGGCTGATCGGATTGGCTGGACGCGTGGCCGGCGGCACCACGGGCTCCACGACAACGGGCTGCACCACCGGTTCGGCCCGATAGCCCACCGCGTCGCGCCCTCGCGCAGCGTCTTTCGCGGCCTGCTTTTCGGCCCGCTCCGCAGCGGCCGCCTCGGCCACACGCAAGCGTTCGCGGCGGCGGACCGCACCCGAAAGCCGCACACCGCCGAGACCGATCACGACCAGCACCACACCCGCCAGCACCGCGACCAACTGACCGAAGCCGGTCAACTCAGGCCGATGCATGCCGATCAGCCAGACCAGCATCAGCAGACCGGTCAGCCAGTTCACATGCCCGACGACCTTGGCGACCGTCGAGGTCAGCGCACCGTCGATCGACGCATGAAAAGCCAGCCACGCGAGTCCGATCAGCGTGATGCCCAGCCCCTGTCCAACCAGCGTGGGTTGCGTCTGCACCAGTTGCAGCGCGTTGTACAGCGAGGTCCAGGGCGTCAGCAGGAACAGCAGGCCGAACGCCAGCAACAGCAAGGCATCGATGATCAGTACCGCGCGCAGCAAGGGCTTCATGGGCGATTAGTCCACGTGGTAGTTAGGCGCTTCCTTGGTGATCTGCACGTCGTGGACGTGCGACTCGCGCAAGCCCGCGCCGGTGATCTGCACGAACTCCGCCTTGTCGTTCATCTCGGCGATGGTGCGGCAGCCGCAGTAGCCCATGCTGGCGCGCACGCCGCCGATCAGCTGGAACAGGATCGCCGTGACCGAGCCCTTGTAGGCGACGCGGCCTTCGATGCCTTCCGGCACCAGCTTGTCGATGTTCGCGGAGTTGTCCTGGAAGTAACGGTCTGCTGCGCCGTCCTTCATCGCGCCGACCGAACCCATGCCACGGTATGACTTGTACTGGCGGCCTTGATACAGGAACACGTCGCCCGGCGCTTCTTCGGTGCCGGCGAACATGCTGCCCATCATCACGGCGCTCGCGCCGGCTGCCAGCGCCTTGCTGACGTCGCCCGAGAAACGCACGCCGCCGTCGCCGATGACCGGCACGCCCGTGCCCTTCAGCGCTTCCGAGACGTTCGAGATCGCCGTGACTTGCGGTACGCCGACACCGGCCACGATACGCGTGGTGCAGATCGAGCCCGGGCCGATACCGACCTTGACGCCGTCTGCACCGTATTCGACCAGCGCCTTGGCGGCGGCTGCGGTTGCGATATTGCCGCCGATCACTTCCACGTGCGGGAAGTTCTTCTTGACCCAGCGCACGCGCTCGAGCACGCCCTTGCTGTGACCGTGCGCGGTATCGACGACGATCACGTCGACGCCCGCCTGCACCAGCAGTTCCACGCGCTCTTCGTTGTCTTCGCCTACGCCGACCGCCGCGCCCGCGCGCAGCTTGCCGTGTTCGTCTTTACAGGCGTCCGGGTGTTCGGTCTGCTTGGTGATGTCTTTCACCGTCATCAGGCCGCGCAGTTCGAAAGCGTCGTTGATGACCAGCACGCGCTCGAGGCGGTGGCTGTGCATCAGCGCCTTGGCTTCCGCGAGCGGCGTGCCTTCCTTGACCGTGACGAGACGCTCGCGCGGCGTCATGATGTTGCGCACCGGCTCGTCCAGGCGCTCTTCGAAACGCAGGTCGCGGTTGGTGACGATGCCGATCAGTTGCGCACCCTCCACCACCGGGAAACCCGAAATGCCATGCTGCTGCGACAGCGCAATGACGTCGCGCACCTTCATTTGCGGCGGCACGGTGATCGGATCGCGCACCACACCCGATTCAAAACGCTTCACCTTGGCCACTTCACGCGCCTGCTCAGCCGGCGTGAGATTCTTGTGGATGATGCCGACGCCACCCATTTGCGCCATGGCAATGGCGAGGCGAGCTTCGGTGACCGTATCCATGGCAGCGGACACGAGCGGCATGTTCAGGGAAATGTTGCGGGTCAGCCTGGTCTTGAGGCTGGTGTCGCGCGGCAGAACATCGGAAAAGGCCGGGACGAGGAGCACGTCATCGAACGTGAGTGCTGTTTGGATCAGACGCATGGCAAATCCTATAGGCGCAAAAGCGAATTATACGCGATACCTTCCTCTTTTTCACTGCACGAACAGCAGGTTAGCGAATTTCCGGTGATTTTCCAGGGTCTTTCGGCAGGGGAATTTCGCTTCGCCGTTCGGGTCGGGTTCGAACCGGTTTCGTTTCGAGAGACGTGTGCAGGATCGAACAAGACAGCGCCCGGGCGACCGGGTAACCTGCGCACCTGTTCAGGTTTTATGTCGGAGTAGTCGATGCAGCGTGGTGTAGCGTACGGCGTCATGGCCGGGGCCTTGTGGGGCATGGTGTTTCTGGTGCCGCGGATGTTGCCCGATTTTTCCCCGCTGCTTCTGAGCGCCGGCCGCTACACGATGTACGGCGCCGTCTCGCTCGCCGCCGCCCTGCCCATGGCGCGCGCGCTCGTCACGAGACTGACCCGCGACGACCTGAACGCGCTCGTCAAGCTGGCGCTGGCCGGCAACCTGCTCTACTACATTCTTCTGACCAGCGCCGTCCACCTGATCGGGATTGCGCCGTCGTCGCTGATCGTCGGCGTGCTGCCGGTCACCGTCACGCTGCTGGGACGACGCGACCGCGGCGCCGTGCCGCTCGCCCGCCTCGCCTGGCCGCTGGCCATGGTGGTGGCCGGGATCGCCTGCATCAACGTCGATGTGTTCACCGCGGCCGACGCGGCGTCGGGCACGTCTACCAGCCTCCTCACCAAGCTCGCCGGGCTCGCCTGTGCGGTGGGCGCGCTGGTCTGCTGGACGTGGTTTGCGGTCGAGAACACCCGCTACCTGCAGCGCCAGACCCATTTCAGCGGCAACGAATGGTCGGTATTGTGGGGTGTCGTGACCGGCGCGCTCGGCGCGGCCTTGTGGCTTGTGATCGCCGTGCTGCCTTCCGGCAGCCTGCAGACGACGCTCGGCAGCGAGCGCTGGCATACCTTCTGGATGCTCAATCTGGGGCTGGCAATCGGCGCATCGTGGCTCGGCAATGGTTTGTGGAACGCCGCCTCCAAGCGCCTGCCCCTGACGCTCTCAGGTCAGATGATCGTGTTCGAAACGCTGTTCGCGCTGCTCTATGCATTCATCTACGATCACCGGCTGCCGCGCCCGCTCGAAATGGCGGCCATCGCGCTGCTGGTGGCGGGCGTGAGCTGGTCGGTGCGGCAACACGGGGATGACGGCGCGCAGACGCTGTCGATCGAGGAGAAGGCACAGGCGTCGGCGCATTGACTGACCCGCTCTAGCGCGAATCCCGATTGGTCCACTTGCGCCCTTCGATCGAGCCTTCCTTGCGGGTCTTTTCGACGCGCCGCTGGCGCGCCGCCTTCGGGTCGACGATCAGCGGCCGGTAGATTTCCACGCGGTCGTGGTCGGCAAGCGGCGTATCGAGCGGCTTGAGCTTGCCGAACACGCCCACCTTCTGCCTCTCCAGATCGATCTGCGGATAGCGCTTCAGGATGCCGCTGGCGTCGAGCGCCTGCTGCAGGGTGGCCCCTTGCGGCAGCTCAACAGGGATCAGCGCCTGCTCATCGGGCAGCGCATAGCAGACTTCGATCGACAGCATCGCGCTCATGCCTTACCGTAGCGCTGGTCGGCGCGCTTCACGAACGATTCGACGAAGGTGTTGGCGATATGGCTGAACACCGGGCCAATGATCTTCTCGAGGATGATGTTGGTGAATTCGTAGTGCAGCGCGAATTCGATCTTGCAGGCGTCCTCGCGCAGCGGCGTGAAGCGCCAGTAGCCGGTGAACTTGCGAAACGGACCGTCCGCGAACTCCATGTCGATGCGCGTAGGCCGCTGCATGCTGTTGCGGGTGGCGAAGTGCTGCTTGATGCCCTTGAAGTTGATGTCGATCCGCGCCTCCATGCCGCTTTCGTCCTGGCGACGAATCTCGACCCCGCCGCACCAGGGAAGGAAATTCGGGTAATCGGCGACGTCGGTAACGAGGTCGAACATCTGTTCCGCCGAATGGCGTATCAACACGGTTTTCTGGACATCTGCCATAAATTGGACAGCACGTGGCAAGGGTGGACAAGCGCCGCGGGCTTTCCTTGCCCCGCTTTGCTAAAATCGTGATTTTAAACGAGTTGGGCACTTTCCATTCATGAGCATCATAGACAACAGAAAAGCCTTCTACGACTACTCGGTCGAAGAACGCTACGAAGCAGGGCTCGTGCTCGAAGGATGGGAGGTCAAGGCGTTGCGGGCCGGCCGCGGGCAGATCAAGGAAGGCTACGTGGTCATCAAGAACAACGAGCTGTTTTTGATCGGCACGCACATCAGCCCCTTGCCCGAGGCCTCGACCCATATCACGCCGGACCCTGTACGCACCCGCAAGCTGCTCCTGCATAGCGAGGAAATCAGCAAGCTGATCGGCAAGGTCGAGCAGCGTGGTTATACGCTCGTGCCGCTAAACTTTCATTACAAGGGCGGTCGCGTCAAATGCGAGATCGGCCTCGCGAAGGGCAAGAAGCAGCACGACAAGCGCGAAACCGAGAAGAAACGGGACTGGGAACGGGAGAAAGCCCGCTTGATGCGCAATCCGGCCTGAACGCCGTGCGGCCGCGCGGCGGTGCGGCCCTTTACCGCACCTCGGTTGCGCCCTTCCCCTTGTTCACGATGGTCAGCGCCGAGGCGATCATCGCGCTCATATTCGACAGATCGCCGGGCACGATCAGCGTGGTGCCCTGCTTCGCCAGGTTGGCGAACGCGGTCACATACTGCTCCGCTACCTTCAGGTTCACCGCTTCCATGCCGCCGGCAGACTGGATCGCCGCCGCGATCTTCTGAATCGCCTGCGAGTTCGCTTCGGCCACCGCCAGGATCGCCGCAGCCTGACCCTGCGCCTGATTGATCGCCGCCTGGCGCTCGCCTTCGGACTTCTGGATCGACGCCTCGCGCCCGCCCGAGGCAATGTTGATCTGCTCCTGCTTGCGCCCTTCGGACGCGGCGATCAGCGCGCGTTTTTCGCGCTCTGCGGTGATCTGCGCCTGCATGGCGTGGAGAATTTCCTTCGGCGGCGTCAGATCCTTGATCTCGTAGCGCAGCACCTTCACGCCCCAGTTCGAAGCGGCTTCATCGAGCGACGACACAATGCTGTGATTGATGAAATCGCGCTCTTCGAAAGTCTTGTCGAGTTCGAGCTTGCCGATCACCGAACGCAGCGTGGTCTGCGACAACTGCGTAATCGCGAACACGAAGTTGCTCGAACCGTACGACGCCTTCATCGGGTCGGTGACCTGAAAGTACAGCACGCCGTCCACCTGCAACTGGGTGTTGTCGCGCGTGATACAGACCTGGCTCGGCACCTCCAGCGGAATTTCCTTGAGGACGTGCTTATACGCAATCCGGTCGATGAACGGCACCACGAAGGTCAAACCCGGCGTGAGCGTGGCGTGATAACGGCCGAGCCGCTCCATCACCCACGCATGCTGCTGCGGCACGATCTTGATGGTCTTCGCCGCGATCACGAACACGATGATGAGAAGGACTGCCCCGACGATAGTCGAATCCATGGTTGCTCCAATTTCCGGTCTGCGTTGTTATGTTGTGCGCGGGTAGCCGCCTCAGATGGCCGCCTCAGGCGTCTCCCGCCCGTTTGCTGGCCACGACGATCAGACGGCTGCCGTCCAGCGCGCTGATCTCATAGACTCCTGCATCCTCAGGCTCACCCGGCGCGAGTTCGACATCCCATGCCGCCCCGCGATAGTTGGCGCGTGCGCGCCGGTCACGCCAGCCCGTCACGGCGAGCGTCTGGCCGATATCCAGATTGACGTCGGGATTGCGCGCCGCCGCCTTGCGCGGCCGGCGGCCAAAGCGCGAGCGCCGCAGCAGGAGTACTGCGGCCAGCGCTACCAGCGCCGCCAACCCGAACTGCACATCGGCGTTGGCGCCCGAGATGCGCGCCACGGCCGCCGCCATGAATCCCAACGCGATCATCAACAGATAGAAGGTGCCGCTCATCAACTCCAGCACGATAAGCACGCCCGCCCCGATCCACCAGAACAGTCCACCTGGCGCCACGTCGACCTCCACTGCGCTACATGGGACCGGAGTAAGTGCTAAAGCGCCCACTCCGGCCGACAAAGCAAAACACCCCGGATCTACCGGGGTGTTTATAGCACGAAGCGGGTGCCAATTACCGTGCGCTACGGTCCACCTTGGTGAACCGCACCGGCGCCGCAGCCCGCAACGATGCGCATTGATTATTTGCGCTGCTAGTTTGCGCTGCTTGTTCGCGTTGCTTACTTCTTCGACGATTTAGCCAGCGCCTGCCACGTCTCGATGATCGTGTCCGGGTTCAGCGAGATCGACGCAATGCCTTCGTCCGTCAGCCACTGCGCGAAATCCGGATGATCCGACGGGCCCTGGCCGCAAATCCCGACGTACTTGTTCAGCCGCAGACACGTTTCAATCGCGCGCTTCAACATGAACTTGACCGCCGGGTCGCGTTCGTCGAAATCCACCGCCAGCAATTCCATGCCGGAGTCGCGATCGAGACCGAGCGTCAACTGCGTCAGGTCGTTCGAGCCGATCGAGAAGCCGTCGAAGAACTGCAGGAATTCTTCGGCGAGGATCGCGTTGGACGGCACTTCGCACATCATGATCAGGCGCAGACCCTTCTCGCCGCGCTTCAGGCCGAACTTGCCAAGCAGGCCAACCACCTTTTCAGCCTGCTTGAGCGTACGCACGAACGGCACCATGATCTCGACGTTGTCGAGACCCATCTCCTCGCGCACCTTCTTCAACGCGATACATTCCATCTGGAACGCTTCGGCGAAGTCTTCCGCGATGTAACGCGAGGCGCCGCGGAAACCCAGCATCGGGTTTTCTTCGTCCGGCTCGTAGCGCGAACCGCCGATCAGCTTCTTGTACTCGTTCGACTTGAAGTCCGACAGACGCACGATGACGGGCTTCGGATAGAACGCCGCGGCGATCGTCGCGATGCCTTCGGTCAGCTTGTCGACATAGAACGCGCGCGGCGATGCATGACCGCGGGCGACACTTTCGACCGCTTTCTTCAGGTCCTGATCGACATTCGGGTACTCGAGAATCGCCTTCGGGTGCACGCCGATGTTGTTGTTGATGATGAACTCGAGCCGCGCCAGACCCACGCCTGCGTTCGGCAGTTGCGAGAAGTCGAAGGCGAGTTGCGGGTTGCCGACGTTCATCATGATCTTCACCGGAATCGGCGGCAGTTCGCCGCGCTGGACTTCGGTGATTTCGGTTTCGAGCAGGCCGTCGTAGATCTTGCCTTCGTCGCCTTCCGCGCACGACACGGTCACCAGCGCGCCTTCCTTCAGCAGGTCGGTTGCGTCGCCGCAGCCCACCACCGCCGGCACGCCCAGCTCACGGGCGATGATCGCCGCATGGCAGGTGCG
>Ga0116226_10006405_pt1 | contig 10575 bp, 10 predicted proteins | sample S1TSphfallax_FD_89692 | JGI IMG/M metagenome (GOLD analysis project Ga0116226, IMG submission 89692) | Host-associated microbial communities from peat moss isolated from Minnesota, USA - S1T2_Fa - Sphagnum fallax MG | ecosystem: Host-associated > Plants > Peat moss > Unclassified | place: USA...
ACCGGCACGCCGAGGCAAAGCAGCCGGGCGTTCTTCGTCTGCCGCGCCAGAATCGCCAATGTCAGAAGGCAGGACGCCGACATGCAGTTCGCCGAGGCGTGATGCTCATTGACGAAAATGTTGAAGCCGAGCTGGTCGGCGATCATCCATTCATCGAGATAGCGGTTATAGAGTTTGTGGGCGACTTCCGGTTCGCAGAACCGGTTATCAACCAGCACCTTGGTGGGGCCATCGATTTTGTCCCATGCCGGATGCATGGATTGTTCGCAGAAATGCCAGAATTCCATTTTATGCTCTCCTTCTCGGCGCTAGAGTTCGGCCGGCGATTTTGTTTCGATAAATTCGATCACTTCGGCGGCGAATTCCGCCGGCTTTTCGAGATATCCGTAATGTCCGGCCGCCGGCACTTCCCGGTACACGCCATGTTCGAAAGCCGCGGCGTATTGCTTGCCGTAGCTGGTTGGAACCACCTTGTCGGACGCGCCCCAGAGCACCAGCACCGGCACGTGCACACGGTGCAAGCGGCGCAACAATTTCGGGTTATACAGCGTGGGCGACCAGCCGAAGAGAAGGATGGATTCCCGGTTGCGGGCGAATCGCGTGGTGGATTCGAGCGTCATGCTCTTGAAATCCAGCTGGCCGAAGGCTTTCAGACCGAGCGCAGAATCATGAAAAAACAGGCCTGGAATTTCCTCGATGGTGGTGGAGAAAATATCAACGATGTCGCGCGTCTCGCGGCCGGAGAATTTCACGCCCACCGCGTCGATCAGCACTAGCTTGGCAATCCGCCCGGTGCCGCGCGTGGCCAGTTCGGCCGCCAGCCAGCCGCCGAATGAGACGCCGACCACGAGCAGGTCGCGCAGATCCAGCTGCTCGATGAGGTCGAGATAGAAGAACACCAGGTCTTCGACGCTGTTCACATAGTCCGGCCGGTCCGAGGCGCCAAACCCAGGATGCGACGGCGCGTAGACCCGGTAATGCTTCGAAAGTGCCGTGACCAGCGGATCGTCCGGCTCAAAGCCATGGCCGGCGTGGAGGAACAGCAGGGGCTGACCCTCCCCGCGGATCAGAATTTCAACCTGCTGACCCGCAACTATCTTTGTCTCGGGAAGGGGTGTGATGAACATGAACGAAACCTCGCTAGTGGCAGCTGACTTAGTTTTGGCGCGGCGGTGCGGCCGCTACGGTTAATTCCACCCAATTCGACCAGTTACGGTCTGCATTACGTTATGCATTCCGTATAGCATTCCGTTTTCGCGAAAGTCAAACCTATTTTATGCGCCGCCGCTGAGGCTAAAGGTCGGAAAGACGGTGGATTTCGGGCGGCCGGTCGAAGCAGGCGCCGAGATCGGCGCGCATTGCCTTGAAATGGTCGCTGGCGGTGTGCGCCTTCAGCGCGTCGGGGCCGGTAAAGGATTCCAGCATCCAGTATTCTCCGGGCTCCGCGCCGCGGAATGCCTGGTAAAAGCGGATGCCCGGCTCATTGGCGTTGCTGGCTTCCACAAGGCGGCGGATGATCGCCTCAAACGCCTCCTCTTGCCCTTGTTTGACGACTATTTTTACGACTGACGTTGCCATCCGCTTGCCCTTTTCGTTGCGCGTCTGGCAAGCGAGGCCGCGCCGCGCGTTGCGTCAAACGACCAGTTCTCATCGGCGGATAACAAATAATAGCCTGCCCCGGCTCGTTTGCAGGCTAGGCTCGTCGCGGCGCGATGATTATCCAGCGCCGTTGTTGGATTGGAGTTTCATGTCAGCCCAGGCCAAAGACACGCAAGCCAGCCGCCAGACCGCCTATGACGTGATTGTCGTCGGCGCCGGGCTTGGCGGCCTGTACGCGCTGCACCGGTTCAGCCAGTTGGGGCTTTCCGTTCTGGGGCTGGAGCAGGCCTCCGGGGTTGGCGGCGTGTGGTTCCATAACCGCTATCCCGGCGCCCGCGTTGACGTGGAAAGCCTGGATTATTGCTATTATTTCTCGCCGGAACTCTACCGGGACTGGCCATGGACGGAGCGCTACGCGAGCCAGCCCGAACTGCTCGCCTATCTCAACCATGTCGCCGACCGGTTTGAGCTGCGGCGCAAAATCCTGTTCGAAACCGCGCTTGCCCGCGCGCAATGGCTGCCGGAGGCGGCGCGGTATGCGGTGGAAACCAGTACCGGGCTGCGGTTGAGCTGCCGGTTCCTGGTGATGGCGACCGGCAATCTTTCCGCCGCGCGGGCGCCGGATTTTCCTGGCCTCGCATCGTTCCGGGGCGAATGGGTGCAGGCATCGCACTGGCCGGACCGGCCGGTGACGCTTGCCGGGCGGCGTATCGCGGTGATTGGCACCGGTTCGACGGGCGTTCAGGCCATCCCGGTGCTGGCGGAGCAGGCGAGCCATCTCACCGTTTTCCAACGCTCGCCCAATTTCGCGGTACCGGCACGGAATGGGCCGCTGGATGCCGGGACATTCGGCGAAGCGGCGGCGGATGTGCCGGGGCGGCGGCGCGCCTTGCTGAAGACCCGCGCCGCGATCTCCAGCAATCTCGGCCCGGCTTTGCCGTTTGCGGGGTACAGCCCGGCCGAGCGGCTGGACCGGCTGGAGCGGCAATGGGCGCTGGGCGGCCAGGGCATGAACCGCGTTTTTGCCGACCAGGGGACAGACCGGCTGGTGAATGATGCCGTGGCGGATTTCGTCCGCGGCAAAATCCGGGACATCGTCAAAGACCCGGAAGTCGCGGAGCGGCTTTGCCCGTATGATCACCCGATTGGGTCACGCCGGCTCTGTGTCGATACCGATTATTATGCAACCTATAACCGGGACAACGTGACGTTGGTGGATATCGGCGGCGATCCGATCCGGCGGATCACCGAAACCGGCATCCAGACCGAATCCGCGCATTACGAGGTTGACCTGATCGTCTTCGCGATTGGCTTTCACGCGTTTCGCGGCGCGCTCGACCAGGTGGATATCCGCAATGAGCGTGGCGAGACGCCGACGGCGCACTGGGACCGGGGGCCGCGGACGCTTCTTGGGCTGATGACGTGCGGCTTCAAGAATTTCTTTTTCCTCACCGGCCCCGGTAGCCCCTCGGTGCTCGCCAATATGGTGCTGATGAACGAGGAGCACGTGAATTTTACCGCCGGGCTGATCGCTCATATGCAGGAAAATGGCTTCGCCACTGTTGAACCGGAACCGGCGGCGCAGACGGCCTGGACGGGGACGGTTGCGGAAGCGGCGGCCAGGCTGCTGCGGCTGGGAGTCAAAAACTACATGGTCCACGTGAACCAGGATGACGGATCGCGCGTGTTCATGCCCTATGTCGGCGGGCTGGACCGCTATACCGAAATCTGCCGCGGCGTGGCCGATGGCGGCTATCAGGGTTTTGCCTTTGGGCGGGGCGGTGATGCGGCTTGACCCGCTGCTGGAGGCCCAATTTCGGGCAGAGGGGACGCTGAAGGCGCCGAAGCTCGATGAAATGCAGCTGGCGGAGGCGCTGGCGATACTGCGCCCCGAAAGACCGCCCTATACGCCGCCGCCGGGTGCCGCGGCATTGGTGGAGGACCGGACGATCCCCGCCTCGCAGGGCCATCCTATTCCCGTGCGCATCTACCGCCCGGCGGCTGCCGGCGTTTACAATGTTTTGCTCCACCTGCATGGCGGGGGCTGGGTGGGCGGTTCGATCGGCAATGATGATGCGCGGTGCCATGCGACCAGCCGGCGGGCAGATGTCATTGTGGTCTCGGTGGGGTATCGGCTGGCGCCGGAGCATAAATTTCCCGCGGGGCTGGAGGATTCCTACGCCGCCCTGCTCTGGCTACGCGACCATGCCGCGGAAATCGGCGCGAACCCGCGCGGCATCGGCATCAGCGGGTCCAGCGCGGGTGGCAACCTGGCCGCGGCAGTCACGCTCCTGGCGCGGGACCGGAAAGGCCCCGCCATAAGCTGCCAGATCCTTGCTTACCCGATTTGCGACACCGCGATGGATCAGCCCTCCTACGCCGAAAACGCTGACGGGCCGCTGCTATCGGCGGGCATGATGGGGTGGTTCCTGACACAATACCTGCCGCCGGGCGCCAACCCGCGCGCCCGGCTTATCGCGCCGCTGCAAGCCGACGATCTGCGCGGGCTGCCGCCTGCCCTGATCCTGACCGCCGGGTGCGACCCGCTGCGCGACGAAGGGATGGAATACGGCGCAAAACTGCGCGCGGCGGGGGTGGCGGCGGACAGCGTTTGCTACCCCGGAATGGCGCACGGGTTCATCACCAGATCGCCGGACCACAAGCAGAGCCAGGCGGCGATGCGGCGGATTATCGAGACGCTGGCGCGCTGGCTTCCCGCCTAAATTGCGTCCCAGGCGAAGACGTTCTGGGTTTCTTCCAGCGGCACGAAGCTGGACCCCCAGGCGGGGATGAGCTGGGCGGCCAGGGTTTCGACGGTCCAGCCTTCCGCGCGGTGGAGCGTGCGGACCGGGCGCGGTTGGTTGTAGAGGTAAAGCTCATTGCGGCGCACCCCGATGATCTGGCCGTTGATCGCGGCCGCCGCGTCGCTGGCGAGGAATAGTGCGAGCGGCGCCACCTGGTCGCCGCGGACACGGGCGCGGAATGCCTCGTCCTTTTCGGCGCTGGCGCGCGTCGGCGACATGCGCGTGGCGGCCGCCGGGGAGATGCAGTTGGATCGCACGCCATGGGGCGCCATGTCGAGCGCGATTGAGCGCATCAGGCCGACGATCCCCATTTTGGCTGATGCGTAGGCCGAAAGATTGCGGCGGCCGATCAGCCCTGTGCTCGACGTCATGTGGACATAGGCGCCCGATTTTTGCGCGATGAAGTGCGGGGCCGCGGCGCGGGCGACGTAGAAACTGCCGTACAGGTGGACTTTCACGGTGCGGTCGAAATCATCCGGGGACGTGTCCTGAAACGCGATCTCCCGGATGATGCCTGCATTGTTGATGACGGCATCGAGGCCGCCGAACGTATCCACCGCCAGCGCCACCAGATTTTGCGCGCCGTCCCAGTCCGCGACGCTGTCTTCATTCGCCACCGCCTTCCCGCCCCTGGCGAGAATCTCTGCTACCGTGTCGCGCGCCGGGGACTCGGCGGCTGGCTCGCCGGTCAGGCTCACGCCCAGATCATTCACGACGACGCGCGCGCCGTGGCGGGCCATCAGCAGCGCGATGTCCCGGCCGATGCCGCGCCCGGCGCCTGTCACGATCACGGTTTTGCCTTCAACGCTCGCATTCGCCATTGTTTTCTCCTCCGCGCCGGTTGTTTCGCTGGCCGGATTTCCGTCCGGGGCCAAAGCGATGTCAAACCAGCCGAAGCACCGAAATTTGCCGGCAGGCGACGGCTTGCGCCCGCGCCGCCTGAAAATCCGCGGGCTTTCATGAACCGAACTCATTCAAAGCCTATGAAAATTCGCTCGTTGCCGCGCATTTTTCATAGCAAAAACGCGCTAGTTCACGGCGCGATGTTGCAAACCCACGCGAATCTTCTATGGCGTTGCGTAGCGTCCCGCCGGCAGCAAAATTAATTGGATGGAATCATGCCCAAAGTCACCTTCATCGCCCATGACGGAAGCCAGTCAACTGTCGATATCAAGCCAGGCGAGAGCGTGATGTTCGGCGCGACGCAGGGGGGCATCGGTGGCATTATCGGCGAATGCGGCGGGTTTTGCAGCTGCGCCACCTGCCATGTTTATGTGGACGATGCCTGGGCGGACAAGCTGACGCCGATGACCGAGCATGAGGATGAAATGCTGGAAGGCACCGTCTCCGAACGCAAGCCAGGCAGCCGGCTCAGCTGCCAGATATTGGTGAGCGAGGCGCTGGATGGGCTGGTTGTCCATACCCCGGAGCAGCAGAGCATCTGAATTTTTCAAGGCGGGCCGCAGATGCCGGATTTGATCCGTTCGGTCGCGCAAGGCGTCGCGACGCTCACGATCAACCGGCCGGAACGCCGCAACGCCATTAACGGCGCGGTTTGCGATGAGCTGCTCGCGGCACTGACTGAAATTGAGCACGATGAAAGCATCGGCGCGATTATCCTGACCGGGGCCGGCAAACAGGCATTCTGCGCGGGCGGCGATGTCAAGCAGATGGACCATATCGCCAAGCAGGATTTTGGCGAACGCGTTGCCAATTTGCGGCGCTGGGGCGGTATTGCCATGCTGCTCCATGACATGCCGAAAATTACCATCGCCATGGTGAATGGCGTCGCAGCAGGCGCCGGGCTTTCGCTTGCCGCGGCTTGTGATTTCCGGCTCGCCGCGCGGTCCGCCCGGTTCACCACCGCCTACGTGAAGGTTGCGCGCTCCGGTGATTTCGGCGGCAGCGCGCTGCTGACGCGGCTGATCGGCGCGGCGAGGGCGCGGGAGCTTTACCTCCTGGGCAATATTATCGACGCCGCGCAGGCCGAAGCCTATGGTCTGGTCAACCGGATTTTCGATGACGACAAGCTGCAGGCGGAAAGCTGGGCTTTCGCGACACAACTCGCCGCCGGGCCGAAAACCGCTTACGGCTATATCAAGCAGAACCTGAACGCGGCGGAGACCATGACGCTGGCCGAAAGCATTGACCTGGAGGCCACAAACCACGCCAAGACCGGCGGCACCGCCGAACATCTGGAGGCCGTCGCCGTGTTTCGCGAACGCCGCGCTGCGAAGACTGAAGAAGGCGCAAAATAAATATAAGAGTCAGGATAGCCCTGGCCGATCCGCCCCGTCATTGCAAGGCCGCGTCTTGCGAATGCGCGCATTCGCGCGACGCGGCCATGGCAATCCATCTTTCTCTCGTAACGGAGAGGGCCGTTCTGGATTGCTTCGTCGGCTTCGCCTCCTCGCAATGACGAACCTTGCTACCGCCGATACCGCTCCGCCGGATGGTCTTGCGGCAAGCGCGGCCCGCCATGACCCATTAGCTTGCGCCGCAGCGACCCCTCGGCATAATCCAGCTTATAGCGGCCCCGGCGCTGCAATTCGGGCACCAGCATATCCACGACATCCTCGAATGTCGCGAAGCTGATGCCGCGGGAGAGGTTGAAGCCGTCCACGCCGGTTGAGTCGATCCAGTCCTCCATTTCGTCGGCGACCTGGGATGGCGTGCCGGCGAGGATGGCGCCGCGGCCGGAGTGCAGGTGTTCGGCGATTTTGCGCGGGGTCCAAACGACGCCTTCGTTGCGCTTGGTAAGCCCCTCGGCGGTTGAGTTGTTGGATTCGTTTTTGACGAAGCTGAGCGGCGTATCCAGCCCGTGTTTGGCGAGATCATTGCCGGTGGCGGCACTGATCATGGCGAGCGAACCTTCGGGCAGAAGGTAGCGGGAATGCTCTTCGAGCTTTTCCTGCACTTCCGACGCCGTCTCGCCAAGCACCGTGAGGCCGTCCACCACCACTTTCACATCGGCGGGGTTTCGCCCGGCTTCGGCCGCCAGCCGGCGCAGATCGTCCGTGATCGCCTTGGCGCCGGATTTGCTTTGGCCGGAGACGAAGACGCATTCGCAATGCCGGGCCGCGAAGGCCCTGCCCTCGCCGGAAGAGCCGGCCTGGTAGAGCACCGGGGTGCGCTGGATTGAGGGTTCGCTGCGATGGATGGCTTCCAGCTTGTAGTAGCGGCCTTCATGCGAGATTTTATGAACTTTTTCCGGCAGGGCGTAGATTTTGCGCTCCCGGTCGCGGATCACGGCACCATCCTCCCAGCTGGCTTCCCAGAGCCGGTACATGATTGACATGTATTCTTCCGCCGCCTCGTAACGCTCCGCATGGGGCAGTTGCGACGGGAGGCCGCAGGCCTTCGCGGCGCTGTCCAGATAGCCGGTGACGATGTTCCAGCCGAGCCGGCCTTTGGTGAGATGGTCCAGCGTGGAGATCCGCCGGGCGAACATGTAAGGCTGTTCGTAGGACAGATTGCCGGTAATGCCGAAGCCCAGATGTTTGGTTACCGCCGCCATGACCGGCACCAGCATCATCGGGTCGTTGCAGGGTGTCCAGCCGCCGGAGCGGATCGCGGCGTCCGCATTGCCGCCATAAATATCCAGATTCCCCAGCACATCGGCGATGAAAACACCGTCGAACTTGCCGCGTTCCAGCAGCCGCGCCAGATCGGCCCAGTGTTCGATGTCCAGGTAGTTGACCGCGCGGTCGCGGGGATTCGTCCATTGTCCGGGCGGCGTGAAGCCGGGCGAGTTTGTTTCGAATGCATTCAGTATGATTTGTTTCGGCAAATCGCGTCTCCCCGGCCGGCCGCCTTTGCAAAGCGCGTTTGCCCGTCTCTGCGGACACGTTTGGGGAGCCTGTCAAACATATGGCAAACGGCGTTCTGCGGAATTTTGATACCGAAGCCGCCGCCAGCGGACCAGCCATTTTTGGTCATGCCGCGATGACGCTTATTCGCGTGACGCAACAGCGGAAAGGGTTAACGTCGCCATAACCAGCGGCCCGGCTAAGGGAAGCCGCCCGCTATGGAACATCCCGGAGGCCGCGTGGACGACACTCTTCTGGAACAGGATACCCGGCTCGTCTTCGACCGTTCCAAGCTCAAAAATATCGATCTCTGGAGCAATGCCGTGAAATACGACCCCGGCGCGCTGTGGATGGAATGGGCGACGGCGACGCCGTTTTTTGTCGAGGTGGGCGGCGCCCCGCAGGCGGTGGTGACGCGCTATGAGGATGCGAAGATCGCCTTCGAGGACCATGAGCGGTTCAGCAATGTGAAGCGGCCGTGGCCGGGAACCGAAAAATACTATTACTGGCAAGGCCTGCCGGTGGTGACGGATAATGATCCGCCGGCGCATACGCGGCTGCGCCTGTTGCTTGCCCCGGCGTTTTCCCCGCGCCGGCTGGCAGCGGTGGAATCCGGCATTAAAGCCTATGTGGACACGCTGCTCGATGAGATTGCCGCGGCGGGCGCGTTTGACGCGGTGGCCGATTTTGGCCGGCGGATATCGGCGCATACGCTGCTAGGGTTGCTGCTCGGCCTGCCGGAAGAGGATTGGACGGTTTTCACCGGCATTTCCGATGGTCTTTCCGCCTATGCGCGCCTGCCGCCCGGTTCCCCCGCGCCGGAAGAATTTTTGAAAGTCTGGAATGCCGGCCAGGCTTATTGCGATGCGTTGATTGCCGCGCGGCGCGCCCAGCCGCTTGACGATCTGGTCAGCCACATCATCGCCGCGCATGATGATAGCGGCAAAATCACCACGCCAGAGCTCTATGCGACTTTCATCATCCTTTATGCCGGCGGATTCAGCTCCATCGTTACTTATATCGCCTGGACGCTTTGGCGGCTGTGCCGCGATCCGGAACAGTTGGCGCTGGCGCGCGCGGGGCAGGATGGGCTGAACGGTGCGCTGGCGGAATCGCTGCGCACCGACCCGGTGGGCTGGACCGCTTTGCGCTACGCCACGCAAGATTTCAACTTTGCTGGGCTGGAGCTGAAGGAAGGCATGCCGGTTATTCTGGTCGAAGGCGCCTCCAATTACGATCCACGCGTTTACGAAGACCCTTGCCGGTTCGACTTGCGCCGCAAACAGCCCCGCGAAAATCTGTCCTTCGGCGCGGGCGTGCATCGTTGCATCGGCTCTACGCTGGCGAAATTGTCGGCGCGGATTGCGGTGAGCGCGGCCATTGCCCGCTTCCCGCGGCTGCGGCTGACTGACCCGAATTTTCGTCCACAAGTGGTTGGCGGCCCGAAGGAGCGCGCCCCGCAATCGGTTCCCTTGCGTGTCGACTGAAGGACTCCAGGCTTTCAGCCTGGCCGGACGTGTCGCCATCGTTACCGGCGGCAATCGCGGCATTGGCCTGGCCATCGCCGAAGCGCTGGGAAAGGCCGGCGCCGCAATCGTGATCGCCGCGCGCGATGCCGATGCGGGTGAGCAGGCGGCCGCCAGCGTTGGCGGGAAAGCGATGTTCATCTCGACCGACGTGACCAGCCAGGATTCCTGTCAGGCGATGGTAAAGGGCGCTGAAGAGCGCTTCGGCCGGGTGGATATCCTGGTCAACAATGCCGGCATTATGCGGGCCAGCCGCGCCGAGGATCTCAAGCTTGCCGACTGGCAGGCGGTGTTGGACATCAACCTGACCGGCGCGTTTCTGTGCGCGCAGGCCGCCTACCCGGCGATGCTGCGGCGGAAGGGCGGGAAAATCATTAATCTCGGCTCGCTCGCCTCGAATTTCGGCACCGCCGCGGGCGCGGCGTATGCGTGCAGCAAGGGCGGCATCCTGCAGCTCACCCGGTCGCTCGCCGTTAGCTGGGGGCCCGACAACATTCAGGTGAACGCCATCCTGCCAGGCTACATCGAATCGGAGATGACCCGCCGCGCCGAGGCCGAGCGGCCGGGCGCTTTCGATGCGAAACGCGCCCGCACGCCGGCCGGCCGGATCGGGCAACCCGAGGATATCGGGGGCGCCGCCGTGTTCCTTGCCAGCGATGCGTCGCGCTTCGTCACCGGTGCGTCGATTGCGGTTGATGGCGGCTATGCGATCCAGATTTGAGCCATGATGGAGTCTTTCTCCGGCAAGATTGCGCTGGTGAGTGGTGCGGGCAGCGGCATCGGCCGCGCCAGCGCGCGCGCCTTCGCCGCCGCGGGGGCGCTGGTGGCGCTGGCGGA
>Ga0116226_10006406_pt1 | contig 10575 bp, 9 predicted proteins | sample S1TSphfallax_FD_89692 | JGI IMG/M metagenome (GOLD analysis project Ga0116226, IMG submission 89692) | Host-associated microbial communities from peat moss isolated from Minnesota, USA - S1T2_Fa - Sphagnum fallax MG | ecosystem: Host-associated > Plants > Peat moss > Unclassified | place: USA...
AACAAGGTGAGCGTCTGGCCCTGTTGTTCGAATCAGCCAGCGACGAAGCCCAAGTGCGTGGCCGGCCGCTGGCCTGGGAAGCAAACGATCGAGGCTATGCGTTCTCTGAATCTAGCGATGGCGATTGGCGCTTGTTGCGCGATCCGATGCTGGGCCAGCACGCGTGGAGCGTGCCGCTCAATGGCATCGCGATCCGCTACACCGGCAGTTCGCATGACGCCAATCGCCTGGTGTTCGGCGTTGAAAGCATCGAGCAGCCGGTCACCGTCACGCTATATGCGCCATTCGGACAGGTGCGCATCGTCAGCAACGGCAACGGCCGCTATTTCGTCCAATGAAACATCCATGAGCGCCGCGCCATGAAATCCGCGCCTTTGCGCAAAAGCGCCCCTATGCATCGTGCCGCAGGCTTCACCATGATTGAAGTGCTGGTCGCGCTGGTGATCGTTGCTGTGGCTTTGGCCGCTTCGGTGCGCGCGGTCGGCAGCATGGCCAACAACGCCCATGCGCTGCATCTGCGCCTGCTGGCCGGCTGGAGCGCCGATAGCGCTTTGGCGCGCGTGCGCTTGGCCCAGCGCTGGCCCGACCTCGGTACCTCGCGTTTCGACTGTGCGCAGGGCGACGTCGCCCTAAGCTGCGTCGAGACCGTCAGCAACACGCCCAATCCGACCTTTCGCCGGATCGATATTGCTGTCTTCGCCGCCAACGACACGACCCGGCTGGCCCAACTTGTCACCGTGATCGCCAATGAAACACAGCGCCCGCTTTAAGCCGGCGCGCGCGCGCAGCGCCGTCGAGACCGGCTTCACCCTGATCGAGCTGATGGTCGCGCTGGCGATCCTGGCCGTGGTCGCCATTCTCGCTTGGCGTGGTCTCGATCAGGTGGTGCGAGGACGTGACGGTCTGGTGCGATCGATGAGTAACGAGCGCGCGCTTGAGCAGGTCTTCGGCCAGATCCACACTGATCTGCTGCAGGCTGTGCGCGATGACGAAATCAGCGCGCCCGCTGTGCGCAATGAACCCGGCTTACTGGAAGTGGTGCGCGAATTGAATGTACCGGGACAACCGAGCACCTTGCAGGTGGTGCGCTATATCCTGCGCGATGGCAGCCTGTGGCGCTACGCGTCGCCCGGTCTCGAACAAGTCGGCGCCTTGCGTGCCGCACTTGGCGCCGATGCCGATCTGTCCGATTGGAGCGGCGTCGATTTGATCGATGGGGTGCGTGGCGCTTCGATCCAGATGTATCTGCGCCATCAGGGTTGGGTCAGCAATATGGCGGACGTGCGCCAGGCTTTTCTGCAGAATTTGAAACTGCTGAATCAGCCCGGCCCCGCCGCCGGTCCGCTCGATCGCAGTGCGACGGGGCTTGAGTTGCAGCTGCAGGTGGCGGGCCAGCACGACGCGTATGACCGCGTATTTCTGATCGGAGAATGACGATGCGCGCACCGCCAAACTCCCTCAATGTGTACCGCGAACGCGGTGCCGCTATCATCATGGCGCTGCTGGTCGTGGCGTTCGCGGCGCTACTGGTATCGGGTCTGCTATGGCGGCAACAGGTGCAGATCCGTCGGGTCGAGAATCAGCGTCTGCGCGATCAGGCTCAGTGGGCGGCACGCGCCGCCACCGATTGGACCCGTTTTATCCTGCGTACACAAGCCGATAGCCGGCCGGTCGATTATCTCGGCGGTGAATGGGCGGTGCCGATCGCGCCGACGCGGGCGGCCGATGTGCTGGGTCACACCGGCGACGATGCCGAATTGCTGGACCATACCTATCTGTCCGGCAGCATGGACGACGAACAGGCGCACTACAACCTGCGCAATCTGGTCTGGTCACCCACCCTGGGCACGCTGGAACCCAACCCGTCCCAATTGACCCATTTCCGGCGCTTGTTGCAGTTGCTCGGACTGGATTCGCAGCTGGCGGATCCGATTGCACAATATCTTCGGCGTGCCTATCAAAGTCAGGCGACGCGCTTTCAAACCGCGCCTGGCAGCGGTGGCGGCACGCCTGCCGGTAACGCGCCACCGCCCCAGTCCAATGGCGGCGGCCCATTCGGCAACCCATCCGAGGCGCAAGAAAGCGACGACGATGCCGCTGGCCGACCGCTGCCGCCGCTCGATCTCGACGCCCTGCTCGCGGTGCCCGGGGTGACGCCCGAATTTATCGCGCGTTTGCGCCCGTTCGCGACCGTGCTGCCGATGCCGACCACGGTGAACATCAATACCGCGCCGGCTGAGGTGCTGGCCGCCATGATCATCGGCATGAATCTGGAGCAGGCGCAGACCTTGATCACCAGCCGCGATAACGCCTATTTCATCAGTCTCGGCGATCTCACCAACCGGCTCGGCGGCGGTACCACCCAACTACACCCCGATTCGGCCGAACTCGATGTCAGAAGCAGTTTCTTTATGGTGCACGGCGAGATCGATCGCGCACGCGCGCATGTCCGCCGCGATACGCTGATCTACCGCGACCACCTGGCCCACACCACACGCATCGTTCGAATTCGCGACACTTACTGAGGACAGCCGCAACGTGAGCACCTTGATCGTTCAACTTCCCGCCCGCGACCCCAGCGTCGCGTCCGGCGAATGGCAATTGCCTGACTTGCCCTTCGTGCTGCTCGACCGTCAACAACGCGTCATGCGCAGCGGCCGCGCCGCGCTCGCCATGCTGCCGCAAGCTCAAGCCACGGTGCTGATGTTTGCCGCTCGCGATGTGCTGTTGCTGCAGGTTGCACTGCCGCCTCTGAAAGGCTCGCGTCTGGCCCAGGCCTTGCCCAATGCGGTGGAGGACATGCTGATCCAGGACGCCCAGACTTGTCATATGGCACTCGATCACGATATCGTCGACAACAGCCGGCGCGTGGTGGCGGCCATCGACCGTGGCTGGTTCCGTTTTGTGCTCGATGCCTTTCGCGCTGCGAATCACGAACATCTACGCGCCGTGCCCATCCTGCGCTGCCTGCCGCCGCCGACGGCGACCATCGCCACACCGGCCGCCGTCGAACCCGTGATCAGCGCTGTCTTGGGCAGCGCACTGCCGACCGCGCCCGCCCTGTTCGGTGACAGCACCGTGAGCCAGCTCGGTGCCTCGCTTGAACTGGCCATCGCGCGCGGTGCACTGGGCGAAGGTCTGGCTTTGCCGGCCAGCGCCGCAGCCCCTACCCTGAGCGCGCTCGCCGGCGACGCCCCCTTGGTGCTGTATCGATTGACCGAGATTCCGGGCGGCGATGCGAATGCGCAAGCTGCGGCGGAATTACTGCCGCAGTCTCAGCCGCTGTCGTTTGAAAATCTGGCGCGCAACGCGCTCGCCTGCCGTTTCGATCTATGCCAATTCGAGTTCGCCGATCAGCCCTGGCGCCTGAACCGCGCTACCCTGCAGCGTTGGCGCCTGCCGCTCTGGCTGGGCGGCGCAACCTTGGTGTGCGCCCTGCTCGGCAACAATCTGGACTGGCTCTTGCTGTCGCATCAGTATAGTAATCTGGCCGATCAGCAAACCGATGTGCTGCTGGCCACCTTCCCCAAGACCGGCGTGGTGCTCGATCCGCCGGTGCAAATGACGCACCAGCTGGATCGCTTGCGGCGCGCAGCGGGGGAGCTAGCGCCCGATGATTTTCTGGCACTGTGCAATGCGCTGTCGGTCGCGCTTGGGCCCAAGGCACCCGGCAGCATCGCACAACTGGCCTATCACGACCATAGCTTGCGCGTCACCTTCAACCCCAACTTCAAGTTGAGCGATGACATCATCGCGCGCCTGCGCGGCGACGGCTTGAACCTGCGCCAGGATGGCGCCGCCTGGATTATCGGGAGTCATGCATGAAAGCCGTACTGGAAGCATTCTGGTCCGAACGTAGCGCGCGCGAGAAGATGCTGCTGACGCTGGTAGGTGCCTGTCTGATCGTGTTGCTGGTGTTTGAATTGCTATGGGAACCGGCGGCGAGCAGCCGCGCCGCCTTGCAAAGTGCACTGCCGCAAATGCAAGCGCAACTGGCGCGCATGAATGCGCAGGCACAACAGGCGCATGGCTACAAAAATGGCGATGCTGCGCCGACCACCCCGCCCAGTCTGGATACCTTGCGCGCGTCGCTGGCGCAACAGGGTTTGACCAACGCCCAGTTGAGCGGTAATGGCGCCATGCTGCAACTGCGCATTGCCAATGCACCGTTTGAGCGCTGCGTCGCCTGGCTCGATATGATCCGTCTCACCTATAAGCTGCAGGTGGTCGATGCCGAGGTCAATGCCCTGCCGCAAGCCGGCATGGTGGCACTCAACGTGACACTGCAAGGCAACGGACCATGAGCGCCATGCACACTCGACTATCGGTACCGCAACATCGCGGAGCGCTCAGGTGAGACCACTGTGGCTCCAGATTCAGCGCGCCCTGCCCTGGTTCTTGACGGGTTTCGCCGCCAGTGCCTTGACCCTGTTCGCGATGGCGCCCGCCTACTGGTTCACGCCCATGGTCGGTTTCTATAGCGGGCATCGAATCGAACTGAGCGACGCCAGCGGCTCGCTCTGGCACGGTGCCGCCACTTTGATGCTGGCACCGGGCGGCGACGTCGGCGCAGCCAACCGCGCGCCCGCCGCTCTGCCGGGCCGGCTGAGTTGGGATACCGCATTCTGGCCACTATGGCTGGGACGCTTGCAGGTAGTCGTGCAACAGGACAACGCGCTGGTGCATCCGATTACGTTGCGAGCCCATCTGCATCGCGCTGAGCTGGATGCCGGCAGCCTCAATCTGCCCGCGAACTGGTTGACGGGTTTGGGCTCGCCGTTCAATACGCTGGATCTGCGCGGTGTGCTGCGACTCGATTGGAGCGCATGCCGCGTGTCGGACGGCCTGGCCTATGGTCAGCTCAACCTGACACTGGACCAGCTCGGTTCACGCGTGTCGCGGGTCAGTCCGCTCGGTAGCTACCGCCTGCGCGTCGATCTGGAAGGACGCACGGCAGCACTGCAACTTAGTACCCTGCACGGCGCCCTGCTGCTCGATGGCCAGGGCCAGGCCAGCTTGAATACGTTCAACTTCACCGGCAGCGCACGCGCCGCGCCCGGCTTCGAACAAGGGCTGGCAGGATTCCTCGATATCCTGGGCGACCCACGTGGCGATGGCAGCTACAGCCTGCGCACAATGCCATAATAGGCACCCGCCTGCGCGATCCGCAGGACGCCCGCAGATGCGATTGAGGAGCGCACGCCTGTGACTGTCACCGATCCCGATACCCCACGAGCCAAGATACCGGCCGGCCTGTACCAAGAGGCCGGCGCCCGGCGCTGTGCCTGGTGTGCGGCGTCGCCCGAGTATCGCCACTATCACGATCATGAATGGGGCTTTCCCGTCACCGACGACAGGCGGCTGTTCGAAAAGATCTGCCTCGAGGGCTTCCAGGCCGGTCTGAGCTGGCTCACCATACTCAACAAGCGCGAAGCATTCCGGCGCGGCTTCGCGAACTTCGATGCCGAGCAGGTGGCCCGTTTCGGCGCTCCGGAAATCGAGCGGCTGCTGGCCGACAGCGGTATCGTCCGGCATCGCGGCAAGATCGAATCGACCATCAACAATGCGCGGCGTGTGCTCGAACTGCGCGCCGAATTCGGCTCCTTTGCAACCTATGCCTGGCGCTTCGAACCCGATCCCAAGAGTCGCCCCAAACGCATCACGCATGCCGCCCTAACTGCCTTTACCACCACACCGGAATCCACCGCCCTGTCGAAGGATCTGAAAAAGCGCGGCTGGAGCTTTGTCGGTCCGACCACCATGTATGCTTTTATGCAGGCGATGGGTCTGGTCAACGACCATCTGGAGGGATGCCACGTGCGCGAGGCAGCCCTGGCAGCCAGGCATGCGCTGACACTCACCCCCAATTCATAGTCGCCAAACTCATGTATCCAGCCATCGAACCCTACGCGCACGGTTATCTCGACACCGGCGACGGTCACCAAGTCTATTGGGAGCTGTGCGGCAATCCGGCCGGCAAACCGGCCGTCTTCCTGCATGGCGGACCAGGCGGAGGCTGCACGCCCGAGCATCGCCGCCTGTTCGATCCGGCGCGCTATAGCGTGCTGCTGTTCGATCAACGCGGCTGCGGCCGCTCAACGCCCTATGCCAGCCTGGAGCACAACACAACCTGGCATCTGGTCGACGATATCGAGCGCCTGCGCACCATGCTGGGGGTCGAGCGCTGGGTGGTCTTTGGCGGTTCCTGGGGTAGCACGCTGGCACTGGCGTATGCCGAAACGCATCCATCGCGCGTCAAGGCACTGATCGTGCGCGGTATCTTTACCGTGCGCCGCGCCGAACTGCATTGGTACTACCAGGAAGGGGCATCCTGGCTGTTTCCCGATTTCTGGGAAGCGTATCTGGCGCCGATTCCAGCAGCCGAACGTGGCGACCTGATGGCCGCTTACCGGCGTCGTCTGACGGGTACCGACCCCGTCGCACAACGCGAGGCAGCGCGTGCATGGAGCCTCTGGGAAGGTCGCACCATCCGTCTGTTGCCGGACGCCGATCTACAGGCGCATTTTTCCGACGAACATTTCGCGCTCGCCTTCGCCCGCATCGAAAATCATTACTTCGTGCACCAGGGCTTTATGGAGGAGGGGCAACTGCTGCGCGATGCACACCGTTTGGCCGGCATCCCGGGCGTCATCGTGCAAGGCCGCTACGACGCGGCCACACCGGCCAAAACAGCCTGGGAACTGGCACGCGCCTGGCCCGATGCGCGCTTCCAATTGATTGAAGGTGCCGGTCACGCCTACAACGATCCCGGCATCCTGGACGCCCTGATCGCAGCCACCGACATGTACGCGGACTAATACGGCTGTCATCGCGCCGTGATCTATCACCGGCTCACGCCGACAGCGTGAGCCGGTCGCCCTATCTTATCTGTCCATCTGCACTTCAGCGCTGTCGGTCGCGGTATCGAACAACGCCTTGTACTTGACCGTGGTCTTGAATTTGGCTAGCTTCTCGTCGTACGCGTGCATCAAGGCTTCTATGTTCGGATAGGCCGCGCTCGAATAGTGGGAAGCCTTGGAAAATGCATTCAGGTAGTCCTTGGTGAACAACACATCGTCGTAGTAATACGTGTGTGTATTGCCCACCAGCTTGGCGGCCCAGATGCCGGCTATCCTGTCCTGCGCGAACAGCTGGACGTAATTCAGGTCCAGCCGCCGAAAATTCGATGCGGTATCAGGGGCCGGCGCCAACGCTTCGTTGTAGCCCTCGTTCACAGTTGGATCCTGCGCCGGAAAGGTCGTCCAGAAATCCGGGTAATAGCCCGCCCCGCGCACGATACCGATCCTTAGTTTGCTGCGCTTCGCGTCGGCCAAGCCGTGGATCGCGTAGTGTTCCTTGGTCGCTTTGTTGGTGAAGAAAACGTAGGAAATCTGCCAGACATAGTTCTGCGGAAAATACAGAAATTCGCGGCGGTCGAGTATGTCGGAGATGGCGAAGCCGATATCCGCATCGCCACTACGCAGCGCCTGTTGGCAGCGCGCGAACGGTTCGATATCGATGGTGATCGGCACTTGCAGTTCGCTGAAAATTTCCTTGGCGACCTCGACGTCGATACCGGTTGCCACGCCGTCCTTCAGATACGAATATGGCGGCAAAGGGGCGCCGCAAATGCTTAATGTGTCGCTGGCCCAGCCACAGTTCGGCAGCATCGCCATCACTACGGTTATCCCGGTCGCAATGATAGACCGGATCTTGCGGTACTGTGCACCTGATGACATGGGGTGACGCATAGCGAGCCATAAACGGGGGGGTATAGCGGGATATCGGACGGATTTTGGTCCGCCTGCGCCTGCCGGCTCGGATTGATATCGGTACTATAAATTACGGATTGCTTGCTATTCTAGTACAAATTTAATCGGCAACGATATCGTTACACACTGTCTGTCAGCGCTTGCCACGCATGTCTTGGCGCCTATTGGGGACTCAACAAAGCGCCGCGGGTACTCAACAAAAAACCCCTGCATGCCGAAGCACGCAGGGGTTTTTCATGTTTGGTGGGCCCGGTCGGACTTGAACCGACGACCAAAGGATTATGAGTCCTCTGCTCTAACCAACTGAGCTACAGGCCCGGTCTGATGCCGGCGATCGCTGCGAACGCGCGGCGTGCGCCTAACAGCGCGCGCCGTGCATTTTATGCGATTTAGTTGCCTTCGAGGAACGATTTCAGCTTATCGGAGCGGCTCGGATGGCGCAATTTGCGCAGCGCCTTCGCTTCGATCTGACGAATCCGCTCGCGCGTCACGTCAAATTGCTTGCCGACTTCTTCCAGCGTGTGATCGGTACTCATTTCAATGCCGAAACGCATCCGCAACACCTTGGCCTCACGCGGGGTCAGCGAATCGAGCACATCCTTGACCACGTCGCGCATGCTCGCATGCAAGGCGGCATCCGACGGCGCGACCGTATTGGTATCCTCGATGAAATCGCCCAGATGGGAATCGTCGTCGTCACCGATCGGCGTTTCCATCGAGATCGGTTCCTTCGCGATCTTCATGATCTTGCGGATTTTGTCTTCCGGCATTTCCATCTTCTCGGCCAGCGTTGCCGGATCCGGCTCGAGGCCGGTTTCCTGCAGAATCTGACGCGAGATCCGGTTCATCTTGTTGATCGTTTCGATCATGTGCACCGGAATCCGGATCGTGCGGGCCTGGTCTGCGATCGAACGCGTGATGGCCTGACGAATCCACCAGGTGGCGTAGGTCGAGAACTTGTAGCCGCGACGATATTCGAACTTGTCGACCGCCTTCATCAGGCCGATATTGCCTTCCTGGATCAGGTCGAGGAACTGCAAGCCGCGGTTGGTGTACTTCTTAGCGATCGAGATCACCAGGCGCAGGTTGGCCTCGGTCATTTCGCGCTTGGCCTGGCGTGCCTTCAGTTCGCCCGCCGCCATCTGGCGATTGGTTTCCTTCAGGTCCTTCAGCGGCAGCACCACACGCGCTTGCAAATCGATCAGCTTTTGTTGCTGTTCGCGGATCGCCGGGATGTTACGCACCAGCACACTGCTGTACTGGTTGCCCTCGTCGGCAATCTTCTGGGCCCACTCGAGATTGGTTTCATTGCCGGGGAAGCGCGTGATGAATTCGGCACGCGGCATGCCGCACTTGTCGACCACGGTGTGCAAAATCTGACGCTCGACCTGACGCACTTCGTCGACCTGAGCGCGCAATGTGTCGCACAGACGCTCGACGGTACGCGCGGTGAAGCGAATAGACATCAGTTCGGTTTGTATCGATTCCTGCGCCTTCAGGTAAGCCTTGGACTGATAGCCTTCCTTCTCATAGGCGCGGCGCATCTTGTCGAACCATTCGCTGATCAGGGCGAAGCGCTCAAGCGCATCGCGTTTGAGCTGTTCGAGTTGGGCTGCGTTGGCCGAAGCGGCGGCAGCACCGTCGTCGTCCTCTTCTTCCTCTTCCTCGACCTCTTCTTCCTCTTCCTCGGCGTTCTCGATTTCCTCGGCTTCAGCCACGCTGAAACCATCGGTATCCGCCGCGTTCGGATCGATCAGGCCGTCGACCAGTTCGTCGATGCGGATTTCTTCGCCAGCGACACGTTCAGCCATCGCCAGGATGTCGGCGATGGTGGTCGGGCAAGCGGAAATCGCCTGCACCATATGCTTGAGGCCGTCCTCGATACGCTTGGCGATTTCGATTTCGCCTTCGCGCGTCAGCAGCTCGACCGTACCCATTTCGCGCATGTACATACGCACGGGGTCGGTGGTGCGGCCAAACTCGGAATCGACCGTGGACAACGCCACTTCCGCTTCTTCCTCGACTTCGTCGTCGCTGGTGGCAGCGGGCGCGTTATCGTTCAGCAGCAGCGTCTCGGCATCGGGGGCTTGTTCGTAGACAGCCACACCCATGTCGTTGAAGGTGCTGATGATGCTCTCGATGGCTTCGGTTTCGGCGAAGTTGTCGGGCAGGTGGTCGTTGATTTCCGCATAGGTCAGGAAACCGCGTTCCTTGCCGAGCTTGATCAGCGCGCGCAGCTTGGAGCGACGCTCCTCGAGCTCCTCGGCGGTACCGGGCTGGTGCGAGGCGAACGCGTCTTTCAGCAACGCCTTTTCCTTGGCGCGGCGATCGCGTGCCTTCAGTTTTTCGACCTTGACTTCCGGCACTGCGGCTTGGGGCGCTTCGTCCCCAACGGGTACTTCGTTCAACTGTTTCTTCATGGAACTCGCCGTGGCGGCTACTGTTTCGGCGCGCAGCGGCTGATGGTCAGCCTCTGCGTCCGCAGCCTTGGATACTTTGCTCGTCCGTGCGGCCTTGCTTGCCTGGGCCGCGACGTCCTTCTCTTGCCTTACTTCGACCTGTTTGCTCGTGTTGCGTGCGACCGTGGCCGAATTCACCTCGACACCCCCCTTGGCCTTTGCACTGGCCCGGGCTTCCTGCGCCGACACTTCAGCCTTGGCGGCCGACTTGGGCGCCTTGGCTGGAGCGGCCGGCTTGGCCGCGGGCTTTGCCGCAGCCTTCACCGCCGGCTTGGGCACCGCTTTCAAGGGCGTCTTTGCCGCTTTGGCGGCAGCTTTCACCGGCGTCTCCGCCACCTTGGCGG
>Ga0116226_10006407_pt1 | contig 10574 bp, 8 predicted proteins | sample S1TSphfallax_FD_89692 | JGI IMG/M metagenome (GOLD analysis project Ga0116226, IMG submission 89692) | Host-associated microbial communities from peat moss isolated from Minnesota, USA - S1T2_Fa - Sphagnum fallax MG | ecosystem: Host-associated > Plants > Peat moss > Unclassified | place: USA...
AGGGATCGAACGTACGACAGATCGGGCTCCGCTCCGCTTGAGTCGGGGAAGCGGGATTGGGGTGCAAAAGGTTAGTATGTTGGTAGTTTTGAGGTCACAAAGGATGTCGAGTTTCAGGAAAGGTGCGCTGGCACTGTTCGCCAGGCCGCCGGCTCGCTAATTTCACGAACTCGCGATCAAGTCTGCGTCTGAAACCCGCTGGGACATGGTCTCGCTCGGCGAGGTGATGCTGCGCTTCGACCCAGGCGAAGAGCGGATTGCGCACACCCGCAACTTCCGCGTGTGGGAGGGCGGCGGCGAGTATAACGTTGCGCGGGGACTGCGGCGCTGCTTCGGTCTGCGGAGCTCGATTGTAACGGCGCTCGCGGACAACCCGGTCGGCCGGCTGCTCGAAGACCTGATGCTGCAGGGCGGCGTCGATCTGAGCCATCTGCGATGGGTGCGGTACGACGGCATCGGCCGCGCGGCGCGGAATGGTGTGTACTTCCTCGAACGCGGCTTCGGCCTCCGGGGGGCGATGGGCATGATGGATCGCGGGCACACTCCGATCTCGCAACTGCAGCCCGGTGAGATCGATTGGCCGGCGATCTTCGGAAGTGAAGGTTCGCGCTGGTTCCACACCGGAGGCGTCCTGTGCGCGCTTTCGCCGACGTCGCCGGCGGTGGCGCAAGAGGCGATGGAGGCCGCCAAGTCGCACGGCACCGTCGTCAGCTTCGATTGCAACTACCGGCCGTCGTTGTGGAAAGAGCAAGGCGGCCGTGCAGGGTCGATCGCCGTGAACCGCTCGCTGATGCCGTATGTCGATGTGCTGTTCGGGCACGAGGGAGATATCGCCGCGACAATTGGGGTCGCATCGCATGGACCCCCGTGGCATAACCAGGCAAGCTACCGCGAGATGGCGGCGCGTGTGACGGAGGAGTTCCCGAACATCAAGGTCATTGCGACAACCATGCGGCGTCCGCGCAGCGCTAACCGCAATGACTGGGCCGCGTTTGCGTGGGCCTGCGGACAGGTTTTGCAGTCGGCGGATTACCTCGGTCTCGAAGTACTCGACCGCGTCGGCGGCGGCGACTCGTTCGCTGCCGGGCTGATCTATGGTCTGTTGACCGGCCGCGAGGTGCAGTGGGCTCTCGATTGCGGCGTGGCGCATGGCGCGCTGGCGATGACGACACCGGGGGACAGTTCCATGGCGACTCTGGCTGAGGTAGAACGGACCATGGCCGGGGGCGGGGCGGGTGTTTCGCGCTAGGTCATCGTCGTGCGGGAACGGTTATGCAAGACCGGAATCTTAGAAACAACGAATGGCACGGGGTGCCGGAGATAGGACCGCTCGAAGTGTAGGAGCGGGTGAAAGAAGACCTCGCGAAGCGGATTCGCGTGCCATGAACGATCACAGGGGCCGGTGTTATCCTCGTAGAGCTTGCGCCGTGGGGCTGATGCAGATCATCAAGACAGTGAAGGAGATGCAGCGGGAGTGCCGCTTTCTGCGCCGTTCCAAAGGCCCGGGTCTGGTGCCGACCATGGGCGCGCTGCACGCCGGGCACATCTCGCTGGTGCGGCGGGCGAGGAGCGAGAACGACGCCATCGCGGCGAGCATCTTCGTCAATCCGCTGCAATTCGGGCCGAATGAGGATCTGGCGAAGTATCCCCGCACCTTCGAGGACGATTGCCAGCAGTTGGAGCGCGAGGGCGTGGACCTTGTCTTCGCGCCTGCGGAGGAGGAGATGTATCCGCGGATAAACGGGCTGAAGCCGCAGACCACGGTCGATCCCGGGCCGATCGCGATGCGGCTCGATGGAGCTTCGCGTCGGGGCCACTTTATCGGCGTTGCGACCGTGGTGGCGAAGCTCTTCCACATCGTTCAGCCTGATCGCGCATACTTTGGGCAGAAGGACGCGGCGCAGCTCGCCGTGCTGCGGCAGATGGTGCGGGACCTCGACTTCGATATAGAGGTGGTCTCGTGCCCAATCGTCCGCGATAATGACGGGCTGGCGCTGAGTTCGCGCAATAGGTATCTCAGCCCGGAGGAGCGGCAAGCTGCGCTTTGGATTCCGCGCACACTCCGAATGATTGAAGATCGGATTGCGCAGGGCGAGCGGCGGTGCTCCGAACTGACGCACGAGGCAGTGAAGGGAAGCAAGGAGCCGGCCAGTTTGGCGCTGGATTATCTGGCGTTCGTCGATCCGGACACGCTTCTTCCGGTCGCGGAGGCGGTGCCCGGCACGCTGGTTGCGATTGCGGCCAAGGCGGGAGATACGCGGTTGATCGACAACTTCCTCGTACCCTGAACTGGAACGCAGGCCATCCCAACGTTGCGCGGACGACCCAGATCGAAGCCGCCATGCGATACTTGAAGCTGACATGTACAAGCGAGTCCTCCTCAAGATCTCAGGCGAGGCCCTGGCTGCAGGCAAGGGTTTCGGCATCGATGCCGTATTCATCCACAAGATCGCCGAAGAGATAGCCCAGGTGCATGCGCTGGGCTGCGAGATCGGCATCGTCGTCGGGGGCGGGAACTTCTTCCGCGGGGTGGCGCAGCAGGCGATCGACATGGACCGGGTAGCGGCGGACCACATGGGAATGCTCTCGACGGTGATCAATTCGATTGCGCTGCAGGACGCGATCGAGAAACGCGGGCTTTTCTGCCGCGTGATGTCGGCGATCGAGATGCACCAAGTCGCCGAACCGTACATCCGGCGGCGTGCCATGCGTCACCTCGAAAAAGGCCGCATCGTGATCTTCGCGGCGGGGACGGGCAACCCGTTCTTCTCCACCGACACCGCCGCCAGCCTGCGGGCGATGGAGATCAAGGCGGAGATCCTGCTCAAGGCGACGTCCGTCGACGGAATCTACACCGCCGACCCGAAGAAGGACCCTACGGCGACCAAACTGGAGACGCTGACCTATATGGACATCCTGCGCCTGAACCTGCGCGTGATGGACCAGACGGCGGTCTCGCTCTGCAAGGACAACAACATGCCGATGATGGTCTTCAGCATGAAGGAAGCGGGAAACATCGTCCGCGTGGTGAGCGGCGAGAAGCTCGGTTCTCTCGTAACCGCATAGACCGTTGTCGCGACTGGAATGCAGATATCCTTCGTGAAGGTCAAACAAGAGAGAACATACCGCTCAGAGAAAGACAACTTTGCCGGTGTTGGCGGGTGTAACCGTGGGGCATCCGCCGCCTCCAGGCTTTGTCCGGGCCGCAACTGCCATTGCAGCGAGCTGCCGCATCCAATCGACCTGAAGAGACACAGGAAAGTGAAGAGTTGATGCCTGCCCCCGCCGCCCGCAAGCCGCCGCTCCCCGCCCTTACGGGCCTGCGTACTCTGCTGGCGCTCAGCATTGTCTTCTTCCACTTCACGCCGCCGCACATGCGGCTGCTCTACCCGATCATCGACAACGGCTTTATCTTTGTCGGCTTCTTCTTCCTGATGTCCGGGTACATCCTCTCCTACAATTACGCCGACCGCCCAGAGCTGAGCAAGCGGGAGTTCTGGGTGGCGCGCTTCTCGCGGCTGTATCCCGTATATCTGCTGGCGCTGGCGTTTTCGTTTCAGATGCTGCGCGACGAGTGGGGAGCGCGCTCCCATGCGGAGTTCTGGCAGGGCGTCGTGCTGACGCCGCTGCTGATGCAGGGATGGCTGCCGAACCTGGCCACATTCTGGAACACCGTCGCCTGGACGCTCTCCTGCGAGATCATGCTCTATGCGGCGTTTCCGTACCTGATCCGGATCCCGCTGCCGCGCCATCCCGGGCGGCTGGTGGCCCTGCTGTTCGCGCTCTGGATTGCCGGGCTGGTCCCGCACGGTCTGTATGTGCTGCTCAATCCGGACCATCTTCCTGCGGGGGCGGACCGGTACACCTCAACCTACCTCGTCCGGGTGCTGAAATACACGCCCCCTGCCTATGTCTGCACGTTCCTTGCCGGTCTCACGCTGGGGCGACTGCAGGCGCAGTTGACGCTGCGCGGCAGGCACCGGATGGCTCTTGCCGCGGTCTCCCTTGCGGGGATTGGCCTGGCGCTGTATGTCTTTCTGCCTAGGATGCCGTATATCCTGCTGCACGGCGGCCTGCTGATGCCGCTCTTCGCGGCGCTCATCCTCGGGCTGAGCGGGTCGAACCCGATCGCGGCGGCGTTCGCCTGTCCGCCGCTAGTTTATATCGGAAGGGCGACGTTCTGTCTCTACCTGCTGCACTTCAACGCCTTCAACCTGATCCGTTCGAGCCGCCTGATGGAGCGGATGCATCTTGCCGCCTTCGATCCGTGGATCTCCTACGCGGCGGTCGTCGTGCTGGCGCTCGCCGCACACAGGTTCGTCGAGACGCCGGCGCGCAAGTGGGTTACGCGATGGCTGTCGAACTGGCTGCCGAGGAAGCAGGCGATTGCCGAACCGGCGTTCAAGGAGCTTTCCTATAGCGGGAGATGATTCGTTTGCCGAACGGACAGGCAAGAGAATGGCCCCGCCGGGCGGGGCCACTCTTGGTGTGCTTCCGAACCGGACAGCGCTTAGTGCAACAGTACCTGCGTCGGGTGAGATCCGTTCGCGACGATGGTGACGCTGGTCGGGTTCCCCGAGGCCGGGAATGGCGAGTTCTGGATACCGCTCAGTACGCCGGTGCTTGCGTTCAGTTGCTCGCCGGTCACCGTGCTGCCAAGGTTGTTGGCGGTGTAGAGATAGATTCCCAGCGCGGGATCGAGCGCGATGGCGACCGGATTGGGATCGGTGAGCACGGTGGTTCCGGCGACTCCTCCGGGCGTTCCCGTGGACGCATTCAGCGTGTAAGCGCTGATGCTGCGTGCGTTGTAGTCCGCAACGTAGATGTATTTGCCGCGCGGATCGACCAGGAGGGCGACCGGGTAGAGGCCAGTGGAGAACGGGCCGTTGACCATCGGCTGCAGACCGCCGCCGGTGAGTACGATATAGCCGATCAGCTGGTTCGCTGCCTGGTCGGTGACGTAGACGAACCGGCCCGTGGGGTCTTCGGCGACGGCGCTGGGCTGAACGCCGGCGGCGAATCCGTTCGCGGAGGTCGCGCCCGGGACGGCCGCTCCGGCAACCGGGGTGAGAGCGCCAGAGGTCGTATTCTCCGCGAAGGCGAGCACCTGGGGCGTGGTCGGGTCCTGGTCCACGACGTAGACGGTCGGGTTGAAGTTCGCAGTCGCCACCGAGACCGGATTGTTGCCGAGGTTGACGTTCACCGCAGAGCCGAGGCTGCCATCGCTGCCGACGGCGAAGACGGTGAGCGCGCCCGCGCCGGAGGTGTTCGTGCCCTGATACTTGCAAGTGACGAAGAGGAACTTGCCAGCCGAGTCGATAGCGATGGCCGTCGGGGTGTTGCCGGTGGTCGGATACGTGTTCTTCGAGGTCAGAAGGCCGTCGCTGCCGACGGCGTACTCCTGCACGGTCGAATCGCCCTGGTTCACGACGTAGACGGTGGTGGCGTCGGGCGCGGCGACGGAGGCGACCGGGTTATTGCCCGCGGCAATCGGAGTCCCGATCTGCACCAGAGCGCCGGACTGGTAGTCCACGGTGTACTGGTTGATGACGCCCGGAGAGGACTTCGAGGTGGTCACGTACAGATAGGCGAGCGTGTAATCGCGCGTGCAGGCGGTCAAGCCGAACGCCACGGAGAGAGCGGCAAGCGACATAGCCGAGCGGGCAGCTGTTCCGGCTGCGGTCTTTGCGGTTCGGGCTGCTTGCCGGACATCCGCGGGGCGGCCCATCTTCTTCAGGTACATGCGCTTCCTTTGTTCTGGGGACTTGGTTGCCCCCGAGGATCATTGCAGAACTGGTGAACCCCTGTTGCTTCAGGTGCTGGATTCGATTTTACCGGCATTCGCTGAAGGCCCGGTGCCGCGGAGACGGTTCGCTATGCTATTGAGACCGAGGCACGGCGACGGCGCAGACCGGCAGCGTCGTCGCCGCGAAGGGCGAGTTGATGATTGGCTTCAGGGTCCCGGCGGTACTGCCGGTGGTGATTAGCTGCTCGCCGGTGATGGAGTTGCTGATAAGGCCTGAAGCGTAGACATAGATGCCTTGCGTCGGCTCGACCGTGACACAGTTGGTGCCAGTTCCGGCCTGGGTGCTTGGGGCGGTGGTGGAGGCGATAGGACTGCCGTCCGAGCCGAAGGTGTACTCCCCGATGGTGCCCGAACCGGAGTTCGCCACGAAAAGGTAGGTGCCGGAGGGATCGATGGCCATGCCCAGGGGAGCGGAGCCGGTGGCGGCCACCCCGTCGGCCAGCTGGGTTGGAACGCCGTTTGCTCCGATGGCGTAGGCGATGACGATGTTGCCCGCGTTGTCCGTCACGTAGAGGTGCGTTCCGCTGGCATCTTCGATGATTCCTCCCGGCGATATGCCCGTCGCGTAGCCGGAAGAGGGAAGATTGCCGCTGACGATGGTCTCGCCGGGAAGCGTTGAAAGGAGGCCGTTCGACGTGCTCGCCGCGAAGGCGAAGAGATCGAGGGTCTGCGTCGAAGGCCCCGTAGATGCCGGGTTTGTGGCGGCGGTGTCCTGGGAGATCACGTAGACCGCATTGCTGCCGCTGCCGGTCGCCTTGCTGCTGACGGCGATGCCGACGGGCGCGCGACCGATGGGGAAGTCCACGGGCGTGCCCAGGCTGCCGTCGGTGGCGATCGCATAGATCGAGATGCCGCCGGGGCCGGGGCTCGCCGTGGTGTAGCCGATCTGATAGGTGTAAGCGATGTAGAGGTATTTGTTGTCGGCGGAGACGGCGAGCGACGTGGGATAGCTGCCCGTGGTGTTGTAGGTATTCTGCGGGTAGAGCTTGCCGTCGGTGCCGATGGAGAATTCGACGACGTCGCTGTCGTCGTGATTGATCACGTAAACCGTTCGCTGGCTCTGTGCGACGGCGATGGCGACCGGCTTGCGGCCGCCGGAAGGAATCGGCGAGTCGGCGAGCAGATGCAGGGCGCCCGTCTGGTCGTCGATGCCGTACGCGTTGATCAGGCCCGATGTCGTGGCCGTCTCGGAGGGCGCGTAGAGGTAGGAGATCGTGTAATCGCTGTCGCAGGCAGTGAGACTGCATATCGTGGCCAGCGCGAGCACCGATGCTGCCTTCGAGAACAAGGACGCCGCTCCGGAGAAGACTGACTGCCGGACTCCCATTTGAACCGGCGGACCGGACATGCTCTTCCGCGACTTATTTTGCACCCGGGTTCCGCGACCCATCTCAATCTCTGACTTCATGCGCTTCCTTGACTCCACTTTCGAAATGTCTCGATCTCTGCGGCCTGGTGTCAGTGGCCTGATTCCGGTTCCGACGGTTCTTGTTCTCAGCCTCGGGATCGAGATTCCCGCCAAAGAACCGGGCGGCATCGAACGCTCGACGCCGCCCGTTCCAAAATGCAGCCGGATGCGGCCCCTGACAGAGAACGGACGCCGGGCTAGTATCCCGTATTCCCGCTGATGACCAGGCATGACGGTGCAGCCACCGTCGCGAAGCTGGAGCCGCGGGTCAGGTCCTGAAGAAAACCATACTGGGCGCTGAGTTGTTGTCCCGTGACAGTGCTGGCTATTTGGTTCGATGTGTAGAGGTACTTGTTGGTCGGATCGATCGCCATGCAGACCGGGCCGGCACCGACCGCGTACGGGTTGGACGATCCCGAGGCGCTCGTGACCTGCTGCAGAATACCGTTGCTCTGCACGACGAAGGCGGAGATGGAACTGTTCGCATAGTTCGTAGCGGCCGTCGAGTGGTTCAGCACGTAAACGTAAGAACTGGAACCGGCGGTGTAGGTGACGGTCTGAATAGGGTAGCTCGCCGTGGGCAGATTTGGAGTCGAACCCCCGCCGCCGCCGACCGGTGAAAGCGCGCAGGAACTGCCCTGCGTGTACGCAAAGATCGTTCCGGGGCTGCCGGTCGAGGACGACCCCGCATCGGTGATATACACGTAGCTGCCGCCGACGTTAATTGAGGTTGCGTTCGCGGAGCCGATAGCCAGCGTCGAGTTCGTCGGCTGCGTGAGCTGGCCGTTCGAGCTGCCGAGCGCATACGGGAAGACCGTTTGGTCGCCGCTGTCGAGCGTGTAGATGCAGCTTGCGGTGTTGCGCATCTGGGTGGGAGCTTTGCCCACTTCAAAGTATGTCAACTGAGTGCCCTGGGCATTCTTCACCTGGGCGTTGGTGATCAGCGAAGGCCGGCCCGTGTTGGAGTCGAGCGAGTAGGCGGTGATCGAACCGTTGAAATCCGTCACGCCGTCGTAGTCCGGCGCGCGCTGCGAGAGCACGAACAGGTAGTTGCCGGTGGTGTCGGTCGTGATCCAGACCGGAAAAGTGCCCTGGATGCTGGTGTAGGACTCCTGAAAGGAGAGCGTTCCATCGCCGCCCACGCTGAAGAGCGAGAAGTTGCCGGTGGTGCCGGTGGAGTCTCCCGCGTTCAGCACGTAGAGATAGCGGCCGCCGGACTTCAGAGTCAGCATCACCGGATTGGTCCCTTGCGAACTATAGGGCGATCCGACAGTCCCGGTCAGGTTGCCCGTGTAGTCGTCGATCTTGAAACCGCCGATCTGGTTGGATTGCGTGCCGAGCACCCACATGAAGCCGATGGTCCCGCCGCCGCATGAAGTCATGCCCAATCCCATTGCTGCCGATACCAACAAGGCCATTGTTATCCGGCCAATCCTGCTCAACGTCATGCGCTTCCTTAATCCTCGCCAGTGGCCGAAGTGCCCCACCTCTTTGCTGCGAGCAATCTCTGTAGGGATACGATCCTTTGCCAATTGTAGAAGGTGAAGCGAGTTTATGCCACCCGGCAAAGGAGTTTGTTGGGGTTCCCGCGGGCGGCAGGCGTTTGCCCGCTGGGAAGCTCGAGGTGGATAGCCGGCCTGGGCCAACAAGAAACAGACGAGCGAAGATCCGGGCTAGTATGCCGTGTTGGCGCTGACGACCAGGCAGCTTGGTGTGCCGACGGTTGCGAAGGTAGAACTGCTCTTGTTGAGGTCGCTGAGGAAGCCGTACTGATTGCTGATCTGCTTCCCGGTGACGGTGCTGGAGATCTGATTCGAAGTGTAGAGGTACTTGTTCGTGGGGTCGATCGCCACACAGACCGGGCCGGAGCCGGCGGCGTACGGGTTGGAGGTATCGGAGATTGGTGTCAATTGGCCGCCGGACCCAGCCAGGAAGGCGGAGATCGAGCTGTTCGCGTAGTTTGTGTTTACCGTGGAGTGGTTCAGCACATAGACGTAGGTGCCGGCGGAGCTGGTGCTGGTAACGGTCTGGATGGGAAAGCTAGCGGTCGGCAGGTTGGCGACGGCGGCGCTGACCGTCAACGATCCACAGGAACTGCCCTGAGAGATGGGAACGATCGAACCGGGGCCGCCGGTCGTGGAACCAGCGTCGGTGACGTAGACATAGCTGCCGCCGATGTTCACCGAGGTCGCGTTGGCGGTGTTCAGGGCCACGGCCGGGTTGCTCGTCAATTGTCCTGTGGTGCTGTCCAGCGAGGAGGGGAAGATGGTCTGGTCACCGCTGTCGAGGGTGTAGATGCAGCCTGCTGAGGTGGTCATCTGGGTGGGAGAACTGCCGACCTCGAAGTAGGCAAGCTGCGAGTTCGCGTTGGTGATGGGCGACGGCCGGCCGGTGTTGGGGTCGATAGCGAAGGCGGTGATCGAACCGTTGAGGTCCAGGGGATTGGTAGCGCTGACCGGCAGGGAAGGATTGATCGGATTGCCGTAGTTCGGCGAGCGTTGCGAGAGCACGAAGAGATAGGCGCCGGTGCTGTCGGTCGTGATCCAGACTGGGAAGGTGCCCTGGATGCTGGTGTAGGACTGCTGAAAGCTGAGTGTGCCGTCGCCGCCGACGCTGAAGAGCGAGAAGTTGCCTGTCGCGCCGGTGGAGTCGCCCGCGTTCAGCACGTAGAGATAGCGGCCGCCGGACTTGATGGTAAGCATGACCGGATTGGTGCCGCCCGAGGGAAATGGCGAGCCTACGATTCCGGTAAGGTTCCCCGTGCGGTCGTCGATCTTGAAGCCGCCGATCTGGCTGTATTGCGTGCCGAGCACCCACATGAAGCCGATGGTGCCGCCGCCACATGAGGTCATGCCCAATCCCATTGCTGCCGATACAACCAAGGCCATTGCTATCCGGCCAATCCTGCTCAACGTCATGCGCTTCCTTAATCCTCGCGAGCGGCCGCCTTGTGCCGACTCTTCGTTGCGAGCATTTCTGTAGGGATACAAACCTTTTTCAATTGTAGAAGGTGAAACGAGTGTATGCCACCTGGCGCGGGAGTTTGTTCCGGGATTGCGTGGGCGACAGGCAACCGCCTACAGGGGACTGGACTCGGCGCACGGGAAGCATGAGTAGGCCCAGGTCCCAGAATCGAGACCTGGAGCACCCGTTATTTTCGGGGTTCAGAGGCTTACCAGACGCGGCAGGAGTTCGAAGGCATCATCGGCTGGCCGACCTTGCAGCCGAAGGCCTTGCCAAACTCGTCGAAGTTCTGCACGCTGCCGTTGGTGCGCCACTCGCCGGAGCTGTGCGGATCGGTCTTGGCGAGCACGCGCGCGCTCTGCTCGGTCTGGTTCTGGCACCAGACCTGGCCGAAGC
>Ga0116226_10006408_pt1 | contig 10574 bp, 5 predicted proteins | sample S1TSphfallax_FD_89692 | JGI IMG/M metagenome (GOLD analysis project Ga0116226, IMG submission 89692) | Host-associated microbial communities from peat moss isolated from Minnesota, USA - S1T2_Fa - Sphagnum fallax MG | ecosystem: Host-associated > Plants > Peat moss > Unclassified | place: USA...
ATTGGTGGATATTCTATTAATGGCTATTGGTGGTTATTCTATTAATGATTACTAATGTCTATTTTATTAATGGTTATTGATGGATATTCTATTGGTGGATATTGGTGCTTATTAATGGCTATTATATTAATGGTTATTAGTGGCTACTCTATTGGTGGATGTCGATGTTTATTAATGGCTATTATATTAGTGGCTATTGGTGGCTATTGGTGGCTATTCTATTGGTGGACATTAATGCTTGTTAATGGCTATTGTATTAGTGGCTATTAGTGGTTATCATATCAATGGCTATTGGTGTATATTTTTTTACTAGATATTGGTGCTTATTAATGGTTATTATATTAATGGTTATTAATGGCTATTATATCAATGGCTATTGGTGAATATTCTATTGTGGATATTGGTGGTTATTAATGACTATTATATTAATGGTTATTGATGAATATTTTATTGTTGAATATTCATGATTATTAATGTTATTATATTAATGTTTATTGGTGGTTATCCATGTTATTATATTAGTGCTTATTGGTGGTTATTATATTAATGGCTATTGGTGGTTATTCCATTGTAAGCCATTGGTGGTTATTTTATTGGTGGTTATTGATGGCTATTTTATTAATGGTTATTGTATTATAAATTATTGTTAGTTATTATATGTTATATTATAATTATTAGTGATTATTGTATTAAAAATTATTGTTGGATATTTTATGTTATAATATCATAGGCTATTGATAGTTATTATATTGTAGGGTATTTCAAATTATTTTTCATAGGTTATTATTTTATATTTAAAGTTATTATACTTAGGATAAAATAATTTATAATAACATAAAGTAAAATGACCTTGAATAACTTAAAGTATAACTTGAAATAACATATATTAATTTAAAATAAAATAACCTAAGGTATAGTTTAAAGTTAGTTGAATAATTTAATTTAGAATGACTTAAAAACTTATAATAAACTAGTTAAAATGCCTCAAGGTAAAATAACGTATAATAGTTTAGAGTACAATAATTTATAATTGCTTATAATAACATAAAATATAAGTTAGAATAATTAAAGTAATTAGAAATAATATACGGTATATCATAAAATAACATAAATAGAATATTCTTAAAAGACATAGAAATGAACTTATTTAGTACAATAAATTATAATAATGAATTATGTTAACTAGCAATGAAACATAATGTTTACATAGTGATATTATAATGAAATAACTTCACCAGGGTGAAATCAGTACAATGCAATGAACTTATTTCACTTTAAAGGTCCCATAATGATTTAGGTTAATAAATTGCACCCCACTTCTATAGTAGTGCTTTTACCCAAATTGGAGAATCTTTGTCACCCTATTCATTATCTTCTTCCACAAAAACACATGAATCTTCAATTGAATTCTCCCATTTGCATGATAGTTGGAGCCTTGGGTGGTAGATTGATTACACATTTAATGAGACGGATGGATGCATAATGCCTGACCCAATTTTGCAAAGGAGGATGTTGGCTCATATTGTTTAATGGTGGAAAGGCCTTGGATTTGTGTAAACAAGAACTGTTTAACATATGCTACCTAGGTTCCTCACAATTTTAGGTAATGTTCAAGCCCACCATCTAAATCTAAATAACCATCTAAATCACCACTTGGGGTCAAACAAAAAAACCCATGCAATTTAACTAAAAGTTGATTCCTTCATGATTTTGTACAATCCATAGTGTTGCCACTCATAATCAATTTTGTTTCATTTAACAATATTAACCATCATTGATGACCAAAGCTTTTGGTAATGAATGAAAAGGTTAACTTGGTGGTGTGCACTATATTGATGGTGGAGCAATTGGAGAAGGTGAACCCAAGGCAAATGACACATGAATAGAAGCTTGTAGTTTGGATCAACATTTATAATGCCCCCATGATGCATGTAATCAACCTTCTTAACCTATCAACTTCTTGGGCTTTTTATATCTAGCTTGAAAGATCCAAATAGACCAAGAGCCCACCGTTTTGGGTCAATCCATGGTCTATTGGGGATCTTGAGCACCATTTAATGCTTTTGCAATTGATATGGGCAAATAGGCATATTTTGTTTATGGCAATCCCCATAACCAATTGAACTGCTTAAATTTGTTATAAAAACACTTAAGGTATCCACTCTTGACCAATTGACCATGACCAATAAAGATATATGCTTGTTTGCCAACCTTTGTAGATGTGGATTTGCTTCACTAAATTTTATTTTGCTCCATGAGGTATTTTACTGAATCTTATGATGTGGTTGAAAGAAACTGATTGTTGAAAATGTAATGTAGGCAACATATAAAGTGGGAGCCTACTATATCAATGCTCAAACAATTGAGCATTCAATTCTTGGTTGTCCTTCCAACAATACTACTTATGTAAAAGAAGCCTCCTTTCAAATCCAAATTGCTTTGCAACTATTTGTTTCAAGTGGAAAAAAATCCTACAATTTTCTAGAAACATGATCACTAATATCTTTTGATTATGTATTATGTATGGAGCACAATGTGCATATTCTTATGTTGCTTGTTGATGTTATGCCAACTACTGAATTGATCTACTAGTGCCATGAATAATTTGGTTGTTGGCTTAACAACAAGGTTAATTATTATTAGAAAGCGAGGGAATTAAGAAACATGGATAAATACTAGGATCCATTTATAGGCTTAGTAGAATGTAGAGTTGAGCTAATTAATAGAGATCCATTTGTGATAACTTTATTTTTTATTTTGATTGAGTTTGTTTAATTGTGTTGTGGGTGCTTGAAGTGGTCGATGGCAGTCTTGAAGCTAGGTACAATGTTGAAAGTGGGTGATGAGCAACAAGCTTATGTTTTACAAACACATGAACTTTTTGTTTGCTTTACACTATGTTCTGGTGGACACTCTGATCCTATTGTAATGTCCTTTGAATCTTAATTAGTAATCTTTGTTGTATATATCTAAGGCAAATTTAGATCATTAATATGGTATTTTTTACTGATTGTCATAAGAGGATATTTTGGGACACAAGATGGTTGGCCATACAAATCTTTTTCAAACTTTTGAAGGTTCTTAAATTGGACATCACATTGTAATTGTGAGCTTTTTGGGGCAAGTTGACACTCAAAGCGATTTTATTCAACTAAACCAAAAGAGTGAAAACTCATTCAATTATTTTGTTGAAATTTCAGAAAAGTAGCATTACTAAATGCAAGTTTTTGTGCTTGCTAGTTGGAAACCCTTATTAGGTTAGAAATTGTGGTTTACACTTAATGTTTAATTAGGTTACAAGGTAAGGTTGCCAAATTAGGGTTTCAACCTTATATAGGGCTATTGTAAGGCTTGAAGAAAATAATACTAAGTTAAAGTTGGAAGTGTTTGTTGGAGTTGTGTAGGGGTTTGTGGGTAGGATCTTGTTCCTATTTGGAGTGTTTGTTGTGGGCTTGGGGATGGAAGAAAGAATGGGAAGGAAATAGGTGCTGCCTACAATAGCCCAATCAATTTTATCACTCTAGGAGAAGATGAAGTTGGTGAATGAAGAGAAGGTTGTTATCTTATGCAACATGCATGTGCAAGCCCAAAAGGTTGAAAAATGCAATCAAGAGTTGAAAGAGGCAATCCTTGCCCAGGGCAAGCTAAGGGAGCGACAAGGAAGGGAGGTGCCAATAACAACGGCAAAGGTTGGGGGAATAGTAGCACATGTAAAATCAGAGTTGTTAGAGATTGAAAAGGGGGAAGGAGGAGATTTTTTTTGCAGATGCAAAAGGCTTGGCTCCCACACACGTAGAAGCTTTGGGCCATTATTGAAGTAGAATATGGTCAAGTATAGGCATCCCTTGACCAAACCTGAGAGTTGGTGCAAAAAGCATGGAGGGTCATAGACAAAGATAAAGCCTTTTATGCAATGTTGTCTACATGTCATGAACTAGAGGTGGTAATCATGTCAACCAAAATGCGCTTGGAAGCGACAACAAACCTCCACATTTCAGTGGGGAGTTGTTTCCAAGAGGTTGATGGCAAGGTGTTGATTGCCAACCTTAAACCTATCTGGCACACCGCCACATAGACAACAAAGCCACTAACCCTAATTGTCAGCCTTTGCCCTACATGTTCCTATTGTTTTCAAAGGTTAGACATCATAGTTGCCCCTTATAAGTGCATATACCATTTATGGTGTGAAACTACACCTATAAGTGTCCTAGACCTATGCACGAGAGTCTTGTGGGGGAGCGTTCAACAAAGCTTGGTGCACGAGCATGGGGATGAAGAGGTGTGGTGATGATCAAGGCAATGCATAGGTCGATGGTATTTTAGCTTGAAGTTGGTCCAAACTTGTAAACATGCATGTACATGTATTATGGTTTTTTTTGCATTAATCGTGATAGTTGTTGGTGGTGCTTATTTTTGCAACAGATGTGAAGGAAGCTAGCCCCATGGGTGTTCCGGGCTCCACTCAAGCTTTTGACACTACTATTGGGAGCCAAGGTGCCTAATTGCCAAATGGCATGCTTGCTTTCTGTTAGAGCTGCAAGAGGAAGACAACTACTAGCTGGATGTCTTCTACAAGCAACAACAATGACAAAAGCTAAAATCTAGACTAAGATAATAGGTTGTAAAGGATTAGGGAATGTTAAGAAAATTTTGGGCAAAATAGGGGCAACATGTAGTGTGACATTCAAGTTTTTGTAAATAATTTCATCCAACATTTTTTTAAGTGTATGTTTTTTGTGCATATGGTTTATGTAATCAGTGTTGGACACTAGAAATGTAAATTTGTAATGATTAGCATTCGTGGGTTTTTTTGTGTAAAGTTGAAATTTTGCTAATTGAAGGATATGTACGTTCTATTTACTACACCACCAATTTAACAATGGCCTTGAGTTGCATTTTAATTCTTGCTCCCATGGCTTCTCACCATATATTTTCAATGTTTGAAGTTATCACCAATGATGCAGAGTTAGTAGACATATCTCTTTGGCCCAAGTTCAATTGGTTGACAATAAAGTGAGATGCACCAATGTTGGCTTAAATTATTGGATGCATACTTTAGATTATTTATATGTTATTGGGAAGATATGGTTTGAATGCTTTCTCAATTTTTCTTTTTGCTATTGTAGATATTTTTCAAGAGCATGGATGCTCATATATCAAACTCGATGGGGGTCTATAAATATGTTAGTTAGAGTTTTACCTCCTATATAGTTCCCTTTTGTAGAGGTGGTATTATTGCTTTTGATTTATTAGTTTGTAAGGAATGAAGATGACATGGTGCTTTTCAAAAGGGGGCAGATTATGTGTTGTGTTCTAAATGTTGAATGCAACTACATATATGTTATGAGTTATGTTGCTAGCGTGGGCAACAAGTTCAAGTATAAACCAATATCTATGACTAAGCCCTATTCATGCTACACCATGTGGAACTCTTTCTTAAAGCTTTAGAAGTTTACAAGCCACAAAAGCAGGGGCAATTTTGTAAGTTAGCTTATTTGGGCATTTTTTTTTGTCGAGACTAAAAATCAAGTTCTAACCTTATTTTAATTAACAACTTGCTACTAGCCATAGCTACAATAAAATCATTACTTCATTTTGATGAATGAGAATCATTCCGCATGGAACTTGCAACAGACAATGTTGGAGAAGCTTTACACATAATAAATTATCACCTTTGGAGTATGGTTTTTTTGGGTGATGAATATCCAACATTAGAACTTGTTTCCTATTATTCAAATGCCAATATAAGTCAATGGCATGTTTAGGTGGAGGATTCTACCACATAATATTATATATTTTATGTTGATATTGTACATGGTCTTAGTCTTCTACATGTAACACAAAAGGTGAGAATTTGCCACCTTTTCACTAGATGTATTGTAGTGCATGGGTTACTAGATTTATCTTTTCTAAGGCCCCTAATTTGTCATCATGAAACCCTATCTTGCTCCTTTTCTTGCAATTGATATAGGGAAAGCTTTCCTATTATCAGACAACTACCAAATGGGTGCATCCTTTTAGTACTCTACCCCTTGAAATCATTGAATCCACCTATGTATCCAGTATGTCATTATTTCTTAGGCCTTTATAATACAATTATATTGAGAGTTCGATCTAGGACTACAATAGGTACTAAATGTTACAAAGTAGAAACTTGTTAATTTCCCAATTGACATGGGTTGAAGTTGAGGATTGAATATTTGTGTTTGTGATTGGATGTTCTTTCATGTGATTAGGTGAACCTCTTATCAGTGGCTTTGGAGTGCAGGTTAAACCACATGAAAAAGAAGCATTAGGTCTGGAAGGGCAACTCCATAAAATTGTTGTAGGTTTTCAATCCATCTCTTATGCACAAGTGGCAACTATTTTCAAAAAACCTTCATACTTATGTTGTTTGTCTTTTTTACTCTCATTGAATATCAAAATTATGTATTGTCCCTTCTTTTTTTGTTTCCACCGATGGAACTTTTATGTTTTTTTTTCTTAACTTGGGCTTTGTCCTTTGTCATCTTCTTTTTTGGCGCCCTTTTATTTTCTTGAAATTTTCTTTTGATGGATCTTAATTTTATTGTCATTTTCATTATTCTCACATTATTGGGAATCATAGACATTTTGCTTCCATGTTATGCAAACATGAATGCAATGTTATTCTAAAATGTGGTTTTCTTGGCAAGTCTTGAATGCTTTGAAAGATGATGTTGACGTGCATAATCCAAAAACTATTTCTGATGTGTAGGTGCTCTTGATCTCCTTCTTTTTCCTTTTTTGAGTGTGTGGTAAACACCCATTTTTCTTATAATAAGAGTTGCTATATTTCTTATATATATGTTATTTGAGTTTATGGTGAATAAACAATACATTAAAATTTTCTAGGGGCTATTGAATAGATGTTGGGGTGTCTTTTTTTTCTTCTATCTTTCCTTCCTCCTATAGGTTTCTATGGTCTATGATAGTTTCTTTATGCAGATTGGAGAATAGGGGTTTGTAGATTTCTTCACATGGACCTAGGACATGTCAAGAAGTGTGGAAATTTACAGTAAAAAACAAATTCCAAAAGACCTTGCTAGAAAACATGGTGGCTAGAACTGTAATCTCTTACCACCTTATGGAATTTTTGTGCTTTCATGTTTTTCTAAACAATAATGCATTGTGAACTAGAGCATTGAACTGTGAATTGGTCATCCACGTAGGTTGTTTCTTCTAGGTATATGTCATCCATTGAAAGAAGGTATGTGCCTATTTTGACTAGTGAACCATCTTGAAGTGTAGAATGTGTTTTGAACCATTTTGAGTTGGCTTGATCAATGGGGAAATGTAGGAGAACATTTGTGGCCTAAATCATATGGATTGGTGGAAAGTAGACCATAATTCTCTAACTTGCATAATTTATGCTCAATTGACATAAATAGTTTATTCACATGCTAGTTTTAATTCTAAAATATCTTCTTACTAATATTTCAATTGTGTTCAATAGTCTTTGCTTTGTTTGCTATTTCCATTGATTTGATTTTCTTTATTTGATTCCTTGTTTTCCTAGCTATAGATTGCATATTACTTTGTCAGGTTGTTAATTGTCTTGCCTTGTACCAATTGCAATAAATTCATCACGTGGTAACAAGTTTTTTGGGGACTGCATGTTGAGTAAAATGAAGTCTTGCATGGTACCAACACATCATGAAGTAGCACCAAACATAGCCATTGATTTACTTCTTGGACAACGCTTGCTCAAGTATTTTTCTATTCATAAATATTCATGTTTAAGTATCCTTCTTTCCCTAGTTCCATAACAGTAGATCACATGCAATGTTTTTTTCATGTGTCATTTGTATTAAACACAAGACTTGAGGAGCTTACAAAATATGGCTATTAATAGCATTCAATCCACATAGGATGTCACAAAATTACACATGCATCGCATCCTATTTTTTTTATTGAACCAAAGTTTTATAAGATTGTTGACCTTTTATAAGTACGAAGGGATATAGCAAAAGCCAAACTATATGTGGTGGTGCCTTATTATGGGAGTGAACAACCACCAAGAATTTATGGTAATTTGCAACCAAACAACATGGATATTCTTATGTTATCAGGAAAAACATCCCAAATATTCAAAGTTTTTTCTACATAATTTTTTTTAGTACTCACAAGTGAGCCCATTATGTGACTTGCACCCCTTTTTCCCTCAAGTATTACATATGCTAATGCAAGAACATAGAATAGTGTAATCAATGACTACTCCATGGTTCACTATAATATGGGACCCTATGGATGCTAAAACTAGATTTTAATGGGGTGTGTAGGATGAGAGGCTTGTTGTAATAAATTAGTTTGGTCCTAAGTGTTAAGAAGTAGACATGTTGTAAGTTGCACCTTGTAACTTGGTTATCTATATCATGAGAATTGGGTGGTATGTTCAAAGAACTATAAGGTTATAGAATGCCTTTCTCAATATTATTTTAGTCATGCGACTGAACATTGATGTCCAATTTTAAAATTGGAAAACAATATGGATCAAGTTAATTATAGTTGCATTTGTCATCAAGACTATTAATTCTATGAGTTTGTGAGTTTTAGTTGGTGCATGCATTCTTCTATAGCTACAAATACATTGACTTTCACTTTGCAACTCAGTTATCAATTGAGTTACCAATGTATGTTTGTAACTTTCTTGTACAAATGACTATTGTATTTTCCTATTAAGATGGCATGGGTGATTCTTGAACCTAGTTGTAGGATGGTTGCAAATGTAGTAGATAGGTTTGTATCAGAGCCATTGTGAGTAGTGATTATAAATAACCATTATATTGAATTTCCATGGGAACTATGAATGTTGTTCTTGCTATGGAGTATACATAGTATTGCTTTGAAGTAATAGTTGTATCTCATCTACACGTATGAATCTTCACATTGTACATGCAAAGAAAAAATGAAAACACAAACATGACACTTACAAATGATGTGAAGAAACAAAGTATGAAGAGTTAAGTCAATGGCATTGTTTGCAAAATACTAAATGATTTTACTCATGATTGTTAAGGTAATGGACTATTCCTGGCTTCCTAGTTGTAGGAAATAGGCATGTTATTAATAATGCATATTTATATCTAATTATTTCAAAGGTGGGCTTCACAAGTAGTTGGAAGTGTGAAGTGTTATGACATGGGTGTTGCAAATGCCAATTTGCCATTGTTTAATCATTTAGAACATGTGGTGTGAAAATGAGGTGGTCATTAAATTCTAAAATAGATCCTCATGGTAATTGGCTCTATGTACACACACATTTAGGTATGACTTAAGGTAAGTGCACGAAAGTCAATTAGGCAAGTACATGAGCACAACGAGCAAACATGACAAGATTGTCAATCCATCCTTTGTGCCAACATCTTGCAAACACCAACACAAGCACATTACATAATCAAGAAGGGGGTGGGGTCTTGCAAGCATGAATAGGTAGTTGCAATGAGAATTGAGGTGACCACATCGATGAAGAGGGGGGCAACATGGGTGGTTTTTAGTGATAAAGGTAGTTATAAGGAAGACTAAGGCAACCACAAGGATGAATATAGGGGCGGCAAGGATAGTTAAACAAGTATGATGAAGAGGAATGGGGAATAGAAGTTGTGAACAATGAAAAAATGGGAAACATTCCCAATCTCCTACTCATGGAACAAAGGGAAAATGACAAAGATGTTAGGGAATGGGGAATCGAATTGGGGGAACTTTGTAACCATCATGATTAGGATCCGTGTTAACAAAAACTTTTGATGACTAAGCCTTAACCAAAAGAAATGATGACATAGCCCTAACAAATGAAGTATTAGGTTGATGGATGTACTAGAAGAAAATGCCAAGAGAGAGGATGGTTGGTGATCATTCATGTTAGAGGAGGAGTCGCATTTTGCTTCTTAATGTCTTTGCTATTTTCTGTTTTTTTGTTGTTTGCAAGTTATGGAATTTGGTGTGTTGCTCTTTGTGGAATGTCGACACCCAAATCAAAAGTTGGTGGTGGAATGTTGCTTCTTGGATTTTCATTGTTGGTGTGATGCAAGATTTGTTATAGGGAGTAAAAAAGGTGCCTAGTGAAGGAAGGTGATGAGGAAAGCTGAACACACTCTAGTTTTCGCACTCAAATTATTTTTTCCATTTGGTCTATTTTGTGTTGAAACTTTTAGGAGGAATGCTTGAAGCTTGGATTTTGAATAGGTTGCTCATATTTTCTTTAGGATTTTTCATTACGCTGAAGTTGGTGAGCAAAGTGTTAGGAATCGATATGTTAGTAGAGTTTTAAGACAGAAATGATGAGAGGTTCAAGGCGGTTGTTTGGACTGGCCTTAATGGGATTCCTATTCGAGTTGAATGTGGTTGACATAGTTGGGGGGCAGGCATGGGAAAGATTGAGTACTTGAATCTTTGGGAGCTTCAATCAAGTTCTCTATAGCGGGAGGTAGTTGGGAAGATTTGAAGAAGATGTTGTAGACATTATTTATCCATACCTTCACCATTTCCATACGTACATTTTTGTTGGGATTTTGGGAATGTTGTGTGTAAAATCCATTTGTTGTTAGGATACCCAA
>Ga0116226_10006409_pt1 | contig 10573 bp, 6 predicted proteins | sample S1TSphfallax_FD_89692 | JGI IMG/M metagenome (GOLD analysis project Ga0116226, IMG submission 89692) | Host-associated microbial communities from peat moss isolated from Minnesota, USA - S1T2_Fa - Sphagnum fallax MG | ecosystem: Host-associated > Plants > Peat moss > Unclassified | place: USA...
CTCAAACGGAGCCGTGCGGAAGTGCACGTCCATCTCGTGAAAGCCGGCCAGCAGCTTGTGGAAGTTCTCCGGGCCGATGGCGATCATCGTCGAGAGCCCGATCGCCGAGTCCATCGAGTAGCGCCCGCCGACCCAGTCCCAAAAGCCGAACATGTTCGCCGTGTCGATGCCGAACTTCGAGACGCCCTCGGCGTTGGTCGAGAGGGCGACGAAGTGCTTCGCGATGGCGTCGGAGTGCTTCAGCTTGCCGAGCGCCCAAGCCCGCGCGGTATGCGCGTTGGTCATCGTCTCAAGCGTCGTGAAGGTCTTCGAGGCGACGATAAAGAGTGTCTCCTCGGGGTCGAGATCGATCGTAGCTTCATGGAAGTCTGTGCCGTCGATGTTTGAGACAAAGCGCAGCGTCAGGTCGCGCTGGGTGTAGTGCTTGAGCGCCTCGTAGGCCATCACCGGGCCCAGGTCCGAGCCGCCGATGCCGATGTTGACGATGTTCTTGATGGGCTTCTCCGTATAGCCGAGCCACTCGCCCTTGCGAATCTTGTCCGCAAAAGCCGCCATCCGGTCGAGAACCTCGTGAACTTCAGGCACGACATTCTTGCCGTCGGACAGGATCGTTGCGCCCTTGGGCGCACGCAGGGCGACGTGCAGCACCGAGCGGCCTTCGGTCGAGTTGATCTTCTCGCCGGTAAACATGGCCTCGGTGTGCTCCTTGAGGCCCGACTGCTCGGCCAGCTCGAGCAGCAGCTTGAGGGTCTCGCCGGTGATGCGGTGCTTGGAGTAGTCGAGGTAAATGCCGAGCGCCTCGGCGGTCATGCGGGTTCCGCGCCCGGGGTCGGTCTTGAACAGCTCGCGCAGGTGGATCGGCTCGACGGCCTTGTAGTTGGCCGCGAGCGCCTTCCAGGCAGGCAGCTCGGTGAGAGGTGTCTTGGCGATGACGGGGGTGGCAACGGCAGATGTGCTCATGAGCTTCGGGCCTTTCGGGGCGCCTGGTTGGCGCGTTCCTAAACGCTTTGATTCTAACGCCACGCGCGGGGCCGCACGCCAAGTCTGTTAAGTTACCGGCAGGTAGCGCTGTCCCAGTCTGGGAATCGGAGGTCTGAAAGCGCTGATCCGGAGGGGCCAGCTGGGCAATGCGCTCTATGATAGGAAAGCAGGAATGAGTATGCCCTTCCCGATCAAAGTCTGCGCCATCTGCTCTGAAGAGTTTGAACTGAAGCCCGATAAGCCGGGATTCGCCAATCGCTGCCCCGAGTGCAGCGTGCCGGACGCCCCAACCGACGCCGAAGCCAGGCGCCGCATGGACGCCGACGAGCGGAAGGCCACCGCCGAGGCCAACGAAGCCCGGCGCTCCGCCATCCGCGATCTGCTGTACCGCAAAGACAGCTGAGTTCTGCCTCTTGCCGCGCTGCCCTTGCCGGCAGATTGCAGGATTCCTGCCGCGCTGGTCACCTGATCGGCCGCCCCAGCGGCCAGTTCCGTGCGGCCGTCTTCGCTCTTCGCCACCCGCGCATCCCTGCCGAGTTTGCCGGATCGAGCCCCTTTTTTGCTGGCAACAGCCTCCCGCGCGCTGTGCGAACTTCCACCAAATATCAGTCTGACAGGTCGCCGCGCAAAATTGACAGTTCAGACGAGTAACTGTTTTACTCCCGCTCAAATCCCGGGATCCTCGCAAGGATCGATTGAAGATCAGGGTAGAGACGCACATTTTGAGGAGTCAACCAGTGATGAATGCAAGCAACCGCAAACCTTCCCCCGCTCGCGGAAGCTGTACCTTGACCCGCCGCCCATGGCACAGCCTCGCCAGTCTGCTGATGTCGATTGCAACCCGCAGCCGCTTCACGCTTGCGCTGATCGTTCTTGTTCTTGGAACGGCTTTTTCGCACGCCCAGCTATCCACTGCCGACATCGTAGGAACGGTAACCGATCCATCGGGGGCAGTGATTCCGAACGCGAACGTCATCCTGACCGACCTCGGGACAAAGGAGCAGCGTTCTTCGACGACCAGCGCAGGGGGCGACTTCAACTTCTCGCTGCTGCCGGTCGGCAGCTACAGCGTCACCGTCAGCAAGCCTGGATTCAAGAGCGCCAGCCTCGCGAACCTGGCCGTTGAAGCAGGGGACCGCGCCCGCGCCGACGTGCAGATGCAGACCGGCAGCGTGGCCGAGACGGTCACCGTCGTAGCGCAGACGCCGCTGCTGCAGGCCGACAATGCGACCGTAAGCTCGACCGTAACCGCCAAGGCGGTGCAGGATCTTCCGCTCAACGGCCGCAACTTTGTGCAGCTGGTACAACTGGTTCCGGGCGCCAATGAAGGACCGGGCAATGGGCTGACCAGCGGAGGCCGCCCGGATGATCGCCGCCAGACCTCCGGCTTCTCCGTCAACGGTCAGGATAACGTCCTGAACGATTTCACAGTGGACGGCATCGACGACAACGAACGCATTATCGGGACCATTGGCGTGCGGCCCGACGTGGAAGGTATCCAGGAGATTACGGTTGAAACCAACAGCTACGCTCCCGAGGCAGGGCGTACGGCTGGTGGCGTGGTCAGCATCATCACCCGTTCCGGCACCAACCAGTTTCATGGCACGGCCTACGAGTTCTTCCGCAACGACATCTTCGACGCCCGCAACGTCCTGCAGACTACCGGGGCCAAGCCTGAACTGCGTCAGAACCAGTTCGGCGGCAGCATCGGCGGCCCGATTATCAAGGACAGGACCTTCTTCTTCGGCGACTATGAGGGATTTCGCCTGGTCACCGGCCAGACCGACACCAGCACCATCCCGGATATCTCCGAGTACGACGCGATCAACAGCATCGGCGGACTCTCACCGGAAACGCTCGTGGCCGCAGGCAACGGCACAGCCGGCTATCCGATCGATCCGATCGCGCTGACCTACCTCAAGCTGTTCCCTGCGCCGACCAACTCCAACCTGACCAACAACTACGTCATCAGCCCGAACGAGACGCAGTTCAGCAACACCTTCGATGTCCGGGTCGATCACAAGTTCAACCCGAGCAATCTGTTCTTTGCGCGGTACGACTACAACAAGGTCAACACCTTCACGCCGCCGGCATTGGGCGTCGTCAATGGGCTGCAGATCAGCGGCGGGCAGTACAACTTCGATGGCCCAGCCACCGACTACGCGAGCCAGCTTGGGATCGGCTTCACCCATATCTTTACGCCCCGGCTCATCCTCGACCTGCGTGCGGCCTATACGCGCATCAACAATCTTTCGCTGCCGCTCAACTATGGCAAGAACTCCGACACGACGGTCGGTTTCGGTTCGAACATGAACTTCAACACCACTTCGTCTGAGCTGACTCCGATCGGATTCGGACCATTCTCTGACATCGGTGACGGCGCCTATGTCCCCCTGCAGGATATCGATAGCACCTTCCAGTACAGCGGCTCGGTCAGTTATACGCGAGGCAATCACTCGATCCGCGCGGGCGCAGGGCTCATCCGGCGGCAGGCCCGCAATCTGCAAAGCGCCTTTCCCGCAGGCTCCTATACCTTCGGGCTGTCGACCGACCAGTGCGTTCCGGGCACCGGCTACAACACGACGGCGAATGCCTGCAATCAATCAGCATCCGTGCAGCAGCGGGACGACAACGACCTTGCCTCGTCGCTCGTCGGCGCATTCGCGGCCGATAGCCGCAACTACGATCTCGACGTGCCTGATTACCGTAGTTGGGAGCCGAGCGGCTTTGCCCAGGACAGCTGGAAGATCACACCCAAACTGACCGTGCTCTACGGCGCCCGCTACGATATCTTCACTCCCTTCACTGAAGCCCATAACCATATCTCGAACTTCAACTACTTCGCGGCACTCAACGACTCAGCAGCCAACATCAGCAGCGCGCTCGAGGTCCCAGGCGTCAACGGTGTCGACGGGCACGCAGGCATCAAGACCGATTACTCCAACGTCGCTCCTCGCATCGGCTTTGCCTACTCTGTAACCCCGGCTATCATCGTTCGCGGCGGCTACGGGCTGAGCTTCTTCCCCGGCAACTACACCTCGAACGCCGACCTGAAGAACGCCCCGTTCGTCTCTGTCTTCTCTCCCAACTGCATCTCGTCGCTCGGCTACAACATCGTCACGACCCAGGGCGAGTCAGTCCAGAACCTCGGTAGCACCAAGGATTGCGCCGCAATCTCCGGCGCCCCGACGACCTTTGACGAGGGGCTCCCTCTGCCGGCGCCACAGAGCATCACCAGCCCTTCGCTCTCCTTCGTAGCCGAAGATCCGAAGTTCCGCTCCGCCCTCATGCAGCAGTTCAACCTGCAGGTGGAGCAGCAGTTCGGCGCCAACGTCTTCACGATCGGCTACGTCGGCAATATCGGCCAGCACCTCGAACAGACCGTGAACGATATCAACGTGCCTCAGCCTTACAACTCCGGTGTCACCAGTGCTTCGCGTCCGCTTTCGACGGTGCTTCCGAACCTCTCCGGCGTCAACTGGCTGCAGAGCGAAGGCATCTCCAACTACAACGCTCTGCAGACCTCGCTGCAGCGCCGGTTCAGCCATGGACTGGCTTTTGACGCCAACTACACCTGGGCCAAGGCGCTGAGCAATAACGTCGGCTTCTCTGAAGAAGGCGACCAGGGCGCGTTTGAAGCTGATCCCTATGACACGCACATTGATTATGGTGTCGCCGAAAACGACATCCAGAACCGCTTTGCCCTCTCGGTCAACTACGAGCTGCAATACGGCCAAAGCTGGCATGGGATCGAGAAGCAGGCGCTGGCTGGGTGGGAGGTCAATTCCATCGTGGTCTGGCAGAGCGGCAAACCCTTCACCGTGCTCAATGGTGGAGGCGGCGCGGCCAACGGCATCGCAAACCGGGCGACGCCAAGCTACAACGGCAACGACCGGCCGGACCAGATTGCGGACGGCCGCGGACCGAAGACCTTCGCAGAGTGGTTCAACACATCGGCTTTCGTGCCTCAACCCCTTGGCACGATCGGCAATGAAGTGCGGAACTCGCTCTTTGGCCCACGCTTCCGTCACGTCGACCTGTCGCTCTTCAAGACATTCCCGGTCACCGAGGGCGTCAGCGTGCAGTTCCGCGCCGAGGCATTCGATCTGTCCAACACGCCAAACCTCTACATCCCCAATAACAATCCCGGCAACCTGCAGTTAGGCAGTGCCAACTTTGGACAGGTAGTGAACTATGACCCGAACTATGTTCCCCGCCAGATCCAGTTCGCGCTGAAGCTGCAGTTCTAAGCTCGGACTTGTTATCGGGACGAGGCAGGAAGGACAAGCGCGGCGAACCGGAGAGGTTCGCCGCGTTTGTCTTTGGCCCCGCCCGGCTGCAGAGCGTTGGGAGGGTAGTGAATTAGGCGCATTAGACTAGCTTTAACAGCTTCGACGAACGGCTTGTTCATGAACGCTGCTTGCGCGTTTCATCTCGAATGCCGTGCGAACCTGCGTGGCCTTGAGCGGCACCGCTCCACTTCCTGAGTCTGATTGCCGCACCTGCCTTCCACTGAAACAAGAAAAGGTCCCCAAACCAGGGGACCTTTCTATTGGATCATTCCCAACGTATCAAGCGGGGGAAGGACTGCCCTCCGGGAAACCCGCGCCGTGCTTGGGCTCCGGCTTGAGCACCTGCTGAGGAGCGTCGCTCACCGGCGTACCAGACCCGCCACTTGGCTTCAACGGCGGCAGCTGCTTATTGTCGAGGATCAGACGGATATCGTTGGCGTCGATGGTCTCCCGCTCGAGCAACGCAGCCGCCATCCGGTGCATGGCATCCTGCTGACCTTCAAGAATGCTGTAGGCCGACTTGTAGGCCTCATCGACCATGCTGCGCACCTCGGCATCGATCTGGCGCGCCGTCTCTTCCGAGAAGTCGCGATGCTGCGCGATCTCGCGGCCGAGGAAGATCTGCTCTTCCTTCTTACCAAAGGTCAGAGGACCGAGCCGGCTCATGCCGTACTCGCAGACCATCTTGCGCGCAAGTTCCGTCGCCCGCTCGATGTCGTTGCCGGCGCCGGTCGTCATCTGCTTGAGGAAGATCTCCTCAGCAATCCGGCCACCCATGAGAATGGCAAGCTGCGTCTCGAGGTACGACTTGGTGACCGTGTGCTTGTCATCGACCGGCAGCTGCATCGTCACGCCCAGCGCCATGCCACGTGGAATAATCGTGACCTTGTGCAGCGGATCGGCGTGCTCGCGGACCGCAGCCACGAGCGCATGACCAGCCTCGTGATATGCGGTGACGCGCTTCTCTTCGTCCGAGAGCAGCATCGACTTGCGCTCAGCGCCCATCAGGACCTTGTCCTTGGCCGCCTCGAAGTCGATCATCAGCACAGCCTTGCGGTTGTGCCGGGCCGCGCTCAGTGCAGCCTCGTTGACCATGTTGGCGAGATCGGCGCCCGAGAAACCCGGTGTGCCCCGCGCCATCACCCGCAGGTCGACATCAGCATCGACCGGAACCTTGCGCGCATGCACAGCGAGAACCTCTTCGCGGCCGCGCACATCCGGCCGGCCGACGATCACGCGGCGATCGAAGCGGCCCGGGCGCAGCAGCGCCGGATCAAGCACATCGGGCCGGTTGGTAGCGGCGACCAGAATCACGCCATCGTTCGACTCGAAACCATCCATCTCGACCAGCAACTGGTTGAGCGTCTGCTCACGCTCGTCGTGCCCGCCGCCGAGGCCTGCGCCGCGGTGACGCCCGACCGCATCGATCTCGTCAATAAAGATGATGCACGGAGCGTTCTTCTTGCCCTGCTCAAACAAGTCACGGACACGGCTCGCACCGACACCGACAAACATCTCGACAAAGTCAGAGCCCGAGATCGAGAAGAACGGCACATTCGCCTCGCCCGCCACGGCCCGCGCGAGCAAAGTCTTGCCAGTGCCCGGAGGCCCGACCAGCAGCACGCCCTTAGGGATGCGCCCGCCCAGCTTCTGGAACTTCTGCGCCTCGCGCAGGAACTCGATGATCTCCTTGAGCTCTTCCTTGGCCTCGTCTACCCCCGCCACATCCTTGAACGTGACCTTCTTCTGCTGCATCGAGAGCAGCCGCGCCCGGCTCTTGCCGAACGAGAGCGCCTTGTTGCCGCCCGACTGCATCTGCCGGAGCATAAAGAACCAGAGCGCCGCGATGATCAGGATCGGCGAAAAGTTCAACAGGATCGGCAGCCAGGAGTTGCCCTCGTTATTCCGCACCGTCACCTTGACGTGATTCTGGTCGAGAATGTCGTACAAGTGCGAGTAATTGGGGGGCATGGTGGTGTGGAAAGCAGCATTGCCCGCCTTCAGCTGACCATGCACTTCGCTGTTGCTGCTCACCGTCACGTCGCTGATCTGGCCTTGCTCGGCGTCCTGAAGGAACTGCGACCAGGCAATCTCCTGATCATGCCCGGAGCCGGTTCCCTTCTGGAACACCTGCCACAGCAGGATCAAACACGCAAAGATGAACACCCAGAAGATGATCGTCTTGACTGTCGAATTCACTCGAAACCCTCGATTCCCTTACGAGACCCCGGCACATGCGGATCGGAACACGGCCCGAAGCCGAATCAGACCGGCTCTTGAAACCAGACGCCTCTTGCGTTTAGACGTCATGAGAGCGGCGAGGTCGCAGCAATGTAGCAAGCCGGACTCCACGCGCTGAAACACCCCGGGGGTTGACAAGCCACTCCAGAGTGTTCCAACCATTGTAGCGTGTCCGGCACCCTTCGGATGCAGACGATTTGGACGAAGCCGTCATCTTGCCGTCCCGTCCTAAAACGGGACTGCGGCCGCCAGTTGTCTCCCGATCGCCGCCGGGTATATGACAAGGTATGGCCGGCGTACCAGACCCGCGATCGACCCACCCCACCCGGCCGGACCCCTCGCATGCCTGAGCGTTCGAAGCCCGCGCCCGCGCCGCGTCCGACGCCTCGCCCGCCGCTATCGATGGAGCCCCTGCGGCCGGGACGGCGCATCTGCGTCGCAGTGTCGGGCGGCGCTGACTCGGTCGCCCTGCTGCGCGCGCTGCTCGACGTCAACTCAGCCGCGAGGCTGGGGCTGATCCTCAGCGTGGCGCACGTGCACCACGGCATTCGCGGAGAAGCCGCGGACGCCGACGCGGCCTTCGTCGAGTCGCTGGCGAGCGACCACGGGCTGCGCTTCCATCGCGAGAATGTCGACACTCCGGCCTACGCCCACGCGGCTCGCATGGGCATCGAGGAGGCGGCGCGCACGCTGCGCTATCGCTGGTTCGCCGCCCTGCTCAGCTCAGGCGCAGCCGAGGCCGTCGCCACCGCCCACACCCTCAACGACCAGGCCGAGACCGTTCTGCACAAGCTTCTCCGCGGGGCCTGGACGGAGGGTCTGGCGGGCATTCACCCGGTTCTGCGGGTCGACGCGGCGCCCGGCTGCGAGATCGTTCGGCCGTTTCTGGGCGCAAGCCGCGAGCAGATCGTCGCCTGGCTGACGGCGATCGGCCAGAGCTGGCGTGAGGACGCGACCAACGCCGACCTCGCCTACACCCGCAACCGCATCCGCCACGAGTTGCTGCCTGGGCTGGCGACGTACAACCCGCGCATCGCGCACCAGCTCGCGCAGATGGCTACGATCGCACGCGACGAAGAGGCCTGGTGGCAGAAGGAGGTCAAGCGCCTGCTTCCTGGGTTGCTGTTGCCCGGCCGGGCCGTGCGGGGCGGTGGCCGGGCCAACTCGACTCTGCCCGGAGAGCGCTCGCTCGCCTTCGAGGTCGAGCGGCTGCGCGCGCTTGACCCGGCGCTCGTGCGCAGGCTCCTGCGCGAGGCGGCAAAGGAGCTCGGCGTCTCGCTCGACTTCGAGCAGACAGCCCGGCTCTCGGCGCTGATCGACGGGCCGGCCAGCGCTCGGCGCGAACAGTTGACCGGCACGCTCCGGGCCGAACGCACCCCTCGCGAGCTGCGCCTGGTCTACTCGCAGACAGACGCGGCTGAGGCGCGCGCTGGGGACGCCGTCCAGGCTGTCGAGATTTCTGTCCCGGGCGAAGGGGAGGGCTTCGGCGTGCGGGTTCGCTGCACGCTCGCCCCCGGCGCCGAGGCTGTGGCCGAACCGGCCACGTTGCGCATGGCCCTGCCCGGCGACCGGGTCCAGCTGCGGCACTCCCGCGGGACGCCCAAGCGCATCAAGGAGGTTCTGGAGCGGATGGGCGTGCCGGCTGCTGCCCGCGCGGGCTGGCCGGTGCTCGTCTGGCGGGGAGAGGTGGTCTGGATGCGGGGCGTCGCGCTCGAGCCCACGCCTGTTTCAGAGCAGATCCGGATGGAAGCAGAGGACCTGGGTTGAGCCGGGGGAGCTGGCAGTGTCGCAGGTGGCGAATCCGCTTGGATGCTCCTTTGAGCCATGTTCGGGCGCTCGGGCGCAGCTGTAAGTCGAACTAAAGTAACTTCACGGGCAGCGACCGTTGGCCGATAGGGAGTGCAGGAGGGGTCCTCGACATGGTCAACCCCGTTTCAAACGTAGCGCACGCCACGCAAGCTCACACCGAAACCGTCGCCAAGACAACCCAGCAGCCCAAGACAACCGAGGCGCAGTCGAAGGTTCAACCTGAACCTGCTCAGACCGAGGCCTACACGGTCAGCCTGAGTTCGAAGGCGCAGAAGCCCGCCTCCACAAACCCCTACAGCAGCCATTGATTCTCGCTCCTTGCTCATTGAGCTTGATCAATAACTCTTGATCATTGATCGCTGGTCATCGCTGATTGCTCAACCCGCGAAATCAGCAATGAGCGCACCCACGGCCTTGCGTGCTGCATGCATGTGTCGGGCCGGCAGCATCCGCCAGCCCGATCCGGGCATCACATCACGGTCTTTGCCTAAACACCACCAGAGGCAGCCGCACGTTAGACCATCTCGCAGGGCACGATCACTATTTGGCAGGCTTCACAGGTGGCAGATCGTAGTTGGGACTCAGGCCGGGCTTGCCTGTGAGCGCGTCCTTTGCCAGCGCTCGAATACGTGGGTCTTCGTGTGGATCGTGCGCCATTCTCTCGACGCGATCCTTGGCCAGGATGTGGAAGGCAGTCTTCGAATCCAACACAGCCTCCGCCGCGATGCCAGCGGCACCGTCCGGGCCGAGCCTCGGATCTGGGTGTCTTTGTTCGTCGGCGAGCGCCCGGCTCATTCCGATCGAATCTGAGTAAGAGACCAGAGCCATGGCGCGGACATGCAGGTCAGGATCGTCGAGTCTATTGACCAGATATTGACTTACTTGTTCCGGGAGGCCGATTAAGTTGGGCAGCTCGTGCACCAACTCCGTCCGCGTGGAGACAGTGAGGTCGTCTCGATGCAGGAAGTCGACTACGGGTTTCATAGCTGCCGGATCGTCGCGCTTTAACGAGAGCAGCAACGACACAATATTCACAGACACTTCTTGCGGTGTCTGCGGCTCCTGCATCGCTACCGCTAAAGCCGCTAGGTAAGGCTTGTTATTCGTAGAGGGCCGCCCGATCAGATAATCCGTGATGCACACCGCCACTTTCTGCATTCTAGGATCAGCATCGACGAGCAGCGCCGAAAGATCCTCAGCCTTGGAGGACAGCAAATCTGCTCCATCTGGCAGTAAGGCGATGGAGTTTA
>Ga0116226_10006410_pt1 | contig 10573 bp, 6 predicted proteins | sample S1TSphfallax_FD_89692 | JGI IMG/M metagenome (GOLD analysis project Ga0116226, IMG submission 89692) | Host-associated microbial communities from peat moss isolated from Minnesota, USA - S1T2_Fa - Sphagnum fallax MG | ecosystem: Host-associated > Plants > Peat moss > Unclassified | place: USA...
TCTTCTTAACCTTTTCATTTGAACTAAAAGAGCATCACATAATTAATCCCAAACCCAAATTAAAAGCCATTGAAGTTCATTTCACATCCCATTGTAGATTTATGAGTGAATAAGATCAATTGTACAAAAAAAACTAAAGATTCATATATTGAACTTCTTTTTAGTAATATGTTAAATACCACCTTCAGGTTTGCAATTTAGCTCTTTTGAATTAAAAAGATCATCAACTAGGATATGGTGTTAAACATCATGTTCACAAAGAATAATTTTGATACTTGGACAGAACTACAAATACAATATATACACAATCCAAGTTCATCAATAATCAATTTGGAGTAAACAACATTATACAATCCTTGCACCTCACACAAATTATCAAAAGGCAATACAACACACAAAAGGATGTTTGGAAATGATAATTGTGTACAATTGGTGTAGATTTGAATTCTAAGAGAACCATGAAAAAATATTCATACCTTGATTGGTGGCTAATGTGCAAGGGACAAAAAAATACCCATAACAAATGGTTTAAGAGATATTAGTGCATGGAATGGAGGTAACAAAGTGCAATAATTTATAAAACTCAAAGAAAGGTCCATAATCAAAGTTGAAAACCAAATAAAGAACATACATTTTATATCAAAGAGGAAAATAGCTATGAAACAAATATTAACAAATACAACATGGCAAAAGTGGGGCACATGGCAAGGTCACAAACCTAACCTTGAATGACTTCAAAATACCTTTGAAAAAACACTCAAATTGACCAGATTGATCACATACGTGTTAAAGTTGATGAAGTTTGGCCTTGTTAAATCATGTTTTGCCTAGCATAACCAAATGTAAAAAAAATTAGGTAAAATTATTAAAATTTAACTTAATGCTCTAGTTTAGCCAAAATTTGTAATTTAAACTTAATTTAGACTCAATGACTTAATTTAATCTAATTTATGTTAGTTTAATCAAAATTACTCAAGTTCAATAAAATTTAGTTTAATATATTTAAATATCTTAATTTAACCAACTTTAGCACCGATCTCTTTTATTAGTCTAATTTATGTTAATTTTAGTCAAATTTAGTGTTAAATGTTTTGTTTAATCAAATATATATTAGTTTAACCCAAGTGTAATGAAATTTAACCAAATTTAGCCTCAAATTTTTTATTTAGCTAAATATGTGTTAATTTAACCATGTGCAATGAAATTTAACCAAATTTAGCTTTAAATGTTTAGTTTAGCCAAATATATGTTAGTTTAATCAAATGTAGTGAAATTTACCCAAATTTAGTTTTAAATGTTTAGTTTAACCAAATGTGTTTTAGTTTAACCAAGTGTATTAAAGTTTACCCAATTTTAATTTAAAACATTTAATTTAGGCAAATATATGTTAATTTAACCATGTGTAATGAAATTTAACCAATTTTAACTTAAATGGTTTAATTTGATCAAATATATGTTAAGTAGCCAAATATATGTTAGTTTACTCAAATGTAGTGAAATTTAGCTTAATTTATCTTAAATGGTTTAGTTTACCATAGTTTAGCCAAATTTTTGTTTGTGTTGAAAAGTTGGGTAAATTTTGTGGTTCCATGTTAATTGTATCAAAACAAATGCATTTTGAACTTTTCCTTGATTATTCCAAGTCTTAGTCAATTTTGTCGTTGTTTTAATTATGAAAGATTTCAAGTTCATGAAGTGGTTCTATATGATAATAATCTTGGTATCTTGAGTTAATGAAAGCAATGGTCTAACACCTTATGATTGACATTACCTCCAAATTATGTTATGGCGATGCTTCAAGGAGGGTTGGCATCTTGTTCTCCGTGTTCTTTCTATTGATAAAAGAGGTGGGAAGTTGAAGGTTTCAAGGAGTTCAAAAGGTTTGATAAAAAGAAGATTTTGGTCTTGATTTTTTTTTATAAAAAATCTACAAGTACTTGAAGGACAATTTTTCACTAGTAACATCCTTGACGAGCTTAGAAATTTGACACATCTAACAAGATTGTGAGTGGCAAAACTCTTTGGACTTGACATGATTTTTTTCTATACTTGATCATGATTTAACACGAATCTGCAAGAGTGCAATCTGGCCATGGTTTGTTCACATTAACAATTTTGTCAAAAAAATTCCATGCTTTTAGAAAGTGTTTGATTAGAAAATGAAAAACAACAACCAAGAGATCTTTTGTGTGTCTCCATCTCTTCCTCTATTTCTTTTCGTTTTTTTTTATTGATTATATCTATGTGTGCATGTTTGTTTCTTTTCCTCCATTTGTAAAAGAAAGGCATGATAATCTTAGCAGTGTGAAATCCAAGACATGAGTTTTAGGTGCAATCTATGACACATTTCCTAATGATTTTATGGTTGTTAAGTAGTAGGAGGTACTTCAATGTTCAACCCTATTTTTGGGTCCCAAGATCCACTCCCCTTGGCATGGGCATATCTAACATTCACAATTGAATAAAAAAAAATTTACTTATTATCTCAATAAAAGTTGTGAGGATTAATATTTCCTTTCCTATTCCTAAGACCAACCATAAGGTCTTATGTTGTTTTAATCTACCTTCCAAAAAGAAAAGGTTAACAAAGGTTCTTCACTTGTTTTCCAAGTTCATTGTGGGGAATAAATTTTCCTCGCTTGTTGCTTGGATAAGCCATGGAGGTTCGTTGCTTTTTTTTTGTGCCTTTTGAAAATGAAGGGAAAATGGAAACTAATTAGGGGCTTTCTACTTGCTATTTGGATGAGTCGTGAAGATTTGTTTTCCACTTGCTCTCTAAACCAATCATGGGATTTCTTCTGGTTATGTTTTTTAAGTACCTCACATAAATTATTTGTTTTTTTTCGTATTTCTCTTTTGCAGAGCTTTTTTATTTCATGTGTATTCTTTTGTAGAGCTTGCATTTAGTTATCCAAGCTAATGAATGACTCTGGAATGTGCACCTGAAATTTTTGTGAGTTATCTGAAGCCATAGTGATCTAGGGGATATTTATTTAGGGACACAATAGAAGTAAAATTCATTGAACACTATTAGAATCATTATCAAAGTGGGATAACAAGGGAATTGTAAAGTTGCAAGAATTTATGTTAGTTTAACCATGCTTAGCCAAATTTATGTTAATTTAGTTATTTTTAGTCATGTTTAATGAAATCTAGCCAAAATTATGCTAGTTTAGCCAATTTAAATTTAGTTTAACCTAAATAACATATGTTTAGCCTAGTTTAGCTTAGGTTACATTATAATTGCTTAGCTTTAGTTTGAGGTTTAGGTTAATCTTTGTTAACCTAAGCTACATTCCTAAGTAGCTTAAATTAACCTAAGTCACCTTAGATCAACATGAGATGGCATAGGTTTATACATGTTAATTATATATTGTTTAAAATTTTCTACCAAATAACATTGTTACAAAAAATATTATAATGCAATAATACTTAAATATTAAAGTGGATGCAAGGGGTTTAAATCCTTTCACTTACCACCTTATTGCATCTCGAGTTCATAGCAAACTTATAATACCTAATGAGTTTTCTAATGGTACATTGCTTACATTTCTTTTTGAATTTATGTGGCTTTAGTATGGGTATAAGTTAGGACTTTAGGGGTACGTGGTTTACTTTATGTTTAGAATAGGTTGTGTAGTTTAGGTCATTTATTTTAATTGGCCCAGGCTATGCCTTGCATGTCAAGTGGCATCATCTAATTGAATCAAATGAATAAATTTTAGTTTGGTGCATGCCAAGTGTCGTCACATAATTGGATCAAATAATTTTTAAAATTAAATCACCTCAAATGGACTTTCAAATCCATGGATAAATGACCGCACCTAAATGGGTATTTCAACATTTTCTAGTGGCCCACATAACATATTTCAACAAAAAAAAAAACTTCCATGATTCGATTTTTTTGGACATCAACACATAATCGCACATGGAAAAAACAAAACAAAAATAAATTTGTGTCATTAAAAAATTTAAATGTATTATTATTATATATAAATGTTTACAGAAAACACCAAGATGGATCTATTGTGTGGTTTTTTCATGGACATTAATGTGGTTGTTTGAAATATTAACAAAATTGTTTATTTTTAAATGGGTTTAAAAAAAATTTAACTTGTCGATTTCATGTTCACTTCAAAATTGTACCATCGTGTCTTTGAATTGCATTTTGCATTGTTTTGTCCATGTGTTTTCCCACCTCTCTTAATTCTTGGTATTTGAAAACATATTCTATTAATGTTTTATGTCAAACATATAGTACAAACCTATATTGGTCTTTGTGGTCAAAGATAACTATTGTATAATAATCCACAAATGATGAATCAAACAAAAGGTTGCTATTAGTGTAACCTAAAAACAATGTCAAATGTTTTCTGTGGATGAAGGCCACAAACCTTAATTCAAATTGGTGGTTAAATTGTTGGCGGCATGATGCTTCAATGACGTTGAATAATTTGCTTTTGATGTGTTTTTGTTTTTGGTGTGTTTTGTTGTTTTGTATGTTATGACGAATGGGAGTTTTGTGACTTAGTTTCTGAGATGGAACACAATTTCAGTTGTTCAATGAAATTTTTTCATGAGCTTTGTGGATCATATTTCCACAAGGAGATTGAAAGGATGATTTCGAGGAAGTGAGGAAATGAGGTGATGAGGAGTATATTTGATGTAGGCTGAAGAAGTGAAAGTAGGTTTTTTAGTGATGAAGAAAGCTAAGTTGCTAGACTTTTTGGAGTATTGAAAAATGTGTATTGGATTTGGATAATGGATGTTGTAATTACATATAAATAGAATTTGATTAGAACTAGTGGATCAAAAAAATCCTGACAATTGAACTTTCGCTGCGTTAAAAATGTCAAGAAAAAGTTTAAAAGTGTTTACATGTGTTTCTTTAGGGACCAATAAAAGAAAGATGATGAATGTGTTTAGGATTTCTAGAGTGGTTGTGTGGCAGTTCATGTTTGATGTTTTGGGGGATTTTGAACTGAGTGTAAAATGTGTTTTGTCCTGAGAATAGTACCTACTGCATTATGGGAGTTCTAGAGGTTTTGGGACCGAGGGGATACTCAGAAGTATAATTGACTTTACTCATTATTTGGCCTTAAATCTTTGTTCAGTCTCTAAGACTAAATCATGTTGAAGTAATAGAGTTAATTATGTGGGGATTTTGTTGTTGGGTATGAGCTACCATCTCACATGAAACAACTTGTTGACTCCTAGAAAGGAAATTGAGATGAATGATTAATCCTTTATGGTCCATAGAATTAAAATGATAGAACTTAGGCGTCTATAAAGATCTTGAAAAATAAACAATATTTGAAGCATAATCATTCTATTTTAGTAAAAGTTTTAGAAATATACATAAGTCTATGTATGTCCAACAATGCAGATGTTCACATTGCAGATAACATTCCCTTTTCTTTTAGGTGACATTGGGTTTAAGTTGAAAAAATAATCCTTAATGGGAAAAAACAAATTAACCTTCATGAGGTGCTTGTACACCTTCTATCCATCATGACACAAAAAAATTCAAAAACATCATAATTGGAATATATATATATAATGGAAAATAATATTTTGAAGATTAAAATTTGCTTTTATTGTATCTCTAATGAATCAAACCACCACCGAATATTCCAAATCTAGACGATGCATTTATCATTTTTTGTGAGTCCCATTGCATAGAAACACATTTTCTCAACCTATGTTTTGTCTTTTGGCAATTTTGGTGGGAAAAATGTGTTGAATTTAACCAAAAATTAAGTGATTGCAGGACGCACTAAATTAATAAAATACACTACCACCCAACAATTTGCATGTGCTTCCAATTCAATTATAGTGTACTTGTCCATTGATTTTTTCATCTAATCTTGTGTAAATACTTACATGAATACATAAGGTAAACTAAAGAAGGATTTGTTCACAAATTTTTAATGTATTTTTTTTCAACTATTTATAAGTATATTCACACACTTGTCCATCACTTTGTCATTGTAATAGTTTTTGTGACCAAACATTGTCATTTTTATAATTGGAAAAAAATTGTTGCCATAAGAAATCCACTATACTTCCAAAAGTGGGACACATGTTTCACATTTTTCCCCCCTTTTTTCAATAAAATGGCACCCAATAGGAAAAGGTTAACAAATTTTTCGTTCTAAATTAATTATGAATATTTTGTTATTTCATTGAATCTTTTCAATGTTCAACATTTTTTTTTTGGAGATCTTGTAATGAACCATGGTCAAACCATATGGTTTCCATAAAGTTAGGGATATTATAGCCTTTGTTTCAAAAATGCTCCAAGATCCATGTAATTTTAAATTTTGCCAAATGACATGTTTTTTGGAATGTAGTGTGCTTCAATAAAAAAATCACATTTCATTTAAGATTTTCACAAACACAAAACTTTGTGTTAAATATTAAACATTCGAAAAGGAATACTTAAAATGTATAAATAGACACTTTATTAGTGTGTTAATTTTTACATTGTTGTTATTATTGTTTTATCATATATAATATCTTATAATGTTAATTCAATAATTTACACAATCTTTGGGATTCTAATGACATGCCCAACATTAGCTGATTTTCAAACACCAAACAAACTCATATTGAGAAAAATTTAGTGAAATCCTACAAAAAATAAAATAAAAAAAATCATAAACAAATCAATTTCTAGTACAAAGAAAACAATTAAAAATGCCCCCTAGCTAAAATTAACACGGGGGAAAGGTTTAAATAGTTCTATTTTTCATTCAATTTGATGTTGTTTCTTAACAAAAGAAAACCATCTAATTAAAAAAAAAAACACATGTTGAAAAATATTAATTTTTGAGAAAAAAAGGATAAAGAATCTCCCCACAACTGAAATCAGCAAAGGGGAAAAATTTTACAATTTTTTCTTTTATTAAATCTCATGTTGTTTTATAATAAAAAAAAACCATTTCACCAAAAAAAAATCAAGAAATCAAATAATTCAAAATTTAAAAAAATTATGTGATAAATGTAAAATTTTCATTTAATTTAAAAATAAAAATAAATGGAAAGTGTAATTAACATGATTTAATTAATAAATTTTTATCATTGTTTTGTGACTTAATATGTGATATAGTATGAAAAAAAAAAGTTTATAATGTTGTCAAATTTAACTATACAATTTTGAATGGCCAAAATTTAGCCATATTTTTAATATATATATATTTAAAATTTTGGTTTTAAAATTTATTTTTCATAAATAATTTATGGAAAAAAAATCATTTGTGCAGACTAATATGCATTATATATATTTTGATAAATGGAAGTTATTAACATTTAACCAATGATACCAAATTAAATTATTACATTAACATTATGAAATCTAAACTTTGTGTGCATTATTATTTTTATCCAAATGAGTTAATCATTTATCCATTTACCTTTGATACATTAATTAGGTCCAATTTAAACATTTCTTAATTTTGTATTGCATTTTACTTAGATCTCTCATTTGCTTTATGATGGTTTTAATCAATCAATATTCACCTTGCTCCTTTCATTAACAAAATGAAATACAACATTTGAAAAATATGGTTAAAACCTCTTCAATATGAAAAACCTACTAGTGAATAAAAAACTAACTATTACATGCTAAGAAATAGTAACATAAAAAAACTTTGAATTCAATTTTTTTTGTTAATAAATGTCATTATTTCATCACATCATTTATTTTTTGTTTGTTTCCAATTACTAAAGTTTATAATGGATGGTAATTTAATACTAGCTCTTGGAGATGTTTTAGTTATTGAACATATTTTTTTCAAATATTCTAAACAATGTGTCCTTAAAGGTATTATGCAAAAAAGATCCCTTTTCTAGGATTAAAATGGGATTCAAAAGAGTCCATTCAAAAGACTGACAAGTGGAATAACTTGTGGATTTTTGAAAAAATGGACGAGATCAGTACCTCGTGGTGATCTTTGTTACAAACCATAGTTGAATGCAAAATGCTTAAGATGACATTGAAAAACAACAAATGCCAAAATGATGTGGAATGAAAAACTCAAGAAATGTTTGTGAAGACATACATTACAACCCAAAGTTTCTTATGGGGAACATCTCATATGAAATATATCAAACATGTCAAAGCATTAGACTAGTAAATATTTATGAAGATGTACATTGACAACCCAAAGTTTCTTATGAGGAGCATCTCATATGAAACATATCGGGTGTGTTAAGGAATTAGACCAGTAGATGTTACCTATTTTTTTGAATGGTTTGCATATTATTTATTGAAAAATATTTTTTTCGAACTTGATAATTTTTTATGTTTATATCATTGTTGGTGTTGTTTGGACATAAAGTTCATCTAAAGTTCACATTATTTTTTTTTTTCATCCTTTAATTTCATTATGCGTAATGCAAACATTATTATTAATTATTTTTTTGAATTGTAAATTTTTATAAAAGTTTCGCATGATTCATTTGAACAATAAAAATGCAAGTTATAAAAATGAAGCTTCGAAACACATAATGGCAATTTAAAGTGATAACAATGAAAATCTTAAAATGTTCATATAGATCATCTCCAAATGAAACTTCAAAATTTTATTATAGAAGCCTTGAGTTGTACCTACTTTACATGTCTCATTTGAATAAAAACATGTTGAATCACAAGAAAAGGACATAATGGTAATTGCAGTGATAACAATAAAAGTGTTTAAAATGTTCGTTCAAATGATTTTAAAATGGTGCCAAATTTTAGATGACGAAGTTTTCAATCCAACCCAAAGCCAAATAAAAAATAAAAACAATCATTAACCATTTAAGACCTCATGAGGAAAAAAAAATAAAAATGTAAATTGAAATGTCAAATTTTTTTTGTTTCAAAGGTAGATTTCATAAAGACATCTTAAAGAGTAGCTTTTGTCACTTCATCATCAACATATTTATGTAGATTCAGTTTGTAATGACATTTCAAATTTGGAAATTAAGGCCAAGAATACAATTTCTCCATTGCAAGAACACAAGTTTCAACATGATGATAATATAAAACTGTTGAAACTTTTAAAAGTCAAAATATTTGAACACGACAATTGTATTGGATTTGAAATGTAACATGTGCAAATTTAAATTTTATGAATCATTATTTAATAAAAACTTATTTTCAATGAAAACATGTAAGATTCATACAATAAACAACAAATGTGAATTGACATAATTTCAAACAATTTATCAATATCATTAGCAAAAACATATTTTCATCTTTCTTTTGCACAAAAGTTACAAAAATTATTTAGTGGGAAAAAAAAACTATGAAATGTATGAGGTGGGCTTGGAAGCATGCATTTGTATCTTTTTAGACCAAAATTTTCAAAACAACAATACAAGAACAACTCAAGCTCATGTATTGTTTTGAAATATGCTTAATTAAATCAATTGATATCTTGAGGCTTTCCAATGCCTTACGAATTGCTTCAATCAAACATGGTTTGCCGATTTAAACCCTACTTTGATTTTGGAATTTGAAACAAAACACACAAAATTATTTCATCATTTTCAAATATATAATTGAATCAAACAAATCAAAACGGGAACAAATTACTGTGCAATAGTAGATCAAAATGCTTTATAAATACAACTAGAATCAAACAAAAAAAATAATTTCTAATCTTTCAAGGACTTGAACCTTGTCAATTGAAGTCTGAAAATAGTCAAATATGAAACAATACAATTTCAAACAGTGAATAAATAAACAATTAATAAAAGAAATGCTTCGAAAACATCAAGAAGCAACAAAACCATTAAACAAATTCGTAAAGCATTTAACAATGCAGCCAATTAGTTACAAAATAAAAAAGACAAAATAGAAACAAGCAAACAAATAAGCAAAAAAAAAAGAACTGTTATCAAACAAATTAACACATGAGTGAGCAAATATGTTCAATCCTAATTTGAAATGTACATGTGCACACTTCCTTGCTCAAAATCAGAATTAAAAATTTGAATATAAATTTTGAGCAACAAAGGGTATGCTCATGAATTTATAAAGACATGGGTTTGGTGGAATGGCCCCCCATATTCAAAATGTGCAATTGAAACACCTACCTACTAGAACATAGCTAGAACATAGTGCACTATCCAATCCACATTTTCACCTTTGAACACATTGACTAGAGTGTTCACATTAACAAATACATGTCCCTCAAATATACCATTATATACTTGGAACTATGGCTTTAGGCTAACCTAAGTCATTGCCTAAATAAGCCTTAGGCTAGGCTAGCTAGGGCTAATGCTAACTTAGTATTACCAACCAATTACTTGCCTAGCCTAACTATTACCTAGCCTACCCATTTAGTGTTACTTTCCAACCTACCACCTACATATTACCCAAATCTACCCACTTATTATTACCAACCTACCTACCTAGATTAGTCTAACTAGATAGCCTATCCTAGCTCAACAAAACTACCTAGGCTAACCTAAACCATCTTACTTAGATAGATAGCTAGCTATGCTAGTTCAATAGGTAGGTAGGTAGGGTAGCTAGACTTTACTGATGCTTTGAGATATCATGACCGGGAATTTTGAA
>Ga0116226_10006411_pt1 | contig 10573 bp, 10 predicted proteins | sample S1TSphfallax_FD_89692 | JGI IMG/M metagenome (GOLD analysis project Ga0116226, IMG submission 89692) | Host-associated microbial communities from peat moss isolated from Minnesota, USA - S1T2_Fa - Sphagnum fallax MG | ecosystem: Host-associated > Plants > Peat moss > Unclassified | place: USA...
ATAGCCATTAATAAAATAGCCACCAATAGCCATTAATAAAATAGCCACCAATAGCCATTAATAAAATAGCCACCAATAGCCATTAATAAAATAGCCACCAATAGCCATTAATAAAATAGCCACAAATATAATAACCATGAATAGCCACTAATAGAATAATTATTAATGGTCATTAATAGAATAACCACCAATAACTGTTAATAAAATAACCATTAAAAAAAAATTAATAACCACAAATAAAATAGGTAGCAATAACTAGTAATTACCACCAATAACACTAATAAAAGAATTAGTAATACCCATATAATAGAATTGCTTAGGATTGCCAAAACTAATCTAGGGTGAAATAATTTATAATAGACAAAAATAACTTAAGGTGAAATAACCTTCAATAGCTAAAAGTAACTTATAATAACTATAAGTAGTCTAAACTGAAATAATTTACAATAGCAAAAAAAACATAGAATATCCAATTTTTTTTACAATAGTTAAAAATAGCTTAAGCTGAAATAAACAAAAATATCCAAAAATAACTTAAAATAACTAAAAGTAATTGAGAATAACCATAAATAGCCGTAAATAATGTAAGGTGAAATAATTTAAATTAATGAAAAATAGTCATATAATAATTGAAAGTAACTTAACATAGGTAGTATTATTATATTAACAAACAAAATTCCATTTATTAAACTTTGTTTTTTCAAAAGAATGGTCATTGAAATGTTATTAAATAATGATATTCAACTTTTTTTTTGTTCAAATGATTTTAAACTTTCAAAAGGAAATAAATGTAATTATATACATTATTGAAATTTTTTAAAAAGTAAATTCAAATCATTTCATTTAAACAAAATCTTAATAAGATATGAATTTTCAAAGTTTATGTTTTTGTAATGTTTAAAATGAAGTCTATATATATAATTTTTAGGTGTCTATTTGTCCGGTTGTCTTCCTTAGGGGTAAGGGGGTTAGGGTTAGCATGCCTTTGATAAATGCATTTCCTTGGTTACCTTTCCCGTGGAACATACCTCTTCACCTATCTCCCCCCCTTCAACACAACAACCCTCATTAAACCCATGAACGAAAAGGAAGAGAAGGACTCGTGCATTCGCTGAAACCGTCCTGCCCGGGAGAGGCACATTGTTCAATCTGAGGAGTAACGTGGGACGGATGCCAGCTAGCGGGTAGCTAAGAAAGGTGCGTGCAGCAATGCACAGATTGTGACGAAGAAGCCCTCCTTTGAGGCTGCATGCATCTCCTAAATGGCTCCGCAAAAAGCTACATTTACGACGTGCAGTTGTTTAAAACAAAATGCTTCTTCGAAATAAATACGATTTAAAGAAACCGAGGGATTTCATAGTGTCCAAAGGTCACAGGTACCCACTAGTATTTGATAAATAGAATGTAATGTAACATATTATCACAACAAGTGGGGTGGTTTGATGGTAAGGGTGTTTGATTCCATTCCAAAGGTCAAAGGTTCAAACCTCATGGGTGGTGTTGTGTGTGGTCAACAATGGTATGTTGACAAAATATTTTTTTATCGAATTCCTAAAATAGGTGTTTAGGTTGATTATGTGGCCTACCAACCTACCTATGTCAGTTTTTTAACCTAACGTAGGTAGTGACACGTGTTAATAAATAATAGGCTTTAAAAATGATCAATAATATTATATATTAAATAATTAAAATTTAATTGATTTCCATATTGGTTAGTTAGTTAATTAGTAAGTGAATGGTTTGGTAAATTTGTATTTCACTTGAGAATAACCTTGTTTCACTAGGTACTATTGAAACAAATCATTTTCCATAGTAATTAGTCCCCATTCACTAAGGGGTTAAACAATTTCATTAAGTAAAAATGTCCAAATTCATTTGAAATCTAGTGAAACCCAGAGTGAATTAAGATGCATTGTTTAGTAGTGTATTGGAACATGATTAAATAATTTTGCTTTACGAATACGAATTTATGCACAAGATAAAATGAATGAAAGCCTTAATAATTTTTTTAAATATATTACTTATGTGGTATGTAAATTTTTTGTTTACATTAGTTAGTTCTGCTTGTTTAATTTTTTGGTAAGTACATCTCAGTGATGGTTTTGAATGACCAAAAAATAATGTTGGAAATTTATATTCTTCTGAATGTACATCATGAAATAATCCAAAATGTTGAAACCTTCTCCATGTGCTATTGTTATTGATTTGTCATTACTATCAACAACTTGTTCAACATTTAAAATATTTTGCATTAATGTGTCTATGGAATCTTCATCACATATTTCTTCAAATGTATCTAGATTCATTATTTGTATACTTTTAACAATGACATTTTTTTTCAAATCCACACTTTCACTTACATTGGCTAATTCCATCAAATTTTTCCAATTTCATTTAATTGAATATTTACCAATTTTATACAATGGAGTTTGACAAAATTCTTGTAATGTTTTCATCATCATGTTTGGATGAACATAACCCAACATGTATATAGATTTATATTCTGATTTTGTTTTCAAAAGTACTACAATTGAACAATCATCACATGGCAATCAAACTAATATAGTTTGCACCGAATTTACATTTGTAGGAATATTAACAATACTACTATGCATTCCATATTTTCCATATCCTTTTAATTGGAATATTTGCGCAAAAGCTAAAGGAAGTGTAATAAAATGTTCTTCAATTTTTTTAAATATTGATATAGATTGTAAATTTAATGCATTATTTGTAATATGATCGCATAAAACAATGTTGATTGGTTTCCCCCAATCAATTTTCTTTTGACAAAAATTACATTTAAAATATATGATCTAATATTTTTTCTTGTTTAAGATCATTGGGATTTTTTTTCAAATGTAATTTTGATTCAAAATGAATTTGAAATCCAAAACATAATATTTGGCAACAAGAACATGCATATTTAGCAATGTCTTCAATGTCTTTTTTGTATTTTATAGATTTTTATTATCATTATTTTGTTCAATAAAGATTTTTAAAAATATTTTGCAGTTGATTTTTTCTTGGTAATTTATATGTATATCAAGTTTTATGGCTATTAGATTTTTATTTATTAAAAAAAAATCATCTAAATTAATAGACGTGTTGTTTAAATCTTGAATTGAGTCCATTAATCATAAGTTTAATTTCTTTTTTGAATCATGTATGACATCTCCATTTTGAATCATAGTTTCGAATTATGTTTTCATTTTTTTGGCAGTTTCTTTTATTGTTAAAACTTCTTTCATTTGTTTTATTTTTATTGTTTGGATTGGTGTTTTTATTGCATGTGTAGATTATTTAATTTTAAATTTCTTTCCTTTACTTCTTAGTTCCAAAATTTTCATAGTAATATGAGTTTTTTCAATTGAAATATTCTTTGATAACTCAATATAATTATCAATGAAATCTTCTTTTCTTGAAATTGAATTGTGTGAAAAAACACAACCCAAATCTACATGTTTTGATGTTTTCTTAATATCTTTTGTGAAAACATTTTTTTCATCATTGTTTGAATCACAAAAGTTGAATTTAAAACTTGTTTAAAAATAAAATAAAAACAAATCATTTATATGTTTCAAACTATTATTTATATTATTATTCAAATATTTCTTAAGGATCAATTTTATTTTGTTTACATTTGAGATATTTCTAATGTCTTTTAACTTGTGATGAACTAATATTTAAGTTTGAATACATTTTGATAAATGTTAGTGCAATAAATCATTTTCTAATTCAAAGTTCCATTTAAACCTTTTATGTTTAAAATTAATTTCATTATTATTATTATTATTATTTAATTCATTTTTCACATAATAATAATTTTTCTATGTTAACATTTGAATTATTCATTATTCAGAAACAATATTCAACAAGTTCAAAATGACTATTATCATATATTATGTTCAATATTTTAGTTTCATAATCATTCCCAACTTTCATCATTATTTGTGCATTTTTTTCTTTCACATGTATAAAATTTTACATAAATACTATATATTTTCTCATGTATTACATGTGCAAGCTTTGAATGGAATAGGTTTCTCACTCCATCCAATTATTTTCACCTTCTCTTTCAAGTAGTCTTAATTTTTTTTGAATGTTGGGTTTTTAACTTCTTGTGATTTTGGATTGAAGATTCAAGGGGTCAAAGCATGGTTGGGGTACCCAAAAGAGTTGTTTCATTTTATATTCATTGGACCCCTTCATTTAAACATGTTGTTGAAAGTTAATGACACATTCATATTGAAAGTTTAATTTTATTCATAGATAGATACATTAAAATGGTATTATTTTGTGCATAGAATGTCAAATTTGAACAAGTTTAAGGATTCCTACCAAGTCCTTGAAATTAATCCAAGACTTTGTCTCATGGAAAAAATAAAATTCAAGGATTCAAAAGGAATCTGTAAACAACTTTTTTTGGTTTAAATTTTTTACCACAAACACCTTATGTGCTAATCTATATAAAATGTATGAATGTGACAATAACCAAATGACCTATTGTAATGTAAAAAGTTTCAAAAAGGTTAAATTTCTAAGAATTTTGGGCCATTGATAAAACATGGCCCATATTGGATAAATTTTATTGTTCTCATGTTCATAAGTGAAAACAATAGATATTTTAGAAGCCTATATAAAAATTGGAACAAAATTATTTTAATTGACATGAGAAAAAATGGTGAAGTATAAGATAAGTCATGGGAAAAATGAAAAAAAATGTGAATTTGGGAGTCCTTGAAATGAATCCTTAGGGTTCAAATGTGGTACCCTAATCATGCTTGGACCCCAAACCTATCTTCTTTTTAAAAAGTGTGACCAACAAGTTCTATAGTTGGGTTAAATTTTCTTATAGTTTTTTTCTCTTTAAACAAACGAAGGAAAAACCCTTGTTTTGTTATGAAATTCTTTTGAGTTTCCAAACTATGTTTAAGCAACACTTTGATCCAAGGCTTTCATAAGGTGCAATCAAATTCCTCACCATTTTCTTGTTTTATTTTGCAAGAGATGCAAGGCTCCCTATGGGTCTCAACCATGCATTTGCTTACATAACAATAGTGTTTGGCCTTTCTATTGGTTAAAAATGCTAAGTGGCATTTTGCATAAACTATTTCAAAACAAGATGCCTTAATTGGGATACTCGTGTCTTCATAACTTTCATCCAATAAGTGATTGTAAGTTCAATGCAACATGATTCAATGACCTATGCAAAATAAATAAAAATGCCAAAGTACTTCAATGTTAATTGTGAAATCTTGTCTTGTAGTTGTTTTTGTGTGCACCACTATAAGAGGTTCAAGTGCTTTTGCATCATCAGCAACATGGGGTGGAAGTATTATTTAAATACATATCAAAAAATTATGATCAACTATTGTTCACCATAAACAACACTCCCCACATTTTTTATTAACATTGTGGTAGGCTTTTTGATGTTATATACTTTCATTAGCTGTATATATTGAAAATAAAACTTTAAATAGGAAGCAAGTGTTTATGTATCATCATCACTCAACCCATTTAATATAACTAGAATGAATTTTTTTTTGATGATCTACCATAAATACCAGTGACAACAACTTTGATGGTCCCCAAATCCTTTAAGTTTTCCCTTTAAATGAATTCTTATATGGTGCGTGTAGGAACAAAACATAATTACAAAGGAAAGGGGTCTATATGCTCAATTATTGTGCTGACCCCAATTTTAACCACTAAACCCCAATCACCTCTTTCAAACTTGTTATGAAATGTGACACCAAAGTTACTAAAGCGAACAAAACCCCTACTATTAAGATGAAGAGAAAATGAAATCGCAAAATATGACCCAACAATTAATGTCATTGTCATATATCCCTCACAATCTATTAAATCACAATGTATATACTTATACCCAGTCCCTAAAACATCATATGAATCATATCTGTTCATTACATATGTCGCAACCCTAGCCTTGGGTTCGCAATCAAAGCAAGGGGTTGCAAGGTTGCGGGCCAAGAAAGAAGCCTGGGAATCATGCCACATGCTCCCGGGAGTGTAAGAGAGTGTGAGGGAATAGACCCTCACACTCCCAAGGTAATTCCCACATTGGGAGTTGGAGTCCATGTGGACTCCTGAATGTTCAAAGACCGATTGTAGGGGTCAAAACCCAATGGATTGAAGAGTTTTTTTATACCATTGGAAAGCTATTGAAACATAGATGTCTAAATGGGCTCGCATCACCCATTTGGACATCTGAAACAAAAGTTATGGCCAAAAGAAAGGCAGGGAGTCCAATTGGCAATTTAACTCCCGACCACTAAAAGTCTAGAATTGACCCGATTTACTTGAGTGCAAGTTGCGTGCGACATATCGTTGGAAAGCTCTCGACGAGGACTACAACTTTGTTTTAGACCTCATCTCAATCTGAGGTTTGCATAGGAAGTTATGGGCCCCCCAAAGTCACGAAAATCCCAACCTTGGCAATTTCAAGACTCCCACTTGGGAGTCCTGAACAAAATGCCATTTGAATGTGGGCCTCGTGGAACGGCACAAAGTATACTATAAAAGGGAAGGTGATGGCTTCCCTCAAGTTCGAGCCGTGATGAGTTTTGTGAGTTCGAGTTGCTTGTGGCTCGTCCTAACACCAAAAGTGCTCGAACTATGCACTAACCATTTTGTGTTGGTTTTGTGTAGGCCCGTGTAAGTAAGTGAAGCTTGTCAATTCTTCCTAGTCCCATCCCGGAACTCTAGCACACCCTTCTACCCCTCCAAAATGCTACGAGTTAGAGAGTGTGCCTCGAGTCCTTACTCTTTTGTTGTTTTCTGTTTGGGATTCACATTTGAATCCCTCAAGGAGTTGGGAGCACGTCAACATACCCCTCAAAACATCCTCCCCTCATTAATTGTTAGATATTAAAAACCCCCCAAACTGTAATAAAAGTTTTTTTTTTTTTTTTGTTTAAGCTCATTTACATGGCTACCATAAAGATAGGTTCAATTTCACAATACCACACACAATACACTATGATTGGACATTCAAGATTCAACTCACTAGGTTTGTAAAATGTTTTTAAAAAACTAAAAACAACTAAAAAAGGTGAAAAATGACATTGGATACAATGTTTGAAAAATACAACCAAAATCCAAAACAAATTGCAATGCAATGTTAGAATACAATGAAAAAAACTTGAAACACAATGCAAATAGAATGCAACACAAATTTTTAAAAAATTACAAGTTCAAAATGCTAGACAAATTTGAAACAAAATGCAAGGTAGACTTAAAACATGATCTAAATAGTGCAAGAAATAATGAAAATAGAATGCAAGAATGTAAGACCAATACCACACTTGTATAGAACAATATAGGCTTAGTCAATCTACCTACTTTGGCTACTTATTACATTTATGTTCTAATTAACATTGATTAAGGTTTTAGTTGTCATTTGTCACATTGAATAAGGTTTCACTTTTCACTTGTCATTAAAATGGTACTTTTCATTTTAGGGTTGTACCAACTTTTAGGGCTGTTACATTATAAATATTTTAATTTTATGTATAGTGTAAAACATCATTTTAATGACAAGTGACAAATATTTGATGCTAAATATTAATGATCTATGCCTACTATTCATTAGCACACAATAATATTAATCACAATATTTGATTCTGAGTAAAAGAAGAAGCACAAGATCCTGCAATCATAATACCATCCTAATCATGTGCAAAAGAAAAACACAAAGATGAGAAGAATATGCTAGGATTTATTGCAGAAAAAGAAAAAGAAAGTGAGGAAGAGAAGAAAATGCTAGGAGAAGCAAACGACATTGGCACAATTCTTCACCCAAAATAGCGGAAACACAAAGCAACTCAAACATTTACAAGAACTATTACTGGACCTAACCATGAATAGAAGAAGTTGAAGGCATAAAGGAATTTGCTATCTACAATAGACCTCTTTAGAAGGGTGGAGGTGTGGGGGCAATGGATTTCCTCAGGAGGTTTAAGGTATAGGAAGTTTACTATCCATTCCATTATTTAAGGACCTCCTTAGGAGGCTGATGATGTAGGAAATTCATTGATTAGAACATTATTCAAATATCTCTTTGTGGTAGTAGGGGGTGGGGGGAGGAGGTCAGAGTGCAAAAGAAGAAGGCACCTGCACAGACACACCTCTTTTTTCTCTTCTCTTTTTCTTTTTGCCCTTGTCTTAGCACACACACAACCCCTCATCGTTCTCTCTCTCCATTTCTTCCCATGTTCTAATTGTCCGTTTCTATTTTCTTCATCTCCACCCTGTCCCGACCCCCCCCCCACACACACACAATTCTCACACCCACACAAGGAAAAATAAATACTAGTCAAATTTACACTAAATTGTTTTTCCAGATTTTATTGAAAAATTGAGCTCCAACCTTTAGAAAGAGTTTTTGGGGATATTCTTTCAAAATCTTCACTAGGAAACAAATTCATTTATTTATTTATTTATTTTGCAATAGTGTGAAATTTTTCACTAAAAAAATTCACTAATAAAGCCTCTTTCTCTATGTAAACATGTTCATCAAAAGAATTGGTTCTCATAGTATAAAACTAGTTCCAATAAGGTAAACTTGGATCGAATGCGATAGTCCTTGTCCAACCAAAACAAACAATCAACAAAAATCAAATAAAGACCCTATGCAAAGAGGACTCATGATTACAAAATGACAATTAACAATAACAAAGAAGACTTAAAACGAAAAAAATTGTCATCTATCACAAATCAATGATAAAGATGCACTAACTATGATGTGTGAAAGAGATGAGGAGCCCCAACCAGGTGCAACAAGCCGTTGAAAAATCACTATGACTTGTGGAGAAAGGTTCCTTATCAACAACAACTTTGCAAGTTCTAACAACTTCAATCTAACTAAATGCCAAAATGTTACATTGTCTTGCAATCAAAATGCATGTCAAAATAGAGGTGAAAATATGGAGCCAATCTCCAATACTCTACGACCAGACCATTAGGTATCTCAACTTGGCACCCTCACCATGAGGGATGAATGGCGGGTGGACAAGAGAAACTTTTCCATCCAGTTCGAGTTTCCTAGCTAACCTTAGTGGTTTGGTTAGCTCAGATTTCTGTTTTAACTACCCACTGACTAACAACCTAGTACCCCTTCGTTACGTACCAACCATTTACTTACCTAGTAGCAACCTATTGTCCTACGTACAGGATAGATTATGGAGGGAGGTTGAATATCAACTCAGTTTGGGTTCATCCATACCTGAGCAGTGTTTTTTAAAGAATTTTGTGATGTAGCCAACATGGTGATCATCCATACAAATATTTAGCCAAATCTGGCTATACACCAGATATGAAAGCAAACAAATTTAATTAACCTTTTATATTTTTGGCTACATCATGGTACCAAATATAGAAATCTGGCAACCTTTACTAACTTTTTTCTCTGACTTCTAGTAATTGAAACCCTCAAAAATCACTTCATTTTCAAATTTTCATTTGCAATTTTTTTTTGGGGAAAATTATGCCAATAAAATTAGTGGCTGTTTAAACTGAGTCATGACACATAGCAGGTTTCCAAATGGCTGGTGCACTGGTGGGTGCTGGGTGACATAATTCTTGGAGGATTTGTTGTTGAATTGGTCCCAATTGTGAGGCTAAAAAGGAGAGCAAGGTTAAATGTTGGTGGGAAGGACAAACCACTGCATAGAAAACAAAATGCATTACTCCAAAAAAAAATACATTGGGGGGTTGTTATTGATCATTTACAAAACAATTCCAACAATTGAGTGTAGTGTAAGTGAGTATTTCTTTGATGGGTGTTGCAGAATTGGTCAAATTTTGTGAGGTTTAGAATTTTTTTACAAAGAAAAAGAAAACAAAAGAAAAATTGAGTATGGTGTGTAGGGTAAAGCTGGAGAGTGGGGACATTTGCAAAATAAGGGGCCTAAGAGGCAGGTAGCTGACTTTGGCCCCACGTTTAAAGAAGATTCCCACTTGTGGACTTTGCCCCTGGTAAAGCAAAGTCTGAGGTGAATGTTGTCATCAGCCTAAACATATGTAGACCACAAGGTGTTGAAAAGGAGAGCTAGTAGGCCTACACCTTAAGAGTGCGAGGGATCTTACACCTATCGTAGGTGTAATATGTCTCCTCTCTTCTTGGAAGGACATTCTTGAATATAAACTGCCCTTCACATGCACTAGGAAATTTTGTTGGGGTGCTTTACAAAGGACCAGCAGTATTGAATGCATATTGAATGTGCCAAATGAAAGCAAAATGGAAAACTCCAAAAAGTTTTGGGCATCACAACAAGTGAGGCGCCACTTCCCTCTGTGGAAGAAGTACCAGACATATGGTGGGCCAGGAGTACAAGTTGTTATGGCAAGTTGTGGGGGTGGGGTGGGGGCAGGAGAGGAGAAAAGCAACTAACAAGATAGATACTCTCACTCCATATCAAAGCATCTTACTCTTGAACTTAGTAGTCTCTGCAAGCAACAACAGCTTGTATTTATCCAGGCGAGCCACACAAATAGTTCTTAAATTATTAGGATTAGGTAACCGGAGAGAGCTGCCCAGTTCCTGAATGTA
>Ga0116226_10006412_pt1 | contig 10573 bp, 9 predicted proteins | sample S1TSphfallax_FD_89692 | JGI IMG/M metagenome (GOLD analysis project Ga0116226, IMG submission 89692) | Host-associated microbial communities from peat moss isolated from Minnesota, USA - S1T2_Fa - Sphagnum fallax MG | ecosystem: Host-associated > Plants > Peat moss > Unclassified | place: USA...
TGCAGCCACCGCAGCCAACGTCATCGCCGCCGGCTGGAGCGGCATCATCGCCGGTGCCGCCTTCATGCTCTGCGCGTCAGCCGTCATCCTCGCCGTGCCGCACCAGATCGCCCACCTCTTCACGCCCGACCCCGGCATCATCGCCGCCGCCGTCCCCCTGCTCGCCATCGCCGCCGGCTTCCAGTTCTTCGATGGCATCCAGATCAACGCCGCCGGCGCCCTCCGCGGCGCGGGCGACACGGCCACCTCCTTCTATACCCAGGTCTTCTCCTACTGGGTCCTCGGCATGCCGCTCGGCCTCTACCTCGGCTTCCACCGCAAGCTCGGTGCCGTCGGCCTCTGGTGGGGCCTGCTGATCGCCCTCGCTGCAGCCGCTGCCGTGCTCCTCTATCAGTGGCAAAAAGCGGCGCGGCAACTGCAGAAGCAATCTGCATCGGAACTTTCAGCATCCTAGTCTTGGATGATGTGCAGAGCGCCCAATACGGGTCGCCCGTCTGCCTGTATCTCCCTCGGAGGATGTGAGATGCAAGCCGCCGCCACCTCTTGGATTCGGGCCACAAGACGCATCGAGGAAACCGCCGTTCACGCGGAGTCCCGCAGATAAGCCTATAAAGAAGGTTCGCTATGAATCTCAACTATCTCTCTGAGCTGGAAGACGACATGCGCTCCTATAGCGAGCGCTTCCATACCGAAACGGATCCACCCAGCAACAAGTCCGGCATAGGAATTCTCATTCAGGACACCATCAATCAGCGCCTCGTCGAAACCGCCTCCCTCCAGCTCGAACTCGAGCCCATTCACATTGACCCGAAGGCCTTTCTCGCCCTGCATGACGCGGCCGAAGCCGAGGCAGCCCGCCTCGCCTCGCTGGAGCTGATCATCGCCGACGAGCCCGTAGCCGCGCGCATCCGGCAGATCCTCGCCCGCCGCGAATCCAGCGACGGTGTGCTTCCGGCCGTCATCGCCGTCGTCCCCAGCACCGAAACCGCATCCCTGCAGCTCGACCCCGCCGACCATGCCTTCGACGGCGTCCTTCCGCTGCCCCAGCTCCCCGCGCCACTTGCCGCGCAGCTCTCGCTCATCCTCTACTCGCACCGCGCCTTCGCCCGTCGGTACCAGAACGCGCTCGAAGAGCTGCACCTGAACCGGCGCATCTTCCGCTCCGTCACCAGCGGTATCTCGGTTGCCAACGCCCTTCTGCCCGACATGCCACTCACCTACGTAAACCCCGCCTTCGAGGCCATGACCGGCTACTGCTTCGAAGAGGTCCAGGGACGCAACTGCCGCTTCCTGCAAGGTATCGAGCGCGATCAACCCGGCATCCAGCTCCTGCGTGACGCCATCGCCGCCGGCCGCGAGGTCACCGTTGTGCTCAAAAACTTCCGCAAGGACGGCACCTCCTTCTGGAATGAGCTCTCGCTCTCGCCCATCCGCAACCGCGACGGTGAAGTGACCCACTTCGTCGGCATCCAGACCGACGTCAGCTCCCGCGTCGAGATCGAAGCCGCCCTCCGCGAGAGCGAAAAGCTCGCCGCCGTCGGCCGGCTTGCCTCCACCATCGCCCACGAGATCAACAACCCGCTCGAAAGCGTCATGAACCTCATCTACCTCGCTGAGCGCTCCGAGACCCCCGCGCAAACCCGCCAGTATCTCGCCACCGCCGACCGCGAGCTGCAGCGCGTCAAGCTCATCACCACGCAGTCGCTGCGCTTCTTCAAGCAGTCCACCAAGCCCCAGGCCGTCGGCTGCACCGAACTGCTCGACTCCGTGCTCGACCTCTACCACTCCCGCATCCTGAACGCCCACGTCATTGTGCGGCGCCGCGAGCGCTCCACCCGCTCCGTCATCTGCATGGAAAGCGAGATCCGGCAGGTCCTCAACAACCTCGTCTCGAACGCCATCGACGCTATGCGCACCGTCGAAACCAGCACGGACACGAACAACCGCCTCATCATTCGCACCCGCGAAGGCGTCGAGCCCCGCTACGGCCGCCCCGGCGTCATCCTCACCATCGCCGACACCGGCGTCGGCATCTCCCCCGACACGCTCCGCAACATCTACAAGGCCTTCTATACGACCAAAGGCATCGGCGGTACCGGCCTCGGCCTATGGATCTCCAGCGAGATCGTCGAACGCCACCACGGCCGCCTGCTCGTACGCAGCTCCACCCGCGAAGGCCGCCGCGGCACCGTCTTCACCCTCTTCCTGCCCTACCAGGGCCTCAACCCAAGCTAGGTTGCTACCCAAGCTCCGCCAGCCGCTTCTCCACCAGCACCTGCGCCGCCGGGGCGTCGGCCGCATCCACTTCAATCGCGACCGTATCCTCATCCGGCAGCTCATCCACCTCTTTCTTCCCATCCCGCCACCAGAACGAGATCCCCGCCCGGCCCAGCGCCTCCGCCGCCACCAGCGCCTCCGCGCGATCGAACATCGCCAGCAGCACCGTCCCCTCCATCGCACTCAGCAGACTTCCGCCATCGCCCTCCGCCAGCGGAAACAGCCCCATCTCAGCGCGCAGCAGCTCCACCGTAGCCGCGTAGTCCTGCGCCTCGACGATCACCATCAGCCCGAGCAGCGTCCGGCTCTCCTGCTCCGGATCAGCCGCCGAAGCCTTCTCCACGACCCGATGCTCGATCCCCGCCCGATCCAGCAGACGGATCGCCTCACCCGCCTGGAACGCATCGGAAAACGTCCACACCCACCGCTCGTTCGCGCGCAGCGCCGACGCATCTTCACCCGCCCACGCATCGACCGGCTCTTCAGCCTCAGCAGCCAACAACCCACGCTCCTGCATCACCTGCGCGACGGCGTCCCGCGCCGCATCCGTCAGGTCCTCACTCTGCTCCGCCATCTGTAAAAGCTGGCCATCGGCCAACCCCTCATACAGGGCAACCAGCCTCTTCACTTGTGCGTCGTCGTCTCTCATCAGCGAGAGCCTATCACGCACAGCTCCGGGTAGCCCATTCATCGCGCAGTACTTCGCGCGATGAGTAGGGAACACCGACTCTTCACCCAGCAAGAAAAGCGGGCTGCCGAGGTCTCCCCGACAGCCCGTTCGCTTGCTCACAGACTACCTACGCAACCAGCGCCTTCACCTGGGCCTCAAACGGCGCCAGGAAGGTCGCCCGATCCGCACCCTGCATCAATGCGGCCGTTCCGCCCGCCGTCACGACGGTCACGTCCGTGATGCCCAGGAACCCGAACACCGCCCGCAGATACGGCTCCACAAAGTTGTAGCCGGCCGCCGGCGAGCCCGGGCCGTACTCCCCGCCCGTCGCGATGAGCAGCGTTAGCTTCTTGCCCTGGATCAGACCCTCCGGCCCGGTCGCTCCGTACCGGAACGTGATCCCGACGCGCACAATCAGATCGATCCACAGCTTCAGCACCGAAGGCGGCCCAAAGTTGTGCATCGGAACGCCAATCACGATCTCATCCGCCGCAAAGAGCTCAGCCAGCAGCTTGTCTGAGACTGCCAGAATCTCCTTCTGCTCCGCCGTGGCCGCCTCGGAGGGCGTATACGCCGCACCCACCCACGCACCCGTCACCGGCGTCAGGTGGTCGATCCCCAGCCCAGCCGTGTCGTGCAGGTCGCGCGAGACGACCGTGCCGCCGGGGTTCGCAGCCGTCCATGCCGCCGCATAATCCTTGGTAAGCTGGCGGCTCACCGAATAATCGCCCATCGGGCTCGAATCAATCTGTAGTAGAGTTGCCATCCGCGGTAAATCTCCTTTGCGACAATTGATGTTTAGACAACATCTGTCGATTCACAATAAGGCCATCATACGCGATCACTACGCAACATTCGTCGCTTAAGCAACACCCTTCGCCAAATTTTAGTAAGCTAAAACTCTGCCATGGAAGCTTTCGCACCATCAGCGCCACTCGAACCCACACCCGCGCCCGCCGCGTCGCGAGCCGGTGAGGCCGGCGAGCGGTCCGGCGAGGGATTAGACCCGCGCATCCGCCGCACGCGCGAGCTCCTGCAGCAGTCCCTCGGCGATCTGCTGGCGGCAAAAGACTTCGACCGCATCTCCGTCCACGAGATCACCGACGCCGCCGGCGTGAACCGCGCCACCTTCTATGCCCACTACAACGACAAGTTCGCCTTGCTGGAGTGCATGGTCGCCACCCGCTTCCACGCCCTGCTCGACGACCGCGGCATCGTCGTCGCCGGCGGATGCGCCAACGCCCTCCGCGGCCTCGTCATCGGCCTCTGCGACTATATCTCCGGCGCCACCTGTCCCAGCCAGGCCCCCGCCAGCCGCCTGCTGCAGCCGCACATGGAGACCGCCCTGGTCGCCGTTCTCCGCTCCATGATCCTCGAAGGCCTCACCCAGCACGAGCCCACCGCAGCCGATTCCCCGACAACCGAAATCCGCGCGGCCGCCCTCGCCTGGGCCATCTACGGGGCCACTCGCGAATCGCTCAAGCCCGCTGACCACCCCCCGGCCGAGACCATCGCCTCCACCGTCATCACCCTGGTCGCCCCGCTCTTCGCCACCGCGTAGGTCCGCCGCCTACCCCAGAAACATCGTCTCTACATCCAGCCAGGAATCCACCCGCCGGAACCCCGTCACCGCCACGTTTGCCGGGCTGCTATACAAGATCCCCTCCCGCTGGGTCGGCTCGTTCTCCTGAAACAGCCGCAGCTGCCGCGGATTGTCGTCGATCAAATAGTCCGCCCGCAGAATCGACTTCGCCCCGCAGAACACGATATTCGTCGTCGGAATAAACGGAAAGTGCTCCGCCAGCCACAGAAACTTCGGCGTAAAGCTGGACGGAACCTCCATCGCGGCCGTCGCGATGAACACTTCGTAGCGCGATTGCAGCTGCTCCAGCACGCGCTGCGAGTGCTCCATCACCGGCAGCACGCGGAAGAAGTCCTCCGAGAGCATATACGCCTCCAGCGCGCGCACCCGATGCGGCGGCACCGCGTCCCAGATCCAGCGTCCGTGCAGGCTCGACCGCGTCAGCGGCGTCTCCAGCTCGTGCGCGTAGTCGCGGTTGTACCGCATCAGGTGTTCGGCGAGGGCATCCGCGATGACCTCGTCCATATCAACCGCAATGATCTTCTTCGACATAAGAGTTCGGATGCAGCCTCTACGCTGCCGTGTTGGCGGAGGCCAGACGTTCGCCCGGCGCCCAGCGCACCGGAGCGTCGCGGCGCGGATCGTAGTACAGCATGCGACCGCAGGTCTCGCAGCTAAAGATCTTGTTGGCGTGCTCGCCGTGCGGGTCGCGGTCTGTCAGGTCGTTCCAGCGCTGCGGCCGAACCACCATCTGGCAGGCGGTGCACTTGTGGTCCAGCGCCTCGGATACCGCCGTTCCCTTCGCCTTCGCGATGCGGTCATAGCTCGAAAGCAGCGCCTCGCCGGCATCGGTCGCCGCAATCAGCGCACGCAGCGCACCGCGCTCCAACTCGATGCCCTGAATCGAGTTGTTGTGCTCCACATTTAGCTTTGCCGTGCGCGCCCGCTCGACCGCCAGCAGCGCAGTCGCTGCCTCCAGCGTAGCCGTGATCCGAGTCCGATTCGCCTCCAGCGTCTCGGTCCGCTCCATAGACGCCAGCTCTTCGTCCTCGTGGTTCGAAACACTCTGCTTCGCAAACGCAATTTCGTGCTCCAGCGCCGTAATCTGCGCGGCTGAGGTCGCCGACTCCATCTGCTTCTGCTGCTTGGCCACCTTCGCGTGCAGGGTCGCGATATCCAGCTCATGCGACCGCCGCAGTGTCTCTTCGTGCGCCAACGCTTTGTTCGTCTCCGCCAGCGCAACCTCGGCCTTGGCGCGCGCCGTCTGCGCAGCCGCCACGCGGCGCGGCGCCTCCGCCAACTCCGCGCGCAACCGGCGAAGCTCCAGGTCCTGCGCCTGCAAGACGATCAGGTGTTCGAGATCAGCGTTCGTGGCAGAACTCCTTGTAGTCCAGGCGATTCACCCAATCGATTCGCCCAGCACGGTAGAAGAAGGCTAGCACGGAACCGCCTGCCCGGCAGAACCGCCCGTCGGCAGCGCCGTTGGATGCTTTTTCTTGAATCCGCGATGTGCGAGCGCGAATCTGAGAAAGCAACCCATGGCTACCGCAACGCTTGAACTCGCGCCCGAAACCACTGTCCAGGCCCCGTCGGCGCCCTGGAGGCCTCGCATTAATCCATGGATTGTGGCGCTTACGGTTACGCTCGCCACCTTCATGGAGGTGCTCGACAGCTCCATCGCCAACGTCGCGCTGCCCCACATCGCCGGCGGCCTCGGTGCCACGCAGGACGAAGCCACCTGGGTCCTGACCTCCTATCTCGTCGCCAACGCCGTCATCCTGCCGGCCGGCGCGTACATGACCACCTTCATCGGCCGCAAGAAGTTCTATATGATCTGCGTCGGCCTCTTCGGCATCTCCTCCGCGCTGTGCGGCCTGGCACCGACGCTCCCCTTGCTCGTCTTCTTCCGCATTCTGCAGGGCATCGGCGGCGGCGGCCTCGCACCCAGCGAGCAGGCCATCCTGGCTGACACCTTCCCGCCCGAAAAACGCGGCCAGGCCTTCGCCCTCTACGGCCTCGCCGTCGTCGTCGCTCCGGCCATCGGCCCAACCCTGGGCGGCTACATCACCGACAACTTCGACTGGCGCTGGATCTTCTACCTCAACGTACCCATCTGCCTGCTCAGCCTCTTCCTCACCTCGCGCATCGTCGAAGACCCACCCTACGTCGAAGCGCAGGTCCGTGAAACACAAAAGGGCGGCATCAAGCTCGACTTCCTCGGCTTCGGTCTGCTCGGCCTCACCTTCGGCTCTCTCGAGTTCGTGCTCGACAAGGGCCAGGAGGATGACTGGTTCGGCTCCCGCATCATCGCCTTCTTCGTCTGCGCCATGGTCATCGCCTTCGTCACCATGATCTGGTGGGAGCTCAAACAGCTCCGCGAAGGCCACCGGCCCATCCTGAACCTGACCCTCTTCAAGCGGCCGCAGTTCGCCATCAGCTTTATGCTCATGTTCGTGCTGGGCTTCTCGCTCTACTCCACCACCACGATGATCCCGCAGTTCACGCAGACCGTGCTCGGCTATACAGCAGAGCTCGCCGGCCTTGTGCTCAGCCCCGCCGGCTTCATGATGATGTGCATGATGCCCGTCGTCGGCGTGCTCTCCGGCAAGGTCGACCCGCGTAAGCTCATCGCCTTCGGCTTCATTGACCTCACGCTCTCGCTCGTCTACATGTCGCAGATGAACCTGCAGATCAGCTACGGCGAGCTGGTCATCATGCGTATGTTCCAGGCCTCGGGCCTCGCCTTCCTCTTCATCCCGATCAACACCATCGCGTACGTGGGCGTAAAGCAGGGCGAAAACAACGACGTCTCCGGCCTCACCAACCTCGCCCGCAACATCGGTGGCTCCTGCGGCACGGCCTTTCTTGCGACGATGCTCACCCGCCGCACCGCCTCGCACGAAAACTCGATGATCCGCGACATGGTCCCCGGACGCCCCGGCTTCGATCGCCAGGTGAACGCCGTCGCCAACATGTTCAAGTCCGGCAACGGTACGGGCGGCATGAGCGCCGTCGGCGGCGGTCCACCCACCGGTGGCGGTGCCAGCCTCGGTGCCATCCACCAGGCACAAGCCTTCATCTACAACCAGATGCACCGCCAGGCCGCGGTTCTCTCGTACGTGGACATCATCCGCTACCTGACGCTCTTCTGCGCCTGCATGATTCCGCTGCTCTTCTTTATCCCGAAGCCACCCAAGGGCGTCCAGGCCGGCCACTAGCAAGTCATCGCTGTTGACGGTCGGCGGATGCGCGAATTAGACAATACTTCGCGCGGCATCTGCTCCTTTGCGCCTGATAACTTCGTTACGCATGCGTACCTTTGCCAATCCAAACGCCCTCCGACTCACGCTTCTTTCCGCCGTGATGACTGCGTCCGCTATGCCAGCCCGTGCGGATGTGAGCCTGCCTGCGATCTTTGGCGATCACATGGTGCTGCAGGAGCAACAGACACTCCCCATCTGGGGCACGGCGGACCCCGGCGAGAAGATCACCGTTACGCTCGGCAGATCCTCTGCAAAGACCATCGCCGATGAGCACGGCGCATGGCGGCTCGACCTTCCCGCACAGAAGCCCAGCGACATCCCCATTACGCTCACCGTCACCGGCCAGAACACGCTTACCTTCACCGACGTCCTGCTCGGCGAGGTGTGGCTGGCCTCCGGCCAGTCCAACATGGAGTTCGGAGTCCGCACCGTGCATGACTCCGCCACTGTGCTGGCAGCTGCCGATCGCCCGCTGATCCGCCTCTTCACGGTCCCGCGAGCCACTCCGCTGGAACCGCAGTCCAGCTTCGCGACCGCCCCTCCCTCGGAGCTGCGCGGACGCTGGGTACTCTGCACCGCGGACTCGCTGCTCAAGTCCGGCGGTGGAAGCTTCTCCGCCGTGGCTTACTTCTTCGCCCGCGACCTCCAGGCCTTCACCCATCCCCCCACCGGCATCATCCAAAGCACCTGGGGCGGCACGGCCGCGGAAAGCTGGACACCGGCCGCTACGCTGGCCGCCAATCCGAAGTTCGCCAAGACCTACGCGCAATATCAGAAGCTGGTCGCGAGCTATCCGGCCGCTCTCGCCGCCCAGCCCCGGGCGCTTGAGCAGTACAAGGCCGCTCTCGACGACTTTAACCGCAACATCCGGCCCAAGAACGATGCGCTGAATCAAAATTGGCAGGCCGCGGCAGCGAAGGCCCGCGAAGCCGGCCGTCCCGTGCCGCCGCAACCGAAGCTTGTTCCGGCTCCCGTTGCCCCCGACCCCACCGGCGGAGCGCACAGCGCCACTGTTCTTTACAACGGAATGATCGCTCCGCTCCAGCCCTTCGCCATTCGAGGTGTCATCTGGTATCAGGGTGAGTCCAACGGCGGCGATGGCAGGGGCTATCGCGATCTCTTCCCGGCCATGATCACCGCTTGGCGCTCCGCCTGGGGCGAAGGTGACTTCCCGTTCCTCTACGTCCAGCTCCCCGGCTACAAGAACCAATGGTCCATGCTGCGGGAAGCCCAGCTGATGACTCTCTCCCTGCCCCATACGGGGATGGCCGTCGCCATCGACCTGGGCGCGATCGACCAGCTTCACCCGATCTGGAAGGAGCCCGTCGGCCAGCGGCTCGCCCTCATCGCCGAGCAGCAGGTCTACGGCAGCACCGCCGAATCCTCCGGCCCACGCTACACCCACGCCGACTTCCCGTCCGGCAAGGCCATCGTCTACTTCGACCACGCCAAGGGCCTGCAGATCAGCAGCTATCCGATCAGCGGCGAAGGCTACACGCCGGTGCCTACTGACAAGCTGCACGGGTTTGCCCTCGCCGGCGAGGACCATGTCTTCCACGACGCCGATGCCGTCATCACCGGCGAAACCGTCACCGTATCCAGCCCGCACGTTCCCCACCCCATCGCGGTCCGTTACGGCTGGGACCCCGTTTACCCCGTCTGCAACCTCTACAACGGTGCCAATCTGCCCGCTTCGCCCTTTCGCTCTGACGACTGGGCGAAGTAGCCGCCCCATCACGGGGGACTCGCCGCAACCATACTCGCCATGAGCTGGCAGTCCAGAGCGCCGCCCTCACCTTGATCGAACTTCAGGAAATAGCCTTGTGCCGCTACTGCAGCAGCTTGGAGCTCACGTCATACCGGTACAGCTTGTACACCCCGTTCTTGCCAAACCACACTACGTGCTCGCGCGCGTCAGGGTCACTCGCAAAGTCCGTGATCAGCCACTGCGTAATGTACGTTCCATCCAGCGTGTTGTAGACCTCGGTATCGCGCAGCAGCCCGCTGCCCGCATCGCCCAGCTTGCGATGATTCCGCAGGAACAGCTGCGTGAACTCCTGCTTCGAAACGCCCTTGCGGAACCCATCATCCGCGGCGTTCCAGATGGCGCTGGTGTCTTCCCCGTTCATCTGCTCATGGAGCTTCGTCAACTGCCGGCCAATATGTTTCTCAGCGTCGTCGGCCTGGCAGCCGGTGAGGCTGCCAAGACAAACCAGAAGTACGGCGAAGAGCAAGGCCCTCCCCTCGCGCCGAACGGTTTGCGAGCGGGCAAAGATGGTGGACTGCATACAGCCCTTATAGCGTTTCATCATGACAGGATCAAGCCAGCCCCGCACGGACACGTCGCATAGTCTCCAGATAAAACGCCAGATTATGGACCGAGTTGAGCGTTGCACCCAGCGGTTCACCGCAGCTGAACAGGTGCCGCAGATACGCCCGTGTGTACCGCTGGCACACCGGACAAGAACATCCCTCATCGATCGGCCGCTGATCCTCCGCAAACTCCAGCTTCTTGATGTTCATCCGCACCACCGCGCTGGCGCGATCAGCCGGATCTTCCCGCGTAAAGAGCAGCCCATGCCGTCCCGCGCGCGTGGGCAGCACACAGTCCATCATGTCCACGCCCATCCGCGCGTACTCTTCAATCTCATCCGGATAGCCCACACCCATCACATAGCGCGGCTTGTCCTTGGGCAGATGCTCCAGGCACAGCGCAATCATCTCGCGCGTCACCTCGCGCGGCTCACCGACCGCCAGCCCGCCGATCGCATAGCCGGGAAA
>Ga0116226_10006413_pt1 | contig 10570 bp, 6 predicted proteins | sample S1TSphfallax_FD_89692 | JGI IMG/M metagenome (GOLD analysis project Ga0116226, IMG submission 89692) | Host-associated microbial communities from peat moss isolated from Minnesota, USA - S1T2_Fa - Sphagnum fallax MG | ecosystem: Host-associated > Plants > Peat moss > Unclassified | place: USA...
GCTATGGTCAGTATTACAATTCCTATTTCAGATAGTCTTCTTATCATATCTGCTCTCCTGCAAGTACTGTTAGGTGTGCTTAAACTGGAGCGGGAGGGCGATCTCTCTCCGCTTATTCAATTTGTCTATTCAATTTGCGTCCTGCTAAGATAATCTACTGCAAATTAGTAAAGGTTTTGCATTTCTGTATTTGATGTTGACCAAACTTTTACACTGAGCGCTTTATTATTTAAGGGAAAGTATTACAGAATACTCCTTTACTGGCTATTATACAATTATAGCAGAACATTCCTACGAAATAACAATGGTGTAGTTATACTAAAGATATGATGTGTAATTATAATTTAGTATAATTGATAATATCTTACTCCTCGTAACAACTTTCTTATATTTAACCCAAGAAATCCAAGAAAGTTAAAACCAAATCAGTTCCCGTAGAAGTAAGCCAATATCACCTGAGGTAGAAAAGTAAAAAAAAGGAGTGTAAATATGACAGATGATAGTAAAATAACAAGAGTTATTGAAGATATAGTTGAAGATGAAATGAGGGGTTGCGTTATGTGCAATTCTCATGTTGATCTCGTGTATTGTGAATTAGAATCATACATTACCAAACAGTCATTTAGCTTGCTTTGTTATTCCTGTCGTCAAGAGTCTTTATTTAACGAGCAAGGTTTTATAGATGAGGAAAAATTAGATCAACTCTTCAATGAAGTATTAATAGATGAGGATGAGGATGATGAGGATTCTAATTTATGAAGATAGCCAACGAAATAGATAACTTCTACCACCTCTAAGATTTGAGTAACAAATGTACAGAGAGTGCCGTTCAGTTCCAGAAAGCTTTCATAATAAAACTTTGAGCGGCTTAACCTTTATTAAGAATTGCTATCATAATCTTTGTACCAGTTAAACCAAACTATAGCATAGCGAAGTGATCGCATTTCCTTAGTGGCACTTTTTGCACAATTACACTCAACCCACTCATCGGGATATAATAGAAAATCGAATGGATAATGTCCGAAAGGGATAATTTATTGATGTTGCTTGATATGTAAAAATGCCACCGTTAAAAGAATCTTTGTATAACCATGTTCTACAAAAGCCAGTAACCAAAGAACCATTAAGCGTAGGAGTAGAACTTACTAGAGTCATAGGAACTGTATTGAACTTTGCTATGGGAAATTGACCATACCCCGTTTCGCAAACATTCACTTCTAATGTATTTCCATAGTGAGGATATTGTGTAGAAAAAATTGATGTAATTGGCTGTTCCCATCCACCTTTTCCATTGACACCTCCTTTGTCTGAATATACGCCAACTACTTTTAATGCGGTTAATGGTGGTGCTGGTGCTGAAAGAGACTTTTGTACTAATCCTATAAAGGAATAAGCAATAACTGATATTCCTACGATAGTTGAAGATACAAACTTACGAGTAATAATCATAAACCAATACTAACTAGATCTACTTATTCAGTATAAGATTATATTAGCATTAAGGTATGCTTTGTAGGTTAAGATCAAGTTAACTACGAACTATAAAATTTACTAATATATTTCCCAAATGGTAGTAGTTGTATCACTAAGTTTTCACAAAATGGAGGTGGTTATATTTGACACCCTTACTATTTTCACTCCTTTCTACTTGGGGTAAATATAGCGAGGCTGTCACCAGGGGCAAGATAGGCTGAAAACCTTACTCTATAAGTCTTTTGTTTGTTATCTTCATCGTACCCATCAAAGTCCTGTTTACTTCCTATTACACAACCATAGCAGAAGATTTTTAGGAAAGAATAAGGTTTTTAGCTACACTACAAGTATAAAACACGATTACACTTTAGTATAATTTATAACGTTTTGTCCTTCATGACAGCTTCGCTATATTTACCCCGTATAGATGCTATGGGCACAAGCATTTGAAACATTCTATTGGAGGTTATATGAGTCTCTGAATAAGATTTAAACATCTAACATCACAAAATTTTTAAAGGCAAATCTAGCCATATTACCATAAATTTCCTAAACAACCAATATAATCCTACTCCGTGCAGCAATTCTCAATTTTAGATAGAGTAAGGCTTTGGAAGGTTAAGGCTCCCTATATTTTGGAAATATTTGGGAATTGTTATTATCCTTAATTTTTATAAGTCGTAGAATCTTGCCATTTTAGTATGCCGTTGCGTCGCGTCAGATACAATGGTAGCCCTTCAGTAAACCGAATTAGTGCTTCATAGAAAATAGCTAAATCAGACTCATGAGGGTTTTTCTGAATAAGAGAAGTAAGTAAAAGTAGGGATACCAAGATGTAGTCTTTATCATCTCTACACCCTAATCCTCGGTTTTGTAATAAGGTTGTCAGATGGATAGATAAATTTAAATGACCACCCTCTGGAAGTACTAGCAATAGAGGGAGAAAAGCTGCTATTAAACGTGTACCAAGATCTGTCGTATCAGCAAGTGCCAAAGCAAATTCTGATTTTGTAATGCGTCCTGACTTTAGTACCAGTGATGGAGCTGTTGCTTGAATTACTAGAGAAAAGACTTCCCAGGCATTCATTGAACTAGAGATATCCTCCCATTGCATCATTAGGGCATTTACTACATCATCAAATATAGAGAAAGGTTTAAAGCATTGTTCAGTATACAGTGCTAAGGGCAAATTAGTATCCTGTTTAGAACATGCAATAATTGATTCTGTAAAACACCAGCCACGACTCAGATACCCGTCTCCTTCCTGTCGCAGAATCAATGTGCTAACATTCGGCGATAAAATCATATTTCCAATGCCTTGCAAAGCTTGAGCAAATTCACTCTCCTCAGAAGGCGTTTTTGGATCTTGAGGTAAGCAAGAATAGTCAAACCAGAAACCTACTACATCTAGAATTCCCAGTCCATTATTCCAAATAGTTTCAGAATCTGATACAGGATTGGATGTACACAAACTACGAAAAACAAGATGAGCTGCTTGTAACGTTCCCTGTTCCCTCAGAGAGGAAACGCGGGATAATCTATTTTGTACAGCCTCAACGCCAACTTGGTCATCGGAAATAGCTTCAGCAATATCCACCATCTTCTGTACCATTAACTTTAAAGCAGTGAGTTGTGTACCAGATGGATCGGGATCGTTATGGCTACCCCAACGATGAGATATAAACAACAAATGCCATAGATTTTCTGCCGATGTCCAGGTATTTTTGGGTAGTGATTGACAACGTGCTAACTTTGGCATTACTAAGAGTGTTCTCGCACTAATATAGCGATATGCTTGTAACATATGATGTCATTATTTTCCTTAATATTTACCCAAGAATTACTTAGTAAAAAAACACATCTAGTGTGATAATCCAACTGGCAGAGGTATTAGCAGTAGGATAACCGTGATCAAAAATGTAATCAAATAAGGTAAATTTGCCCAAGATTTTAGTGTGTTAGGAAGCTGTTCTAAAAATTTTGGAGAAAGTTCAGGTTTAATGAAATTTCCTTTCATCTTATCAAGCCATAAATCATCTTCGTTAGTTTGATAACCACTAATAATTCGTGTGAGTCGATTAAAATTATCTCTGAATTTTCGCTCCATAAATAAGTAATAAATATCCAGTAATCCAAACAATGCAAAAGCAATAAATGCTAGTAAAAATAACACTGAACTGTGATTAGCAAACCCAAAACCAACAACCGCTGCCCAAATAGTCAAGCCAAATTTCTTAACTTCTAAAGAATTATTTGCCATGCGAGCAATCACACCCTGTAACATCTCGCTCTGTTTAATCCAATAGTCCCGATTCAATTCTCTTGGGTTTGGCGTAGTGTCTGACATTTCTTACAATCAGCAATAGCTGCTTCACTATAAAACAACTAGGATTATACTGGAAAAGTGACATGCGGAGTTAAAAATTCTTTGCTGGATCGCTGAATCTTCCCTAGCTAAAGAATGAAAAACCTGGCAATGATGATAGTAAAAACCAAGGTTAGGTAGAATGGATAGATAGAAAAGGATAGACTAGAGGCAAATAATGAATTAACTGCATTTATACCTTTTAGTGGCTTCAAGACGAAGAGTTGATTGATTTCAGCATTACCAGAGTGTAAATTACTTACAAATTCATTATAAAGATCGCGAAAACTTCGCTCTTGTCCCAAATAGTAAGAATCAAGTAAAAAGAAAAGTGCTATTGGTATGAGAGTTATCCAAGAGTAATTAGCCTTGTTCTTAAATGTAACAACAAGTAAAATTACTGAGACTAAAGAAACACACCAAGTTTTGCAGTTTGCACTGTTAGTTGCCATCCGTGCAATAATCCCCTGCAAAATGTTAAGATAGGCTTGTACGGAGTTAGAATCCGGTGTTATCGTACTTGATAGATTTGGTTGCAACTGTTGACTAGAGTTAATCACTTGTATTACAACTGTTATTACTGCGTTTTCAAACCACTTATGTAAACTAGTATAGCTACTAAATAAATAGCTGGAAGAAAACTAAAATGGTGCAGCATGATTAGAAAATCGGGAAATTGACGGTAGAGATGGATTGATTATTGCGGGTGAATCAACCTAGGTCTTCTTCTCCTTGGTGGTTGATAAAAGCTTAACCGATTTGGTTTCCTGTCAAGCAACTCAAGTGCTGAACGGGTTTGTCTCAAATTTAAGCTAAGTAGTTGCTCAAATATTGAAAGACCAACTTCTCGGTATTGATCCTGGCGATGTAGTTGAATGGCTAGCGTTGTGAGACTTTCGGCAGCGAAAGCTAGGTTTTGTGTGGGATTCTCCAATTCCTCACCCAACGAACTTAGTATATTTTGACATATTGTTGACACTAATTCAGGTTCAGTGTTAACAAAATCATCTTTCTCTATAATTTCAATCATATCTGAGGCTGCTTTGAGGAGCAATGGTTTGTTTTTACATAGTTCTGGAATTAGTAAGCGCATTCCAGAATCTAGTATAAAATGCTGGCGATTTTGGAAAAATACTCTCGACACAGCATTTTGAATTGCATCGTTATTAGAAGAAGAAAGATTGTAGAGAATTTCTGCTGCTTTTGTTCTACACCTTATTTGAAACCACATATGGCTAACTGCGTGAGCTAACCCACACAGAACTGCTTCGTCTTGACTATGAGCAATGTGATAGTCTATTTTTGTCGCTGACCATTCATCTTGATACTGAAAATAATGAATGAATAGTAATTCTCCATAGGTTTGAAGGCAAAAATTTGAGCCATCTGCAAAAAGCATTTCTAGCCAACCTTGTACTGTTTCCTTTGGCTCTAACCATCCTATTGCGCGAGAAATAAAGTAAAGAGACCATCGATGCTTTAATACTTCAGGGCAGTTGCGAATCACAGTATCAAAAAGTTGGGTTGCTTGGGTGCGATCGCCATTTAATAAAGCTGGCATATGAGCCAAAGTAGTTACCCATACCTCTGGATGTGTCTCTAAACCTAACCTAGATTGAATTACTCTTGCCCAGTTTTGTAAATCGGGAGGATTTTGCTCAAGGTAACCAGAGGCGATCGCACTGATAATCGAACATCTACCACTAGGTGAAGTATGATACTGACTGAGGTTGAAAATAATTGATGATTGTAATTCATCCGAAGTTTGTTCTTCGTTACCTCGATAATTTTCTAACTCAGGATTTGAATGAGTTGATAGCCAATTTTCTAATAGAGAGATAACTGATTGCGGAAGTCCTTGATTGCGTTCGGAGATTTTTTCTAAAGCATCTGCAATTTTAGTACAGTAATCTTCCGAAACAAATCCACGTTGTTCGAGACTTTCTACTAGCTCAATCAAACTATTTGCTGGGAAATCTTCTTTTTCTGCAAGCTCTTTAATTGCATGACCTGCGTAAATTTCATGACGCTGTGGTTGAAAATGTGGCAAAATACGGTGAAATCGCTGTGGGTCGTCTTTAATTAGCTTACCGAAAGCCACAGCTTGCGAGGATTCCCCGCCAGCACGAGATAAATCTCTTTGATACTTCAAGTAATCTTCTTCTGTAGTATTTGCCAGTTCATCGAATAAGTTTAATAAATCTTGGTCAGATGCACAACTCATTTCCTCAATAGTCATTGGTGGACCAACTATTTGTGCAATTTGAGAATAATCGTTGTCTTTTTCATTAAGAATTCCAGGAAAAGCACGTATTTCTTCATCTCGCCATCGCTTCGTTTCCTCACTCAAACATTCTTCAGGAATAGACAGTATAAGCTTTAGTCGATATTGGCGATTATATTTTAAATAACTACGGCGTAAATCAGGGGACATATCTCGTTGAATTAAACAATACTTGTATATCCGAATTGCTTGTTCAATACTAGTTATTTCTTGAGGTTGAAGGTACTGGCAAATTGCCAATAATAATCGTTTTGTATCCTTATGAGTATTTCTATAATCTCCTAAACTTAAACGTCTAGAATCACCAAGCAAGTAATTCAAAACCACTTGTGGTTCATGAGATACTATGTTTATAAGACCACATACTAGTAAACGGTGAACAAGGAGAAAATTTAATTGATAATTTTTATTAGCGAAAGTCAAAAAAGCTTGTCTATCCTGATTTGCTAATTCTAAAATCGCGGATAGTATTGATTGAATAATTTCGCTTCTATGAAAATCTAAACTGCTAACATAATCCTGAATATAGCTAGTTAATTTCGGATTTTCCGGTTCTACAATTCTACTTATAACATCAGTAAACCATGACCAAATCGCATCTAAAAAATATTGTGGATTTGCTTTTGCCAGTGCGTTGAGTTCCTCAAAATCATTACCACTTTCAAGTAATTTCTTCAAGTGATTTTTGGGGTTGTGCCTAGAAGCATGAAGATATCTATCTGTATCATTTGCATTGGCCGATAACTCGGGTATTGGTTTGTTGCTTTCTACTATAGCTTGTTCCAATTTATAATCCAAATGAACACGGACAATTCCTGGTGCAAGTTGTGGCAAATTTTTAGCAACGTTTTCCGCAATTGTACATACAGTATTCATGTCCAAATTATAACGTCGAATAATTGCCTGGGTTTGCTGTACTCTTATTGGATTCCAATTTTGAAAGTAGGATATAATTCGCATACTTAGTCCATCATATGCGTTATCACAGAGCCAATATTCTTCTATTAAATTCCATACCCGATCACTTGCAAAGCTAGTTGCAGCAAATAGAACAGGAAGACAACAAAGCGCTTCATTTGGTGGTTTTTCTAACCACTGTCTGAATTCAGAGCGATTATATAGTACCTTAAACCAACCGTGACTACCAATTATTGCGTCTAAAACTTTTGGTGCTTCTGTCTTCACATTGAGCAGAGGAATTAAAAGTTGAGCTTCAACTCGTTCGGGGTTTTGTTGTGAACCAACAAACTCGATTAACAGGTTGTAAATATGAGTTCGTATAGAAATCTTGTTTGCTTCTTCGTTTTGCAATAGCGATCGCAACTGCTTTTCATACTCTTTGGGAGCAGTACCCCGTAGATAGTTGAGACCTCGCAGCAGGATAGGACGAACAAACAAACCATCTTGACGTTGCAATACCAAGTCTACAAGGGACTGGGAACCACGAGCAAATGCACGCGCCAAAGTATGGTCATAATAAGTTTGGTGACAAAAACCAAAAGTGGAATTTGGGCTTGTCATTAATATTCCGGCTTGTATCAAAGTTTGATATATTTCCCAATCAGTGTCCGCAGCTGCTGTTGGTAACCAAAGTACCTCTTCCTGTGTCATGCGGTCAGCTATTTGCTCCAGAAAAGAGATGCATTTAGAAGAATGAGTTTGCTGGAGAATTCGAGTTTCCCACAACCGATCCAGTAACTTTTGGGAAGAATCAAATACTTCTCCCGGTTGAGCAACTTTCAAAAATGTCTCCAGATTCAAGGGATTTCGCAGTAACTCACGCAGTGGTTCACCGATACCAAGTGCAATGTGTCCAGCGTGTTCCAACAAAGGAGAAATTTTCTCCCAGGTTGGTAAAATCAACTTTAATTGCTCAAAACCCAAACCTTCCAGGCGAGCAAATTGGCTACCGTAATAAAATTCAAACTTACGACAGGTAGCAACAATATGTACTCCCTTAGTTCCAGCTAAGGATTGGATAAGGGTAAGCAAAACATTTAATCTTCCTGAATCTCGGTCTAATAATTCTGAAATCGCATCGAGCTGATCTACCAAAAATATAACTTTTCCTTGATTTGCAGCTGCTTTTATGGCTTCTTGTGGAGAGAGACTGAGTTTAAGTTGATCATCACAACGTAAACCTTCCAGTGTTTTAACTTCATTACTCAAAAAATCTGCTTTAATGGCCAGCAGTGTATAACCCTGCTCGATTACACAATGTCCTAGCTTCGCCAGTAAAGCAGACTTTCCAGAACCGGGATCACCAAGAACAATAGTTGTAGAAGAATCTTCTGTATCAATGCGATTTAAGAGTTGATCTAACTCAGGGCGTTCAATTTCTTGGTTGTCTCCAAGTGTCCTTTTCCAGTTTAATAACCCTTGAGAAGCTGCAAGTAGCTCATTTCGTAAATTAGCGTGTTGGGCTTTGTCGAGAAAATATTGTTGGCGATCGCGTGTTTTTAATGGTGGCAATAGACGCGGTGCAAGTTCTACTTTTTCTCCCAATGGCGGTTTTAAAATCAACGGTTGATTGGTAAGATGACGGTACAAAGCTTCATATCCTGCTTCATCAGACAAGTCGTACCAGCTAAATGTATAAATAAGATCAGGAATAAAAGCTTCATCTTTAGAAGAAAAGATAACAGGAACAACCTTTTGATTCTTACAAGAAGACCTATAGAGTTGCGAAATAATAATACTTCCTTCGTAAGTCACTCCTTTTCCTATACCTGGTACTTCTCTACCTCGAAAACGGCAATTATACTGTTCAGTACAAACTACAACTACAAATTCAGCCCATTCCAGTTGATTCATCATCCATCGTTCCCACCCTTCTGAAGGTGATATTTCATATTGGTCGATGTTGCAGTTTACACCTTCAGACCGTAATTGTGTAGCTAACACTAGCACGCGATCCATATGTTCTCGTGAGTCCCGGCTGTAGCTAATGAAAACTTTTGGTGAAGGATCAGTCTGAAACATCTTAATACTTTATTTCTATACCTACCAAACAAATATTATAGGCCTATAATAATTTACTGTATATGATTTTTCGTTATTGTCACTGTGAATGTCACTAATTTTTTGCCAGAGGGAAACAGTTGATTTGACATAATCTCTATTTTGATATTTTTCGCTTCTGGGCGCATCTAGGAGTTAGGGGATGCGAAGGAAAAGTTTAAAAACAGATCCTCATGACAAGCATTAACCTGATCGCGAATGTAATAATGATTAAACCCAGGTTTACCTAAACCTATGCGAACGCTTTTAAAATATTTCTGAATTAACTATTTACAAGCACTTTCTACCATTATTAGAGAAAATACTAAAACCTTCCTCTAAGAAAAACTCAAGTATCACAACTTACAATTACTGTGGCATAGGGTATAACTCCATCATCTGCTGCAAGCTAACAGGTACACCATCTGGGATAAAAGCCGTATGCCCGCCAGTCATCGCTATTACAATGCGGTTCTTGTACGCCCAATTAAACCATTCAGTAATACTACTATCTACTAATGCTTTTATAGGCTTTAGACCCTCTTTACAACTTTTAATGAATAATCCAACTGGGTTAGTACACCATCCTTGCTGTAACGCTTCCTTAACTCTAGCGATCGCCCCAGCCACGTTATCCCAATATTTCCTAACAACCCCCTTACAACAGTCAGGATTAATATTAAGCCTTTTCAACTCATCCTCAATACTATCTAGCTCCGCTTGAGCCAATTTCTTAGGAACAATGGGAAGAGGGCTAATAGAAGGAGGAGCAGGAAAAGGTATGTTATAGGGTGGTTTCAGGTCTATTTTACTGTGGTTTTGAGGAATGCTGTTGGAGATCGCCTGTTCAATAATCGGAGTAACAGTCACTTTTGGCAAAGTTTCTGGCTTTTGAGCAGAATTAGCAGAAGCGATGGCTTCGCCCGCCGTAGGCATCGCTCTCTCCCGACCACTACCAAACCCCTTGCTACCACCAACCTTTTGAACTGGAGGACTGTCAATGGTAATTGGTTTCTCAATTCTAGCAGTCGTTACCACTTGCGGAATCGTCTCTGATTTATATTCTGTGGTGTTTACAGAAGCGATTGCTCTCCCATCTTCACAAGATTCTACTTTACCATTTACCGCCACCTGTTGAGAGGAAATGGCAGAAGCGATAGCGAAGCGCTGCTGCAAGCAATTCGCCTGTTCACAAATTCCCCCGTCTTCCTTCTCCGCTTCATCGCAATCAACCACGACAAATTCACAATCAACGTAATTAAGCGCCGCCTGGGAAGATTGGTCTTCATGAGGGATTAGTTCATCAGTCCCGTCAATTAGTTCTATCTCTAACTGCTCAACTTCCATTTCCCAGTACTGAACTTCTTTAGCTACTTCTTCCCACGTAGCCTCTTCCGTTTCTTCTTCCACAGCAGCATTATGTTGTTGTGGATCTGAGTTACTGTTTA
>Ga0116226_10006414_pt1 | contig 10570 bp, 12 predicted proteins | sample S1TSphfallax_FD_89692 | JGI IMG/M metagenome (GOLD analysis project Ga0116226, IMG submission 89692) | Host-associated microbial communities from peat moss isolated from Minnesota, USA - S1T2_Fa - Sphagnum fallax MG | ecosystem: Host-associated > Plants > Peat moss > Unclassified | place: USA...
TCAATCAGACAACAGTGTTTTTCGGAAGCCTCAACACGCCGAACATCAGACCTGACATCATCTTATGCCCTAATAAGGACAGTAATGCACCAGCTATATGATGGTTTATATGATGTCATTCTGAAGCTGTTGAAGACAGCTGAGGCTCGAGAAAAAGTTCTACAGTACTTAGCAGATGTGATCCAAAAGAATGCCAATCGAGTGCAAATACAGGTCTTCCTTTATTCTGACTTCTGTCAGGTGTCAACTCCTATGTTTTCCTTTCTTGCATGAAAGAGGAACTGCTAACATGGTCAAGTACGGTGGGTGATGCAGGCAAACCCCTTCACTACTGCCAGCAATGGGATGTTTGTGAGTCTGAGTGCAGTCATGTTGAAGCTTTGTGACCCCTTTCTAGATGCCTCTCTGTCTAAGAAGGGCAAGATTGAAGCTAGCTATGTGCTACAAAAGGGACGTCTTGATTTCAGGTGCCCAATTTAGTAGCCTTTTTCAATTCCAACTTCCTACATTATCACCATAGAGAAGAGCAAGAACACTTTTCCAGCATAAGCATACATGATGTTTTATCTGTATTTGTCAATGCCATTTCAGAAGTTGCACAATTAGGATAATGTGGATCACGATAGAGCTGCATCTTCCAAGTCTCATAAAGGAATCTGCTTTCCTGAAGGATATTAGTCTAATTTGTGAATTTTTGTTCCCATAATTTGTGACTGATGCATGCTTGCAACAGCCAAACTAGATGGGCTCCAAAATGTGATAAGAAATTGAGGCCCCAGTTCCAGGGTGATTTTAGAGATGAACATCAGCATGCACTCCCTGCAGCCCCGAGCATACCTGAATACACACATTGACTTAACTAGGATCATATTTCTATTCCTAGATCTTATGTTAGTTGCATTGTGAGGTCACTAGGCAGTAGAGCACATACCTACACAGGGACTGTACTGATAAGTCTATACTTACAAGAGCCTTATGGTCGCAGACTCTGGCAATGTGTTGTTGTCACACTTTGTATAGAGCTCAGGGTACCATACTACTTACCCTTGGAAAGTTTCTGGTATTTTCTGCTGTGAAGGCCTGCAGAGTTCATTGTCTTATCCTCTGAACATAGTTTGCATCTGCATTTTGTACTGAGATTATGGTATGTTAGGTGATTTCTTTACATTAGATCATTTCGAAAGACAGAATGAGAATGGAGTGCTGGCTTGTTATTATGTGCAACACAATGTTGTTTTTCTGCAATTGGTTCATCACTTGACTGATGATAAGTGAATTGGCAGTGGGTTGACAGCCATTCTTGCAACTTCAGAAGAGGTAGCAAAGTGGGTGGACAGTCATACTTATGGCCAAAGCCATGGTTTGTATCAGGCTCAGCAGCTACATGAGCATGAAGAGTTGCGACACCTGCAAGCTGAGGAAGCATCTACCTCAACTGTGAACAATCCACAATCCTATTTGCCTGGACCTGCTGCTTCTAAACCTGCAGATCATTCTAACTTCTCCTTTATTTGTGAATGCTTTTTCTTGACAGCAAGAGTACTCAATTTGGGCCTCATAAAGGCACTTTTGGATTTCAAGACACTGGTTCAGGTAAGCACCTTTGAGATTTATCTGTTATCAACAAACTTGGGTCTTCTGGCTCTTCTGATGGCTTTTCTGTCCTTGCACTTGCTAACATATATCACTGTTGTTGACTGATGTTAGATTTGTATGTATGAGAAGTGTCTGAGAGCTCTTTGTTACTCAATGGTTTATAGACGATTGGTCTGATTGCCATATAATGCCTCTGGTTCAGTACCTGTAGCTCCTTGTAAATTGCACTTAGAGGTGCTGAGCTGCTGGATTGACAATGATCATTGCTAGTTTGGGGCTGTCATGTTTGATGGAGACTTAATTTGATAGAGTTGTATAGCCAAGGTCTGGTTGGTAGGATTCAGGTTTTGGAATACTGATTCAGATCTACCTGTGCTGCACACACCATTTTGAGTTTGGATGGTTCTAAAAAGTTTGCTAGGTTTCTCCATGGTGCAGGACCTTTCCAGGCACAAGGAGTCTCTTGTTGCACTGAAGGCCATGCGTGGTAATGGAGCACCTGAAGAACTGGAGCATGACATATCACAGGCAGAAGCCTTGGTTGAGCGACTTTCACAAGATCGACTTTGCTATGATGCCCAGCTTCTCAAGGTACCTTGCTTGTATTCTATATGCTTGTTTACTTGCTCTGTCCTCTTAGAGAGGAGAGACTTTGCAATGTTAGATGTGTTCATCACCTGACTTGGGGTTTCCCTCCATTTTTCCCATCAGTTCACCAGCCTTTCCTTCTTTTCTGCTGGTTGGCAATATTCACATGCTAAGTTTTTGGCCTATAAAGCAGATATGCATGTGCTACACCTCTTTGCAAATCAGCAATGGGGAAAAGCTCATAAATTGGTTTTAGTGTGGCCTAGTGTTACTCAGGTTGTGCACCATATGAACTTCATACTGTGCATGTTTTGTTTTGCTTTATGCTTTGATGGTTGCTTACGTATTGGCAAGCTAGAATGAATTGAAGCTTACCCTCACAAGCTTATTGCAGCTTAGATGAGGATACTATTGACTAGCTATTTCCCTCAAGTGCAAGCTAACATTGTGATAGTGTCTTCCTGTTTGCTTCAAGAAACATGACAGAACCTTAAGAAAGAGATTTTTAAATAATTTTTAGCCCAATTTTTTGAAGCAGATTATTTTATATTTAGCTACACCCACCATGGGAGTTGCTGAAATCAGTGGGGAGTCATGGCAGCTAGTCACTGCCCTTCTTGGTGAAGGTGATGGTCTGATACTTTTTGTCAACACTTTGGTTATGACCGCACTTTTCTTCTCATGTCAGTTTTAGTTTTGCTTGAACTGACACATAGCTTACCATCTGAGCATTATTCTGGAGTTCTCTCTGGAATCTGATAGACATTAAATTTTGCAGTCCCAGCTGACGAGTATATGGGGAAAGCATTGTTTCTTTCTGGTGCTCATTGAGATTTCCATGTTTGTTTGCTAGGGGTGTTTATTGCACTGTAGGTTTTTTGGCCCCAGATTTAGGATAAATTTGCTAATCACAGGAAGGGTGACCTCAGGATGTGAACCTCTTACAGCAAGGGCTTAATTTCTACCGACTGATGGTGGTGTGGTTGGCGGGCTTGGTTGGCGGATTTCACTTGCCCCTTCCTTCCATATGCCCAATGGAGTTTGCTTGCATGCCTGAACATTTTGTTGAGGACCCTATGGAGCTATTGCTATTTGCTTCCCGCATTCCAAAGGGGCTTGATACTGTCAACTTGGTGATTTTTCAAACTTATAGTGCTAATGTCTGTCAGGATTTTCATGTCTGCCAGAGCTTATGTGTAACTCTTGATGCTTGCCATGGTGCATCAGTGCTGAACATAGTTGCATAGCAATAGACTGTATTCGGGTTCATGAGTACTGATGTGGATAAATTTTGCAGGATGAATTCATGACCTTTATAGTGATGTTTATGGGTAGTCCACTTCATGTGAGGAATCCGTACTTGAGGGCAAAAATGGTCGAAGTTCTGAATGCATGGATGCCCTCTAAAAGGTGGTATTCTCATCCATCTTTCTGGGGAGTTCTCTAGGGTGTCAGTGTGATTAGATACAAGTTGCCCTGTCAGCGAAATGTGGTGAATATCTGTGTTTCCTGGTTACAGCTGACATAGTTAATTTTCTTCTTCTATTTAATGTTCTATGTCTTGTGCAGCCCTTCAGCAGCAATGGCAAGCAACATGGCATTGCTGTTTGAGGAGCATCACTTGGCTTTGCAGTATTTGGTGCCAAATCTTCTCAAGCTTTATGTGGACATTGAATTCACAGGCTCTCATACTCAGGTTTTTCTTTTCTCCTTATGTGATCCATTGTCTGTTCAAGGTTATTAGGCTGAAGGCTAAGCTGCTGCATGTGAACTTAAACTGTGCTTACAAGCTTCACTGTGCCCCAGTGCATGATTTCTGTGTTATATCTGCAATTTTACTTTGCTCATTTGTGATGATCAATGGAATTAGACTTACCACTGGGAGGAGGAGAACATTTCTAGATCTCCTTCTTCAGCAAGGTCATTGATCAGACCTGGGACAACTAGATGTAGGGGTAGTAAGTCAGGTTCATGTCCCAAAAAGATGTAGGGTTGCTACTTGAGAATGTCAAGGTGGGATCCAACGGAGAAGTAGTAGACAAGATTTGTACTTTTCTTCATGTTGCATGAAGACCCACAGGTGAGCAAGTGGAGGCAGGATTCCAATCTTCTAGTCTTTCAACTGCAAGTAATTGCAGGTTAAATAGGCAGCCTTTCTTCCTCACTGGTTGATTGCTTTCTTTGGTGATGCAGTTCTATGACAAATTCAACATCCGCCACAATATTGCTGAGTTGTTGGAGTACCTTTGGTTAGTTCCCAGTCATCACGATGCTTGGAAGAAGGTACAATTTGGTTTCTTGATGAGTTCATGAAACCTGTATTATTGCTGATATCTTTCTATGGTTTGAGTGCCTTCGTAAATTTTCCATCATTGGTTCATTTGCTCTTTCTGTAATGCACTTGTAAAAAGGTTCTGATTATTTCCTGACCTGCATTCTTTGATGGTCCTTGAACAAGTGAGAGACTGTCACTATTGTTCATACTGCTAGTTTTATTGTTATTTGTTCAAGTTCTACCCTTCCATTCTTCATCTTCCCAGCTTTTCAGTCCTTATCTGCAAGTCTTTCTTTGACTTCAAGAAAAAGTTCTGAACTTGTTCTGGCTTTCCTAATTGTAAGCATGGCAATATCTCAATTCTCATCAGTGTTATTGTTGTGGCTTCTTTTCAATTTCTTGAATTTACTAACAACCCAAATTTCAGAGCTACAAACATTTACATCTTAAAAAGCATTCTCGGTCAGAGTATGGAGGTGCTAGCATCATTCTTATGTCTTCTTCGTTCCAATATTTTTACCAAATTTTAAGTAGGCAATGTCCAATTTATAGGCCCTTAAGGCTAGCTCAAGAGAGTTCTTCATAGCTCAAGTGGCAAGTGTAATTAGTCTTCTAAAAAATAAAGATGCTATTTATCAAGTCAGATGTTTTGCTAAAGAAAGTTTTCCATTTGCTGTTTCTGGCTTTGGAATCCTCAAATTCAACAGCTTCAATATCCTATGTAGGAAGCTTTTGGAAGCCCACTTTGTTCTCAAAGATCTCTGCATTGTTTCTCTCATATTTTCTTGTTTGATTCTTTTTTTGTTTGTTCTTCTCTGTGTTCCTCTTGCATGTCTTCTTTTGTCTTCTGTATTCTGTTTTTCCTTCCTCATGTCCCTCCTTTTGTTTCTTTGTTTCTTCCATCAGTGTTCATTTGGTGTAGGGTATCAGCCAGCATAATGGTTGATGTGTGCCTGTTGCATCTGGACTTGCAACAGAAACTCAGTAGGCAGGCCAGTGTAACTGGCCCGTACAGAGAGCTGATGGCAGTGGGTAAGGTGTGATAGAAAAGTAAAGTTACAATAGAAGAGTTTCCTATCATACGTGGTACTTTTGATTTGTTACTGAACCAGTTAACAAGCAAGAATTTCACTGTTGTTCTTACTACTTGTTTATAGTTCATGTCAAGCTAGTTCTTCTGTTCCCTGTTCCTTACTCCTTCTCTGGAGTTTTTCTTTGACTAAGGTTTTTTTTGCCTGGTTCTGGTTACCTTTCTAATTTTAAGTCAGGGATTTTCGATACTCACATTGGTCATATCATTCTCTTTTATGTTTTGTTGATCTAGCCAGCAGCATGGCAACCTTATGACAGAAACTCAGGACAATAGTTACTTTATTGTTTGTCCTCCTCTTTCCTTGTTCGGTTCATGTTTTGTTTTTGTTCTTTTTAATGTTCATCTTACTTTTGTTCCTTTGTGTCCTTCTCTTTTCTCTTTGTTGAGTTAGCCAGCATCATGGCTGATGATTCCCGTTACTACCAGCTATATGACAGAAACTCAGAATGTCAGCTAATGCATGACATTAATGTCTGCCCACTGCTGGAAGCTGATGAAGTCACAGGGATGCTATGATAGATGTTCACTACCATGCATTTTGAAGTCAGGAGCATCTGTGTGACAATTTCTATTGCTTAGCCCACTTCTTAGTCTTTACCCCATCTTTTGGAGTCAGGTCCTCCTTTTTCTTTTCTTTTCTTTTCTTTTCATCTCTTGTTTGCCCATCTGTTATCCATTACTTGATTATCAGGTCAACTCACAATTCTTTTGAGGTTGACTCAGATTGTTAGTGTGGATAAGTTCCCAGTACTTATATAGATGTTTATTTGTGTGTGTGGAAAGAACACCTTGTCTCTCACAGCACCCGCATCCTCCACACTATGTTGAATGCCCCATATGATAGAGGAAAAACCTTTATTCATAACTGCTTTGTCTGAACATGTTCTGATTCACTGTGGTCTATTCTATAGTACCAGAATATTACTCTACATCCAATAGGGAAAGTGAAGAGATCTCTTCAGAGCTTATGGTGTGTTCTATGATGGATGATAGATTGCGATAATGGAGGAGAAGGGCTCTTACTTGAAGTTCCTCAATTTACTCATCAATGACAGCATCTTTTTGCTTGATGAAAGCTTAAAAAAGATTCCAGAACTTAAGGCGATGGAAGCAGAAATTGAGAATTCAGATGAATGGAACCAAAGGCCACCTCAGGAGAGGCAGGAGCGAGTGCATCATTTTCATCAGCAAGAGCATGTGTGTTGGTTGAACATGGGTTGATGATTCAGACTGAGCTGTTGGTTTTTTGAGCTGTTTACTGTAGCCATAGTTGATCTTGACTTCTCCTTTAATTTTCAGTGTTGTCCTCTTGTATGTTCTGTTTGTATTCCTGTGCCTGCTGTGTAATGGGAAGACAGATTGATGAGGGGGCATATGAACAGGTTGTGCGCATTGACATGACATTGGCAAATGAGGATGTAAAAATGCTGCAGTATACATCTGCAGAGATAACTGCACCTTTCTTACTTCCTGAAATGGTTTGCCCTATCTTCATCTAATTAGGGAATAAGTTAAGTTGGAATCAAGTGGGGTTCTGCTCCAACATGGCTGAAGTAATGACCTTATAGAGTGATAGAATAAGTTGCCATCAGTTTATGTTGTACTAATATGTCTACTTGAAACTCTGCTGAGCTTACAAGACACTTTGGTAACAGTCTTTGTAGTGACTTACTCTTAAATGTAGTTTCTCCTCAAGATTTGGAAATTCATTTGTTCATTGGTAATAGGCTCCTGCTAGTCCCACATTGAAAATTGACATTCATTCCTAGTCTTTGCAAGGCATCTGTGAAGCCACTGTTCTTGGAGAAATCAGACATCATGTTAAAGAAATTTGCCTTCTTTATATTGCATTTGTGAAAGCCATGATCCTTTTGATTGAATTGGGCAGAGGTCTAACAGAAATATGTAGGTTGCCAGTCATGAAAGCTATCTGATACAGGGTTGAGACTTGAGACTTGGTACTGATGCTTGGCAGGTGGAGAGAATTGCGTCAATGCTGAATTACTTCCTCTTCCAGTTAGTTGGACCTCAACGTAAGGCCCTCAAGGTCAAAGAACCAGAGAAATATGAATTCAGGCCCAAGGAACTCCTATCCCAGGTAGACGTGCATTGTTCAAAGAAGAGTGATCAAGATCTCTGTTCTCTGTTTTTATGGTCCAGTTTCTTGACAGGATTGCTTGAAGGAGCACTAGGTGTAGGGTATCTTGGAATCTTGGAAACAAATTATATGTCATGTGATACATAAAGTTCATGAACTTTTTCAATCCTGAGAGTTTAAAGAAGAGATAAGCAGGTACCTTGCAGTGCCTTCTGTGGGTAATATGAGTGGCTTATGCAGTTAATGCTAGTCATCTTTCCTTAACAGGTGGTCTGCATGTGTGTGGGCTGCTGCATGCAAGATTGTGGATATCTATGTACACCTTGACAGGGGCGATGCCCATCAGTCATTTGCAAATGCTATTTCTAGTGATGGTCGTTCCTACCGGGAGGAGGTATTGCTAAGCTTTCATTTTCTTCTGTGAATGTACCGTTGCTGTAAACTGTGAAGCTATATGGAACAAGAGGCTTTTTAGGCTTTTCTCTGGTTGTCTAGGTGTGTGGATGGGGTGCAAGGTCCACAACCTACAGCAGGGAAAGTATTGCATCTCAGTGTTATTTCTCTAGCAGGTTCTGACAGCACATTTATGTCTCAGATGTGCCTCTTTGCAATGGTGAAATCTCTTCAAGATAGAATGGAATGTCATATAATTGTTTGTACAACAAAATCATCCCAGTGTAAGAGAATGAGATTTAGCTAGCCTACCCTTTTGCACACTAGTTGCGGAAAAATTGTACATTCCACAGTATCATGTCTCTGCAGAGTGCTTTATGGTTCAGGGTTTGGGCAGAGCATGTTCTCTGCAGAACACTGGCATCCCAGAATTTGAATCATCTCACTCTCTCATTGCAGCTATTTGCTGCGGCAGCTGGACTACTGCGCCAAATAGGTGGACTCCCAGAGAAAACTATTCAAGAATTTGAACAGCTTGGTGTTAAAGCAAAAGCAGCAGCTACAGAAGCTAAGGATACAGAGGCTTTGCTTGGTGAAATTCCAGAAGAGTTCCTTGATCCAATTCAGGTTCATACAAATCTCTTCTGAGTGTACATTTTGGATTTTGAGAACTAGATCTAGGGTAGGTGACATGTGTCTATATGCATATTATCTCAAGGTATCCTCGTGTGGTATTAACTATCAATGGATGACCCAAGGAGAAACTAAACTGGTTATTTTCTAGCTGCAGTACACACTTATGAAAGATCCTGTAATTTTGCCATCCTCGAAGACCACCGTTGATCTCTCCACTATTCAAAGGCATCTGCTAAGTGACCAGGTATGACTGGGCAAAGTTAAGAATCCTCTAAAAGATTTTAATGTACTGGGGACTTATCTCGAGTTGGTAAGTGCATTACATGAAACAGGAGTTATCTTACAGGTGTGATCATTCTTGTTTGGAACATGTGTGCAGACAGACCCATTCAACCGGTCAGTTCTTACATCTGATATGCTCATCCCAGATGTTGAGTTGAAGGCCAGAATTGATGAATATCTATTATCTCGACAAAGATAGTGCTGACTGTTTAGTGGGACATTATAGTTGTGGTTGGAGCATATGTTGTGAATACTTGAAGCTGATGATGTGAGATATGAAGTCTATTTAGCAACCCCATCTCATCCTTGTGTTCCTCATTTCCTTTTTATGTGGTTTGGCAGTACCTGTGCCATCTGTGGATTGTATTAGGCAGTTGCTTCTCCCTGCTTTGCTTATCAGATTTTCTTGGTTGGTATAGAACTGAGAAGAATCCTGCTCAGCTCCCTGCTTTATATTATACACAGGACTACAGGACTACAGGATAGCAGTATTTTAGATTTAATATAACTAACAAATGTGTACCTTACATCCCTCCTCAAGGGTTCATGCTCTGCAAGCTTGATCAAATTGGCTCCCTTCTGAACATCCTTCTTGAGCTGCTCCTTATGTCACCGTGTTCCCAGTGCATCCATGACTCATGGGAAACCAGAACAGTATTTGGACTCCTGGAAGCATGATCAGACTGAAATGAGCCAGCAATGGGAAACATGTAAAGCACCATCAACAAGTTTCATATTAATAAAAGGAAGGCCAAACCATTGATAGAGGAAATTTGAAGAACAAGAAGTTACAAAGATGTGCAAAGAATTCATGTGAAGATATTGATGGTGAGCTAATAATTGAAAGAAACGGGTTACTCATTGTAAGGATAAAGGAAGTATTCTCTACAGTAACCTTGTGAATCAAATTGCACTAGGTGCTTGTCAGATCTGTGCTGAAATGTTGCTAAACATGTGCTAACAAATCCTTTGTGTAATTTTGATTTCTACCAGATTATCTGCACAACCCTGGATAAAGTTGTATTCAATGAATTGTATTGCAGTGGTACCTTAGAGTCCACCTTCCATCATATTTCGAGTTGCTGAAAAAGCACACCGAAGACTTGCATTTACTGGGTTTTCTATCTGGATGTTCTGTGAAATCTGCTAAGGTGATTCAAGTTGGATGTTCATGGAATTGCAGTCCAGGAGTTAACTTTGTATCAAGGGTCAAAGGGATAATCAATGACTGTGTTTAGGTACTGGTTCCCTTTTAAGTGTGGATCCTGAGAGAGGGATGAGTGAGTAGTTAGGTATGCTCCATCAGAGACAACAGCTTGGCTAGCAAGTATTTGCGAGCATGGAAATACACCTTATAAGTATTAAGTGACATGGGTCAGCAACGGGAACATGGGATGCACCATCAATAAGTTTCATACCAATAAAAGGAAGGCCATGCCATTGATGGAGGAAATTTTACAAACAAGAAGCTTCAAAGACATGCAAAGAATTCATGTGAAGACAATGATGGTGAGCTGATAAACCAAGAAAGGAAAAGGTTGCTCATTGTGAGGGCAAGGATATATTCGCTATAGTAACTGGGTGAATGAATGTGTTGTGCCAATATGAA
>Ga0116226_10006415_pt1 | contig 10569 bp, 13 predicted proteins | sample S1TSphfallax_FD_89692 | JGI IMG/M metagenome (GOLD analysis project Ga0116226, IMG submission 89692) | Host-associated microbial communities from peat moss isolated from Minnesota, USA - S1T2_Fa - Sphagnum fallax MG | ecosystem: Host-associated > Plants > Peat moss > Unclassified | place: USA...
TGAAGCAAGATCGCTCGATTTCCGCGCAAGCGGCGGCCGGCCCGGCCGAACGAGCCACATCGCACCGAGCCGCTCCGGTAACGGACGGCCCAGAGAGATGATGATCGCGGATCCTCGGATCCGCACAGAATCCGGCTTACAGGCGTACTCCGCCCGTACGTCTTCCCGAGCCAGAGTGGCGCGCCCATCCTTCGAGAGCCTCAGGATGACACTCTGGCAGGGTCCAGATGATATGAATCAGACAGCTGGGAGCATTGAAACCGGCAAGGCTCGGGGCGCGGTCCTAGTGAACAATTCCCCTACCGTTTTTGCCTCCGAGGGAGCGACTGTTGTCCCACTTCAATAAGGATCTCACCGTCGAGCAGGCGTTCAAGGTGCACGCCGGCGCGAAGCGCGTGTTTGCACGCTTCCACCTCGGCGGCTGCTCGAATTGCGCGATCAGCGAGACGGAAACGATCGAACAGGTCAGCGAAGGCTACGGCATTCCGCTCAACCTGCTGATGGCCGATCTCGAGAAGCTGTTCGAGCAACCGAATCTCGAAGTCGGCGACTCGGTCCGGCTGCCGGACGAGATCCGCAGCAAGATCCCGCAGCTTGCGACGGTCCCCGATCTCGGCAAAGTGACGGATTTTGCGGCCGGTGCCTACACGGTGGAATTCGGCGACGTGCGTCTGCAAGGGCTGGCCGAAGACTTCATCAAGGTCGAACCCGCGACCGCGAGCGCGTAAACCTCACTCGAGGCGTTTGCGGTCGGCGAAGCCCTCGTCGGTGCCGTGCCAGTGCGTCAGGGCCGGTTCGCCGGCCTTCCAGCAGAGATAAATCGGGCGCCCGTCGCGCAGCGCCGGGAAGTCCAGCAAGCCCAAGTCGAGGTCTTTGACCACGCAGCCGTGGGCTTCGATCCGGTTGATGAGCCGGACGATGTCCGCTTTGAGCTCGGTGAAGCGCCGCGCGTAGCGGCGGTCTTGCGTGCGCTCGTCGCGACCGGCGCGCAGCGCCGGGTCGGTCTCGAGGAGACCGATCGCGAGCTCACGTCGTTTCGCCCAGAGTTCGTCGACGATCGGAGCGATCGTCGGAATGAGGGCGTTGGCCTTTTCAGCCGAGAAGAGTTTCATAATGCGCCGTCTCGTCATCGTAACTGGCCTTTCGGGTGCGGGCAAGAGCCAGGCTATGAAATCGTTCGAGGATTTGGGGTTCGCGTGCATCGACAACTTGCCGCCGGTGCTCGGTAGCGCGTACGGCACGCTCATCGATGAGGCCGCGATCGAGCGGTCTGCCGTCGCGCTCGACGTGCGCAGCGGCGGACCGTTCGGCGACGTCGCCTTCGTGATCGACCGGCTTGCGAAGGTCGATCGCCAAGTCGAAGTGCTCTTCCTCGACGCCGACGATGAAACGCTCGTGCGAAGGTACTCGGAGACGCGCCGCCGCCATCCCTACGCCGAGCGCACGGAACACCTGGCCGGAGCCATCGCGCTCGAGCGCAAGACGCTCGCCCCGCTGCGCGATCGGGCCGATCACATCTGGGACACGAGCCGGCTCACGCACGGAATGCTCAAGCAGCGGATCTCCGACACCTTCGTCGGTGAAACGCGCCAAATGCGCGTCACGCTGATCGCCTTCGGTTTCAAGTACGGCCTGCCGCTCGATGCCGATCTCGTCTTCGACGTGCGCTTTCTGCCCAATCCGTATTACGAGCCCGCCCTGCGGCCGCTCACCGGCAACGATGCACCCGTCGCGGCCTACCTCGCGTCGATCCCCGATACGGCCGGCTTCATCGCGACGTTCTTTCCGCTGCTGGATTTCCTCTTGCCCCGGTACCGTGCCGAGGGGAAATCGCAAGTGACGATCGGCATCGGCTGCACCGGCGGCCGTCACCGCTCGATCTACCTCGTGCGTCGGCTCGAGGCGCATCTCGGCAGCGACGACCAGACGCCGGTCACCGTCGTCGAACGGGATTTGGGCCGATGACGAAATTTCCGATGAAACGCTCGATCGATCTGATGCGCTGGTTCTTGCCGGGCCTGGGCGTCAAGCGCTGGCTGATCGTCGCGGCGGTCGGCGCGGTGCTCTTCGTGAACGGCATCTCGCGCTGGTTGACCGATGAGGGAACGCACGTTCCGATCAACGAGTTCGTCGACAACGTGCTCGATGATTTCATCCGGCCCGAATATCTCTCGTACGCGTTCATGGGGATCGGCGTCGTGCTCATCGGGCTGGGCATTTGGCGCTGGCTCAAGTCGATCGTCGGCGCCGTCCTGCCGGACGGCAGCGACCGCATGATCGACGCGATCCTCGACGCGCGTCTCAAACGTGGCTACAAGATCGTGGCGATCGGCGGCGGCACGGGTCTCTCGACGCTGCTCCGCGGGCTCAAGCGCTACACGACCAACGTGACGGCCGTCGTGACGGTCGCCGACGACGGCGGCAGTTCCGGGCGACTGCAGAAAGAACTCGGCGTCTTACCGCCCGGCGACATTCGCAACTGCCTCGTGGCACTCGCCAACGACGAGGCGCTGGTCACCGACCTCTTCCGCTACCGGTTCTCCGAGGGCGAAGGCCTCAGCGGCCACGCCTTCGGGAACCTCTTCCTCGCGGCGATGACGGGTGTGACCGGCAACTTCGATCTCGCGGTCAAGGAATCGAGCCGCGTGCTCAACATCAAAGGCCGCGTCTTGCCCTCGACGCTCTCCGTCGCGCGGCTCTGCGCGACGCTCGTCGACGGGACGATCGTCGAGGGCGAATCCAACATCGGTCACGCCGCGAAGCCAATCGCGCGCGTGTTCCTCGATCCGCCGTACGCCGCACCGCTGGACGAAGTGATCGACGCGATTCGCGAGGCCGACGCCATCGTGCTCGGCCCGGGCTCCCTCTACACCTCGATCATGCCGAACCTGCTCGTCGATCGCATCGCGGGCGAGATCGAAGCGGCAAGCGCGGTGAAGATCTACGTCTGCAACGTGATGACGCAGCCGGGCGAGACGGACGCCTACACGGCCGCGGAGCACGTGCGCGCGCTGCTCGACGCGTCCCGCGCGCGCGTTGCCGATATCGCGATCATCAACGATCAGCTGCCGCAGAAGCTGCGCGAAGCCTACGCGGAAGAGGGCCAGGTCCCGGTGCGAGCCGACGTCGCCGCGGTCGAAGCGCTCGGCGTGCGGGTCGTGCAGGCAGCCGTGATCAGCGAAACGGACACCGTGCGCCACGACTCGGAGAAGCTTGCAAGCGTGGTGTTGCAGATCGTCGATGAAGCCGTCGCCTCGCGCGCATCGTATGTGAAGTTCCGCTCCGCGTCGAGCGCGAGCACACCGAGTTAGGACGTCGCTGCGGGCGCACCGCGCAGGCGCGCACACCGCGCGGCCGCCGCGTACAGCAACTCCGGTGCCGCGCGCATCGCTTCGCGCAGCTCGAGCGGCCCCGGAACGATCGGCATGCACGTGATACCGCGCGCCGCCAATTCCGCTTCCGCCTCGACCTCGATGCTGCCGCCGAACGCGACCACCGGGACGCCGTGCGCCGCCGCGAGCGCGGCGACGCCCGCGACGACTTTGCCGTGCAGCGTTTGCCGATCGATCCGGCCTTCGCCCGTCACGCAGAGGCCGGCGCCGGCGAGCGCGTCATCCAAGTGCCGAATGCGCGCGATCACGTCAACGCCGCGTTCGAGCGCAGCTCCCGCAAACGTTGCGAGCGCCCAGCCGAGTCCGCCGGCCGCGCCGGCGCCCGGAAGATCGCGCAGATCGCGTCCGGTCTCACGCAATGCGCAATCGGCAAGCCGCGCGAGCACGCCGTCGAGAAAAGCAATGTCGGCGGGTGAGGCGCCCTTTTGCGGGCCGTAGACCGCGGCTGCACCGTGCGGGCCGAGCAGTGGATTATCGACATCGCAGGCGATCGCGAACGTCGTCGCCGCGAGTCGCACGTCGAGATTCGCCGCATCGATCCGCGCGAGCGCTTCCAGCGAGGCGGGATCCGGGCTGAGCTCGAGTCCGTCTTCATCGAGGAAGCGGACGCCGAGCGCCGCGAGTGCGCCCGCGCCGCCGTCGGTCGTGGCGCTGCCGCCGATCCCGAGCACGATCGATCGCGCGCCGTCGTCGAGCGCGCTGCGGATCAGTTCGCCCGTGCCGTATGTCGTCGCGCGGCAAGCGTCGCGTTCGGGATCGGCGAGGAGCGCGAGCCCCGAGGCCGCGGCCATCTCGATGATCGCGCGCTCGCCGTCGCGCGCGTACACGGCCTCCAGCGACGCGCCGAGCGGCCCGCGAACGGACGCGGTTCGCCGCGCGGCGCCGGCGGCGAGAAACGCTTCAACCGTACCGTCGCCGCCGTCCGCCATCGGCACGAGACGCACGTCGGCGTCCGGCCAGACCGAGCGCAGGCCGCCGGCGATCGCGCGCGCGACGGTCATCGCATCGGCGCTGCCCTTGAACTTATCGGGCGCGACGACGATGTGCGCGGCTATTGGTGCTGCAGCGGGATGTTGAGCGTGAAGTGCTCTCCCGCTTGCACGGAGATCGGGATCGCCCCGGGCTGTTGGTAGCCGCTGGGCGCGGTGACCTGGACTTCACCCTGACCGGCCGGTACGTTGACGATCGTATACGATCCGTTGCCGCCGGTAACGACGCTGTTGACGATGAGCGCCGTCACCGTCACGTTCGGAATCCCGACGTTCGTGGTCGCGTCGTACACTGTGCCGGAGATCGTCGCGTAGTTTTGTTGCGGCGTGATCGGCGTGCCGCACGCGGCAAGGCCGACGGCCGACAGAGTCGCAAGAAAAAAGCGGGAGCGCTTCACGATCCCCGGTTTTGCTTAGGCTGCGACGACGCCCTCTTCGGCGTCCTGGCGTTCGAGGTTCGCGATCTTCTCCCCGAGCAGCCACCGATTCGCCTCATCGCGTCGCTCGGCGGGCACGCGCGCCTTGATCCAGGTCAGGATCTCGTCGTCGGTCGAGCAGCTATCGAGCGCGGCATCGAAGACGCGCGAGGTGATGCCCCAGCGATCGAAAACGCCGCGATCCATCGGGCACGGATAGATGTAATCGTGGATCGTTCCGTTGCGCGCCGCGCGCGCTTTGTCGAACACCCGGGCAAGCCAGTAGTAGCCGTCGATCGACTCGCGTCCACGCCGTGGAAACGCTTGTCCACTGCGAAAATCCGTCGCCACGAATTGTCCCCTTTCGTACGGTCGTGCAACCTTAGACGCAGGCTGCCCCTCCGCGGTTGCGGAAACCGCTATGGCTGTGGCTTTAACCTCGTCCCGTCCCACGTACTTTACCGACGCGCTCGAAGCGGTCGGGCGGACGCCGCTCGTCCGGCTCAATAACGTCGTCGATGGTGCCGCCTGCCTCGTCCTCGCCAAAGTCGAGTACATGAACCCAGGCGGCAGCGTCAAGGACCGGCCGGCGGTCGAGATGATGAAGGACGCCGAGGCGCGCGGCATGCTCAAGCCGGGCGCGACGATCATCGAGGCAACCAGCGGCAATACCGGGACGGGCCTCGCGATGGCGGCCGCGATCCGCGGCTATCGCTGCATCCTCGTGATGCCCGACAAGATGTCCAAGGAAAAAATCGACCTGCTCAAGGCCTACGGCGCCGAGGTGGTCGTGACGCCGACGAACGTTGCGAACGAATCGCCCGAGTCGTACTACTCGGTCGCGAACCGGCTGACCGCCGAGATTCCGGGCGCCTTTCAGCCCGACCAGTGGCACAACCGCAACAATCCGGACGCGCATTACCGCACGACGGGCCCCGAGATCTGGGAGCAGACCGGCGGCACGATCACGCACTTCGTCTCCGGGATGGGGACGGGCGGCACCATCTCCGGCACCGCGCGGTATCTCAAGGAAAAGAATCCGAACATCCACGTCGTCGGCGCCGATCCCGAAGGCTCGATCTACTCCGGCGATACGCCCAAGTCGTACAAGGTCGAGGGCATCGGGATGAGCTATCTGCCGCAGACCGTCGACATGCGCGTGATCGATCGCATCCTGCGCGTCACCGATCGCGAAAGTTTTCTGATGGCGCGACGCGTCGTGCGCGAAGAGGGCTTGCTCGTCGGCGGCTCGTCCGGGACGGCCGTCGCCGCCGCCGTGCGCGTCGCGCACGAACTCCCCAAAGATGCCGTACTCGTCGTCGTGATGCCGGATTCCGGTCGCGGTTACATGTCGAAAATCTTCAACGACGAGTGGATGATCGCCAACGGCTTCATGGGCGACGACAAGCGCAAAGATACGGTCGGCGACGTGCTGCGCGCAAAGCAGCCGCTGCCGCCGATGCTCACCGTGCTCGAAACGCAAGTCGTCAAAGAGGCGCTCGACATGCTGCGCACGTACGAAATCTCGCAGCTTCCCGTCATGCGCGGCAAGGAAGTGATCGGCTCGATCAACGACGTCGCCGTGATGCAAGCCGTCTTCGATCACGCCGACCTCATGCACAAGCCCGTCGGCGAAGTGATGGGCCGCGCGTTCCCGACCCTCGAACTCGACGTCGCAGTCGACCGCGCCTACAAACTCCTCACGCTCGCGAACCCGGCGATCGTCGTAACCGACGGCGGCGAACCCGTCGGCGTCGTCACGCGCCAGGACGTCATCAGCTTCCTCTCCGCCGCCGTCGGCTAAGTCGCGCGCGGGAGCGCGAGGCTGAAGCGCGCGCCGCCGCCATTCGCGGACTCGACCGTGATGCGGCCACCGGCGCGTTCGAGGATCAGGCGCACGAGCGCAAGGCCGATGCCGGAGCCTGGGGCGCCCGTCGTGCCGCGTTGGCCGAGCGTGAAGATGCGCTCGCGATCCACTACCGGCACGCCGTCGCCGTCGTCGTCGATGTGGATCGTGACGCTGCGTTCGTTCAATTCGACCGCGATCGTGACGCGGCCGCCGGGGCGGCCGTGCTTGATCGCGTTGTCGATCACGTTCGCGAGGGCCAGCGTGAGTCGATCCGTGTCGATGCCGAGCAGATCGCTCGGCACGGGCGGATGTTCGAGCGTGACGGCGCGTGCGGCAGCGTTCGCGGCGCAGGCGTCGATCGCGCCGCCGAGCGCGAGATCGAGCCGGCCGAGCGTGCCCAGACTCGCGCCTCCATGCAAGTCCAAGAGCGAGATCTCGAACATGCCGTCGACGAGGCGCGCGAGGCGCAGCGATTCGCCGTGCGCGATGCGCAAGAATCGCCGCCGCGTTTCCGCTTCGATCTCACCGTCGAGCAGCGTTTCGAGATAGCCGCGAATCGAGGCCAGCGGCGTCCGCAATTCGTGACCGAGCGCGGAGAAAAATGCATACCGCTCGCGTTCGCGCGCGCCGCCGACGAGCGCTTCGGCGATGCTATCCGCCAAGCGCATACGACGTGCGGCGAACGCCGTCCAGCCACTCTCGGTTTGCATCCCGGAGGCGGCTTCGACCGCCGCGACGATGCGCGCGAGCGCGCTGCGCGAATCGAGCGGCGCGCAGCCGGCATCGCCCTCGCGCGTCGGCGCGCAGAGCGCCGCGAGGAAGACGTCGCTGCCGGGATCGTGCGCGAGCGCGTCGCCGGCGCGCAACACGCCGGCCGCCGCGCGCGCGAACGCATCGGCAGCACCCCGTTCGGTCGCGCGCGCCGCCCGCAACCCTTTACGCCAGGCGACTTTTTCGAGCACCGGAAACCGGACGACGAGCAGCGGGACCGGAGCGTCTCCGAGTCGCTGGAGGCCCGCGGCCAGCTCGTCAAGCGCGAGCGAATTTATAACCGAAGCCATGAATCGTCTGCAAGAGCATCGGCGCGTCCGGTTGCGCTTCGATCTTGAGCCGCAGCCGCCGCACGTGTACGTCGACGGTGCGCTCGTCGCCGATGAAATCGAACCCCCAGACGCGCTGCAAGAGCATCGTGCGCGAGAGCGCGATCCCGGGATGCAGCGCCAGTTCGAGCAAGAGCGCGAACTCACGCGGCTTGAGGTCGAGCGAGCGGCCTTCGATGCGTGCTTCGCGCGCGGCCTCATCGATCTCGAGCCGATCGAACCGCAAGAGCGCCGGACCGCTCGCGCCCGCGATACCGGCGCGGCGCGCGATCGCGCGCACCCGCGCGACGACTTCGCGCGGCGAGAACGGTTTGGTGACGTAATCGTCGGCCCCCAGCTCGAGCCCGACGATGCGGTCGATCTCTTCGACGCGCGCGGTCAAGAACAGGACCGGCAAATCGCGCTGCTCGCGGCGTAACACGCGCAAGACCTCGAATCCGTCGACGACGGGCAACCCGACGTCGAGAATCAACAAATCCGCGCCGTCACGCGCCGCGCGTAAAGCCGATGCGCCGTCGGCCGCCTCCGTACAACGAAAGCCTTCACCGCGCAGATGGTGCAGCAGCAAAGCTCGGATCGGGGCATCATCTTCGGCGACGACGATTCGTTCGACGGGCATGCCGGAAGCGGTGCCCCAGCCCGGGGACGATTAGTCTTTCTGGATGACCGCCTCGCCGTCGAGCACGGTCTTGCCATGTTGATTCACGATCGTCGTGAGGCAGCGCATCCGGCGCTTGGCCGGGATCAGCTCGACCACTTCGCTCGTCGCCGTGAGCGTGTCGCCGATGAAGACCGGGCGCTTGAAATTCAGCGTCTGCGACACGTAGAGTCCGCCCGGCACGTCGAGTAGCGCGCCGTTCACGGTCGAGAGCAAACTCGCCGTGAGCATGCCGTGCGCGGCGCGCTGCTTGAAGCGCGTCGTCTTCGCGTACTCGGCGTCCACGTGCAGCGGGTAGAAATCGCCGCTGACGCCGGCGAAGAGCGCGATGTCGGCTTCGGTGATCGTCTTACTGAACGTCTTGCGGTCGCCGACCGCAAACGCCTCATAGGCCTTGCCGGCGCTCATCCGAAGGCGGCGAGGCCCGCTTGCGCGCAGGCGCTATCTTCATCGACCGTGCCGCTGCTGGCGCCGATCCCGCCGATCGTGCGGCCGTCGACGACGACTGGGAAGCCGCCGCCGATGTTCGTGATCAGGCCGCTCGAGGTGAGCGAAAGGCGCGCGCCGGCCGCCGGATCGCCGCCCCCTTCTTCCGAGGTCGGCCGGTAGCGCAGGGCGGCCGAGATGGCCTTCGCGATCGCGATCTCGGCCGAGGCGGGACGGGCACCGTCCATGCGGACGAAGGCTAAGAGGCGGCCGCCCGCATCGACCACGGCAAGGCACTGCGGAACGCCGATCTCCGCGGCCTTCTCTTGCGCGGCGTCGAGCATTGCGCGGGCTCCGGCGGCCGAGATCGCGCGGGTACTGATCGTGTGCGAAGTCATCATCGCGGGACATCTTGGAGCGGCTTCCTCCGGCGCCCTCCGCGAGCGGGCGGAGCCGACCGCACGGACGCGAACGTTTCCCGCGACGTGATCTCTCCAGCCGACGCCTTTCGCGCCACCGCCAACGCCGCCGCCCGCGCCGCCCAAACGGCGCCGCCGTTCATCCGCTACCGGACGACCTCCATCGTCGACGTGCCGTCGCTGAACCAACACCGGGTGATCGAACGTGAAGTCGAGACCCGGACGGCCGACGATTACGCGGTGCTGCAAGACCTGCCGCGCGGCCAACGCCAGTACGGACGCAGCTTCCCGCTGATCCCGAGCTTCGATGCGCTCTCCTACTTCAGCCTCAACTTCTCGCTGCACGGCCGCGACGTGCTCTCATCGGTGACGCTGGATCAGCCGATCACCTTTGCCGATCCGAAGCCCTCGGATCCCGGCGTCGCCGTCATCACGACGTTCCTGAAGTACTATTACCCGATGGACGCACCCGATACGACCGACGCCATCCGGCATCTCATCATGCAGCCGCTGCCGACACTCACCGCCGGCAACAAGTCCGACTTCTACATCCACGACGTCTACATCGATACGGCGACGCAGCTGCCGACGAAGGTCGTCTACGCCGGACCGAAGATCACGTTCGAGCTCGACTACACCATGTTCGAGAATCACTGGCTGATCGATCACGCCCACTACGATCGCACGCTCGTCGGCCCGCTCCATATCGCCACGACACATTTCACCGCCGATGCAACCTTCGATCACTTCAGTTTCCCGGCAACGCCCGACGATCCCAAGCTCGCCGCGTCGCCGCCGCCTGGACCGAAGACGTAAACATGTGCCGGGGCGTTATGCGCGCCGGCACCGTGTTGTCGCGATCAGCCGATCGACACTTTCCCCCTGCGTAAGAACTTCGGGGAAGGCGGGCACGGTGACGCTGAAGCCACCCGCGGCTTCGGGTTCAAGGATCACCGCATAGGCGAGCGAGTCCATCAGCCGATCTTTCGGCGGCCGCTGAACCTCGTTCTCGTCCAAATGCGTCCGCCGCCGCTCAAAATGGGTAATCGCGACGAACGGCTCCGGCAGCAAGTCCAGGCGAGCGCGGGACGCGTGGTCGCAAGCGAGCGCGGGACTGGGTTTTCGCGCGGGCCGATGATGATAATTTCCTCGTAGCAGGCAACGAAAACGGCCGCATCTGCATGCGGCCGTCTTGAAAAACTGGAGGAGAGAGAGAGATTCGAACTCTCGAGACGTTATTAGCGTCTATCCGCTTTCGAGGCGGACGCCTTCAGCCACTCGGCCATCTCTCCGGACGTTTGCTTCGGAAGTATTCGCGAA
>Ga0116226_10006417_pt1 | contig 10568 bp, 10 predicted proteins | sample S1TSphfallax_FD_89692 | JGI IMG/M metagenome (GOLD analysis project Ga0116226, IMG submission 89692) | Host-associated microbial communities from peat moss isolated from Minnesota, USA - S1T2_Fa - Sphagnum fallax MG | ecosystem: Host-associated > Plants > Peat moss > Unclassified | place: USA...
ATGTGGAAGCATTATAAATGTCATAAAAAGTTAAATATTTTACAAAATGTGTTATTGATGTTACATTATGATTATTATATTTTCATTTAAAAAATAGGAAGTTAGAATATAAATCAACATATATGTCAAGTTATGTTCACCTTAACATAGTAATTAAAACTTTACAATAACTTTGTCAAACACCGTTATATGTGGAAGCAAAAGTTTCAATAAAACAAAATTGGCAAGATTTAGTAAAACTAGCAACTACAAATGAAAATGATAATTTTGATGAATTTAATGAACTAGAAATAAAAAGTTCAAACCAATTTGAAAAACTATATCATGAAGATTACGCATCTACTCTAATAGAAAACATTATAAATGTTGAACACATAATTGACAATGATGAACTTCATTAACAATTGCACCTACATGAAAACCTTTTGGCTTATTTTGCAATAAACATTATGAAAAATAAAACTTTTCAATAGTATTTTTTAACCATTCAAGGCTTTCGATTTCTTGTTCATATCAAAAGATTGCATGATCATAACTAACAAATGTATATAGAAAATTTGTTTATGACATAATTAGTATATTCTTTAAATCAACTAGAATACTAGTAAATTTCATATTGTTTTCATTTTTTGCATGGCTTCATATTCAAAAAGAAAAATTATTAAGTTGTAATTTTACAACTAATGATGTGTCAATTAACAATGTAAATTTAGATAAAATGCTAAATCCCAATCTAGGTTACAAAGAATTAGAGTGCATAAGAATCATTGTTTTTTTTTCAAATTGTCAAGGTCATTTGGGTGGTAACATCCAAAAACATGTGGAGGTAGTATTGGCTATTGAGAAAATTCAAAGTAAGTGCGACTATCTATCACATATTTGTGTGAAGTAAAGAAAGCTACTTGGGCATGTGAGTTATTGAAATTGGGTCGTGATATTCAATGGTAGATGATTAGGGTTGTTGGTGATACCAAGGTTTTGGTGAGAGCTTGTGTGGCATCAGCCACATTGAGAAGCAAAGGAATTAGCAAGCAATTGCATTTTGTAATGGACTTTACATCAATCTTAGTTATTCATAAATAGGACCTTCACAAGTGAACAACATAACCAAAAGCTAAATTAAGTTTTGTTGAAATATAAATTAATAAAAATAAAAGACATATTTTTAAGCAACTACAAAAAGTAAGAGAAGAATCTATGATGAACTAGGGGGGGTTGAACCTGAATCATTATGAATTATGCCCATTATAACTTAGTTCAGACCTACACAAACCACACATTTTATAACCATGAGACATGCATACCCACATTATTACTTGTTGCCAAACAAGGTTGCAAAATTGCTTGCAAATTGGTCACCCAAAACCACCTAAATATACAACAAACCATCATTCATACAACATGTACAACAATTTCAATTCAAGAAAAAGAAAAAAAATTCCAAGTCAATGAAAGGAAAATGGGATGGAAATTTAAACCTCAAGGGATTTATATTATGTTTACTAGCCTTGCAAATAAGACAACATGTGCATCAAGTACAAAGTTTAAATGCTTTAACAACTAAAAATCTTCACACCTTTGCAAACAACTTGCTACCATACAAGCTACAAGTATAGTACATATTACAAAATGTGAAAAACTTATACCATGATCAACTAAAATTAGCATAAGATGATGTCAAAATTCTAGTCATCCACTTCATATCTCACCTTATTCATGTCACTCCACTCTTTGATTACATCCCCAAAAGGGAAATTATCTAGAGTCATGTAATGTTCCTATGTAAACATCCTCACGACCAAGTCCAAGTATGTGGTAAGTTGGTTCTACAACTTGGACTTCATGAATGACGTGGAAAAACATTACTCATCTTCCATGCTACCCAAAATCATAGTAATAAAAAACTCCACCAAAGTAAAACACATAGTCAGTTGGTGCTACATGAAGCTATTATAGGGTGCAGTTTAAAGTCGAATGATAGGGTTACACAACAATGGTGGTTCCAAAATAACAACATGGTTACTCTACATGGTGATCTTAAATAAGGAAGTTGCAAAATCAAGTTTTGACTCGTCCAAAAAGGTTGAGATCCTCACTTGTTCATTTTTTGGGTCAATGAACTTCTCAAAACAAAATTGAGCCTTGAGTAAAGTTTAGTGATCTTGGAAAGGGGTGAATGCACAATTGAGTGTCTCAACATTAGTAGAAATTACACTCCCTATAAGTCCACACAAGATTCTTTGCAATGATTCAAATGAACATGGTTTTTATTTTTTAAATGTTAATATTTTAATCTTTGAATAATACATGTTCAATCACCTATAAACCTTCCCAAATCTATGTGAAAACTTGTATTTAGTGTAGATGGTGTCATTTTTAAATTTGAAAGTCCTAAAAAGAAAACCCACAAAGTTCTTAGGAATAATGCTCCGTCTAAAACTTTCAAAAAATATGCTTTTGGAATAAAGAAATTGAAAAACAAACAAAAATTGCAACTCATATGGATTTATGAAAATACACAAGAAGCAATCTTGGGGTTTTCCACTATGTTTTCAGTGAAATGGGACAAAGTTCATTAATATGTAACTTACATGGTTTTGGTAAAAAAAGACTAGTTGATCATGACATATTTAATGAAATATTTTTTAGTTGTTTTGGGTAGTGACATGTTGCAGTAGGTAATTTGTAATTTAAAAAAATTGACATAGATATTATGAGGTCCCAAGGTTGTATGACATGGATTGACATGCCACGTCATCACGTAACATTTTTTTCTTTTTTTTTCGATCATGGATTGTAAATTTTTCATGGCATGCCGTTACAAAAATACACGTCATGATTTAATATCATATATTTTGAAGATATTCATTGCCATCATAAATGTTTCATATATCATATTTATACATGATACATCAATGTATATACACATTACATACATTAATGCACACATTCATCAAGGTTTGAACCCAAAACTTTGTGGACATCCACCAAGGCCTTCACCATCAAATCACTTCAAATCTTTGATAAGGTTTTAAAGAGTTTAATTTTATTATCTTCAACATGAAACTATTTTAAAAATTCAAACTTTAACATACATTTTTTTTCAAAATTCATTCAAATGCGACAAATGAAAACATGATCTTGAAATTTATTCTATAGTCTATTCATGAAAAAAATTATAATTTATAATTATGCAATATGAAAGATTTAAAAAAAACTTAAAATAACATGTTATGAATAAAAAGAAATCTACAAATATTTTTTGTGTAAATTCATCTACAATATTCATAAATGGGATTGAATTCAATGTGAATTCAAAAGTGCTTACATTAAATCTTTAACAAAGATATTTTTATTGTGTAAAATATATTTTCAATTTTTGAAGAATTGTAAATTTTATCTCCTCAATATGATTTTTTACATTTAAAAAATAAATTGAGATGTTATTCGAATTGTTATCACCCATAAGTAGTTTTACCCGTATTTGCCTATAGAAGAGTTACAAAGCTCCAAATTGTTTAAATCCTTCAATATTACTTCGAAAAAATATCAATTAAAATTTTGATAAAAAATGATTTTTTGGGGGAAAAACCATTGTTTATGTTCCCCCCCTTTAACTTGGCAAAAATTAGTCATTAGATGAAAAATAACCATTTTTTCTTAACATCATATTTCTTTAACAACATTAGTTATAGACTAATAAAATTGATTAATTACAAAACTTTGAAAAAAAATCACAACATATTATTTATATATATTTAATAATGTAACAATACATTTTACCTTTGTAAAAATAAAAGTAACATAAATTGGTGATATTTTGGAATTAAATAATTTGATTACCCTCCCCCACCCTTTAGTCAAAAATATTTTTTGTTTTATCTTTGGTGGCAAATTTTCACAAGTTGGTGATTCTTTATGGGGGAAAGTTTTTAAATAATAGAATTTCAATTTATTTTTTAGGGGGGTCATTCTTTTATTATATATATATATATATATATATATATATATATGAGTAAAAATATAAAGTGTTATATATTAGTTATTGGGTAAAAGGCACTATTTATTCAAATATATATTTATAATTTATACAGATTGTGTAATAATTAATAATTAAAACATATAATTAATATATTTTCGTTTAAATATGTGTATAAATTAGGTAATAATAGGGTGAAAAAAATAGGTCAAACAATCATAGATTACATTCCAAAAATGTTTTGTTTGATCCACATGGATTAGAATTGGAACACTCAAGTTTTCAAATAAAATATTTTTCATATGAATGTATCACCTTGTATTACATCATATATTGAATCATTGCAACAAAAGGTGTCCTTGTACTCCAAGTGATTTCATTGGATTTTGGAGTGAATTCATTAATTATAGTGAATGGGGACTAATGAAGAAGTAGTGAATTCACTGGTTTAATGAATGGGGATTAATGAATTGCACCCACATTTTGTAGTAGTGAATCCCAATAACACATTTGGAATGTGAATCAATATTTTTTGGAGAATTTTAAATTCACATCTTTTTTGGTTAAATTCACACCCTTTCTTTGTGTGTCCGATTATATGTAAATTAAATTTGAGTGTCTGCCCCACCCCCCTGATGTTCATTTGACTTAGGAATTTATTTAATAATTTTTTTCCCAAATATATCATAATTTTATTAATAACTTTTCATCTAGACATCAGGGGGGGTGGGGTAGACACACTTAAATTTGATCTGCATATAATCGGACGCGGGAAGAAAGGGTGTGAATTTAACCAAAAAAGGTGTGAATTTAAAATTTTCCTATTTTTTTTTTCATTTTATGATGTTATAATTAAATGACCAATCCATATTTTTCGACTTCAAAAGTCCATTACTATTAACAAATGGGTTTTTATATCAATAAATAATCACACAATTGTTTTCATAATGAAGTTGTTAATTTAGATCCAATTCCCAATTAGTAAATCTAAGGATATATTAATCACCATAAATTTGAATAAAGGGTACCCAAGAAAAAAAACATTGTTTCGTCATAATAGTGAAACATTTGATTGTGCGTTTACCTAAAGTTTCCTTGGCTTGAGATTCAACCAATATTGAAGATAAATGATGCATGTTGCATTCATTAAATCTTGGTTTGGGAACTAGGATTAAGTTTAGCAATCAAGGACATAATTGCATGTGAAGATTGAATTTTGACAACTTCAAATGTGGACGTCCAATCATCTCAAGTGGCTTGGCTAAATGCCTTAATGAGAGGGCACTTAAAAAATAATTGGTCCTATTTGCCCATGAAATAAAAAATAACATATTGGATGTTGGTCGAAAGATCAATCCACCAACTAGCTAGTAGGTGACGATTGGAATGTGCATAAATGTCCAAAAATGCCTTAAAAAGGTTCTCTCAATATTTCTTTTCCAAGTTTGAATACATGTTATATAACTTAGCATAACACAATCTTAACAATAGTGACAAAATCACATACATAAGTTTCTTGACCTTGCGCAAATCTACACATAGACTACCTCCAACATTAGCATTATGTAAGTCAACCCCATCACCATTTCAATGTCATAAAGGTACACAAGGTTTGTCTTTGTTGTTGCCACAATATTTAAGTCATCATTCATCCTCACAGCCAAAGTTTTGTATTGATCTACAAGAACCCATTTGGTAAAGCATAACATGTAAATCCACCTAGTTTTGACATTGCAAAGTAGTTTTAACCTTTTGGTTTTAAACAACTTTATAAAAGCACATTACTTTAAATGTCGTTTATGTGAAGAGGAGAAAGAAATGTAGGTTGTCTATAACAACCTTTCAAGCTTAGCAACCAAGTGTTGATAAAAAAAAAGTTTGCACAACTAGGTTAGTCTAATGTGCCATGGAATGTATTAGGATTAAAAAAGGGGTAGATATGGACTTGAATTAAGTAGCAACACCAAATTGTAAGCTCATGAACACCACAACCCCATCTGAACCAAAACAAATAAACTTGTTGCTAATATGATCCACTATCAAGCCCCATATTCCATCAAATATTTAAAAATTAAAGCAGTGAGGTTATCGACAATGCCTCCCCCAACCACTCTTTCAAGATTTAGCAACAAAAGCATCCTCTTAAACCCATCAATAACATACACATGTATGCTACACCGAGATTGATAATTAATCATCATAACCTCATTGCAACTAATAGTGAAGTACCTAACCTTTTACACTTGAACTCTTGTCAAATGGATGACAATGCCATGCAAGGTTTTAGTTAGTTACTAGCCAATCAAGTCACACCAATGCTTGCACAGCGAGTCTTTGACCTTTGAGAAAGTAAAAAAATGTTTCATGCTTTCAAAATTTGTGAAGGGTTGACCTAATTTCAAAAGTAAAAAAGGGGACCACAAACTAAATGAATGTTGTTTACAACAACACTTCCAACACACCATCTCAACAACATAATTTTGGCCTTTGCTAGCCCATAGACATTTGTTCTTTGCATGTTAACTATCCACTGACATGAAATTTTTGCCCATAGCACATCCAAGGCATGCAACCTTGCATTTTTGTCATCCTACATGTTTTTGCAAACTATCAAACTTAGGTACCATGAGCATTTCCCTTCCATCAATCTCACTACAAATCTTGCAACACACCATGCTAAGCTTCCCATCACACCCCATAACTATTTTAGCCCAAGGAAGTTTTGCTGCCCACATTTCCTAAATTTTTTTATTCAATTCCCATTCCTTTTCTTATGTTCTTTTTTTTTGTGGTTCTAGCTATGGTTTTAACTCTAGATTTGGAAATGGAAGATCAACATCAACATCAATAACATTAGGAGAAGAGATGGTGATAAAGAAAAAGAAGCTAAGCTTTGAAACAAGGAAGCTATGGCATCTATGGAACTAGGAACTTTAGCACTAAAAACTTGTACTCGAAGCCCACTAGTGGCTACAATAGGCTTATCATAAAGACCTCAATGTAACCTTAAACTTGTAGTTAAAACCTTAAACCCTAATTTTTTCTTGAATTTCCAACACAAAGATGCAAAACACAAGCGACAAACACTGAATTCCCAAAACATGAACAAAAAACTTGGAAATGTGGGAGCACAAGAAGAATATTTATAAAATATGTGATTTTTTACTTCATGGGCAAGAAGTACCAAGAGGACCATTTCACCGTGTTCTTGTATGTAGTTGCAATTGTTTGAAAGTCAACACCATGAAATAAAGATTTTCACGCCATTTTTCATCAACAATTGTGAAAAAAACCATAAAAAGTGTGTTCCCTTACACACACAAACCATAATTCAAGCTTAATAATATCCTTGGTACAACCAAAGAGGTGGTGATCCTTTGTACTATGGTGCATTATGAAACACAATGATCCTCAACAACAAAATATGAACTATTGGCGATTCCTAACAATTTAATGGACAATATGTAGATGATTAAAAGGGATAGGAAATATGCATGTTGGTGATAAAGTTAACATAAGGTATGGAAAGGTGGCTAGTTAGTTTTAGAAAGTGGAGAGGAAATGGTGATGGAGGTGGATGGGAGGTGGCTAGTTGTCAACATCAACACATGACAAAGTGAATGCCAACTATTTTCAATGAGACGGGTTTGGACCCTCTATGATTCCCTCCCTTTGTGCAATCATAATGGTGACTAGCCCTAAATTCAACAATGTCATAATATGGTGAATTGGATGGTCAAAAATCCCCAAATTTTACAAGTGAATGTCAAATGGCCTTGTGTGGGATCACCACTTGGCAAAATTTTGCCGAAAAAACCAATGATAATAACATTCCCCAATTACTTGGATTGTCTTCAAAAAATGTGTTTAGTGTGATCAAGCAACTTAGACCTCCAACCTTTTTTGTAGCATTCACTATAGGTACTAATAACTAACTAACATTAATATAAACATTAAATGAATTATATAATTGAAACATTAATTTTAAAATAATTTGAAAAATGAAACTATATATTTTAAAATTAAAATTCATTAAAAATTATCCAATTACACGTGCACATCTATATATGAAAGAAGGTAGTTTATTTTGTTTTGTTTTGTTTTGCAATTATGAGATCCATCAAATAAAGATGCTTTAGTTCATGTTATTGGTGTCTTTGGAAAGCTCTCAACAAGCAGGAGTGCATGGGCTTGGTTCCATGATGTTTGGACTTGCATTGCAAAAGTTTTTAAATATTGAATGATTTTTTCATTGAAAATTAAATTAAATCATAGCTGAAAATTTTGGAGGAATTGGATTGTGCCTTTGGTGTTGTTGAAAAGATGTTGTGTTGGGGCCATTTGATGATTTACTGAATTTTGAAAGGAATAAAATAAGGGAGTAGAAGATAAAACTTTTTTACTTTCCTTAGATAAGCAAAAAGCTTAAACACAAAAGGCTTGTCAAAACTTAGTAGGACAACCTCATAAACTTTCTATAGAAACAAACCTAAAGCAAATACAAAGAAGAAGACCTTGCATACAAAAGACATAATACTCACAACATACGAAAAAAAAACAACTCATAAAACTTCTACGTACAAAAGTACGACAAAAAATAAATAAATAATTGCTCCAAAAAAATTCCCCTTGTCCATTTCTCAAAGTTATAGAGCCTTAAATACCTTCAAGAAAGAAAACAAGAAAAAAATGGAACTGGTAGTTAGCCCTATCCCAAAAAAATTGGTCCTAAAATTATTTAGTTTAATCCAATAGCAAACTGATTTTGGTAAAAATGTTTTTTAGTAAGGAAAATTCAATAACCATTTTTGGTAGTAAAAAACCAATAAAAAAATTTCAGTAAAATTTTACCTCCAACATCTTGACAACCAAGATTTAATGAAATTTATTTGGTCAGATTTGGATTCCGAATATGGGAGATATTGATTTTGAAGGGATTTATACCGCTGAAAATTCAAATAAATTCTAAAAAACCAGGTTTTGGAAGGAAAAATCAGTTGAGGACGTCGTAACACTTGAATGTCTACCGTTCAATTCAAGTAGAAGGAATTGCAATGTGCCTTTGGTGTTGTTGGAAAGATCTTGCAATGGGATATAAATATACCTTGTAAAATATTGTCATATGTTGTGTCCACCCTACATTATAACGAGTTCACATTTGGATCAATGGCACATGCCACACTAGTTACTATGAACATTGAATGGGTAGTTTTCAAAAACAATTTGAAACTCCCATATTTTATTTGGTCAAATTAAAGATTTCAAAAAAAACTAAATTTCAAGCTAGTTGCTTAATTTTATGATCGTGGATTGTTATTGAAAAAAATGTCCTTCAATTTGGTAATTCATCAAATAAACATTTGTTGATAGATATTTAACAATTAATCAAAAAATCCTTTAAAAATAACTACATAATATACAAATTCATGAACGCATATTAACATGTAAAAAAAACACCAAATTATTTCTTAGTTTCATTACAAAAAAAATTATGCCTTTTAGAAAAACATAATTGTACATTGGATTTACATGAAATTGCAATTGAAGTTTATAATAAAATAGTGGAAATGGGTTAAATGAAGATATTACATAATTTGATAAGTTTTTTATTAAACTTGATGAGGATATTTATATTTTAGCCTTGCAATCTACATACACAAACCAACACTATTTATGGAATGTAAACTAAACAATATATGAAAAAATGTATTAGGTAAAATAAAATGTCCTTTATAAGAAACAAACACAAATGCACAATTTATATTGGATCCATACACCACTTCTACATATTGTACATTTCATTAACCAAAGATGGATAAATTTGTTACACAACAAATGCAATCGATATTTTAAAATGTAAACAAAGCAAATTGAAGCATCTAAATGAATAAAAAAATAGGAAATGGAGTTTTTTATACTCAAAAAATGTTTACACACAAGCTATATACATATCATTATCAATTCCATTTTATCATTCAACAATATCATTCCTATTTATAAACACTTATGAAAAACATGATAGACCATATGTATTATTATTATCACAAAAAGTTTTCCATAATTTACCTCTAGATTCAACATAAAATTGTTGCAAATCAATAGTTGATAAATTAAAATTTTATGTCTAGTAAAATTTGTGGTTGAAATATGATATTAAAAACATTTAAAAATGACAAAGTAGACAAAATATTCATTGGGTTTCATTTATATTCATAATATCCAAAACAATATTATAGAAAAATATTATTTCTATTCAAACCATTTTGTAGATATGAATATCTTTTTAAAATAAATACGATTTCTGAAAAGATGCCTAGATGGAAAGAAAAAAATTGAAAAGATTCAAAAATAATAATAAGCAACTTTTTTTTTGCAATCAATCATTTAAAAAGACCAAAAAAATCATGAAACAAATGGATGGGACAATATTTTCACATTGGAAACAATCACAAATGGGAATAATCCAAAAAAAATACCATTTATACTAATTTGAACAAATCAAACAATGTGATTTATCATATGAAAAAATACCCAATGAACAAATAAAAGCAAGAAAAATAATCAATTGATGTATGAAATTTGTCAACAA
>Ga0116226_10006418_pt1 | contig 10567 bp, 8 predicted proteins | sample S1TSphfallax_FD_89692 | JGI IMG/M metagenome (GOLD analysis project Ga0116226, IMG submission 89692) | Host-associated microbial communities from peat moss isolated from Minnesota, USA - S1T2_Fa - Sphagnum fallax MG | ecosystem: Host-associated > Plants > Peat moss > Unclassified | place: USA...
TGCTGGCGGTGGAGATGTTCGTCGACCAACGAGGCCAGGTGCTGGTGAACGAAATCGCCCCAAGGCCCCATAATTCCGGCCATTGGACCATCGACGCCTGCCCCGTCAGCCAGTTCGAGATGCACATGCGCGCCATCGCCGGCTTGCCTTTGCCGCCCGCCACCCGCCACGCCGACGCCGTGATGAAAAACCTGGTCGGCCCCGACGACCTCGCCCTCTGGCCGCAGATCCTCGCCACGCCCGGCCTGATCCCCCACCATTACGGCAAGGCGGAAGCAAGGCCGGGCCGTAAAATGGGCCACGTCACCCGCCTGTTTCCCCGTGGCAGCCTGCCGGGCCCGTTCGCGATCGAAGCAGCGCTGGCGCCACTGGACGTGAGACTAGCGGGCTCTGCCCCCTAGAACCCCCCGCCGGGGCGAGCTGCCCTGGACCGGCAGTTTTGAAGGCAAGGCGAAGGGGGGCAAACAATTCGGCGCCAACACAGCGTGTTGTGCCCCCTTCGCCTTGCCTTAAAAGAAATGGGCGGCTGGGGCCTCAGGGCCCAACGGCGGTACAGGGGGCAGAGACCCCTGGCCTTCCTTTCCGCCGGCACCCGCGCTACTTCGCTCCCATGCCCAGCAGCAACGACATACGCGCGACTTTTCTGGATTACTTCGTCCGCAACGGCCACCAGGCCGTCGCCAGCTCGCCCCTGGTGCCCAGGAACGACCCCACCCTGTTGTTTACCAACGCGGGCATGGTGCAATTCAAAAACGTTTTCACCGGCCAGGAACGTCGGCCGTACGCGCGTGCGGCGACCGCGCAGAAATGTGTGCGCGCGGGCGGCAAGCACAACGATTTGGATAATGTGGGCTACACGGCTCGGCACCACACATTTTTCGAGATGCTCGGCAATTTCAGTTTCGGCGATTACTTCAAGCCGGTTGCAATCGAGCTGGCCTGGAATTTGGTGACGCGCGATTTCGCGCTGCCGAAGGATCGGCTGCTGGTGACGGTGTATTCCGAGGACGAGGATGCGGCCGCGCTGTGGCAGCAGATCGCGGGGCTGCCGGAGGAGCGGATCATCCGCATCCCCACCTCAGATAATTTCTGGCGCATGGGCGATACCGGGCCGTGCGGGCCGTGTTCGGAGATTTTCTTCGATCACGGGCCGCAGATTGAAGGCGGCCCGCCCGGCAGTGCCGATGAGGACGGGGATCGGTTCATCGAAATCTGGAACCTCGTGTTCATGCAGTATGAAGAGGGACCGCCCGGGGTGCGCACCCCCCTGCCCCGGCCCTCCATCGATACCGGCATGGGGCTGGAGCGGATTGCCGCCATTCTGCAGGGCAAGCACGACAACTATGACATCGATACGTTTGTCGCCCTGATCAACGCGAGTGCCGATGCGACAGGCGTGGCGGCAGACGATCCGCGTTACCGGGCAAGCCACCGTGTGGTGGCCGATCATTTGCGCAGCGCATCCTTCCTGATGGCCGATGGGGTTTTGCCAAGCAACGAAGGCCGCGGCTATGTGCTGCGCCGGATCATGCGACGCGCGATGCGGCATTTGCACATGATGGGGGCGCGCGACCCGGTATTTTACAAACTCGTGCCCGCCTTGGTGCGGCAGATGGGGGTGGCCTATCCCGAGTTGGGGCGTGCGGCGATGCTGATCGAGGAAACACTGCGCCTGGAAGAGACGCGCTTCAAGGCAATGCTCGATCGCGGGTTGTGGCTGCTGGCGGAAGAGACGTCGCAATTGGCGGAAGGCGGGGTTTTGCCGGGCGCGGTGGCGTTCAAGCTTTATGATACCTACGGGTTTCCGCTCGACCTCACGCAGGATGCGCTGCGTGAGCAGGGGCGCGCGGTGGATGTGGCCGGCTTCGAGGCGGCGATGGCCGAGCAGCGTGTCCGGGCGCGCGCGGCCTGGGCCGGCTCCGGCGATGCCGCCACCGAAAAGCAGTTTTATGAGCTGCGCGAAACCGTGGGTGCCACCGAGTTTCTAGGCTACAGCACCGAGAGTGCCGAAGCGGAAATCCTCGCGATCCTGCTGGATGGGCAGACTGTTGCCGAAGCCGGCACGGGTGCCGATGTGGCGGTGCTGCTCAACCAGACACCGTTTTATGCCGAAAGCGGCGGCCAGGTTGGCGACACGGGCACGATATCCGGCCCGAATGGCTTGCGGATCACGGTGACTGATACACATAAAAAGCTGGGCGAACTGTTTGTGCATTATGGGCGAATCGAGGCGGGCGAGGCGCGCGTGGGCCTGCCGGTGGTGGCCGCGGTGGACCATGTACGGCGGACGCGGATACGCGCGCATCACAGTGCCACGCATCTGCTGCACGAGGCGCTGCGCCGGCGCCTCGGCACCCATGTGCAGCAAAAGGGAAGTTTGAACGCGCCCGACCGGCTACGCTTCGATGTGAGCCACCCAAAACCTGTGACGGCAGAGGAACTGGCCTTCGCCGAAGCCGAGGTTAACGCGCGCATCCGCGAAAATGCCGAGGTGACGACACGGCTGATGACGCCGGAGGCGGCCGTCGCCGAAGGCGCGATGGCGCTGTTCGGTGAAAAATACGGTGACGAAGTTCGCGTGGTGGCGATGGGCGGCGGCAATGAAACGCGGACGGCCTATTCGATAGAATTATGCGGCGGCACGCATGTGCGCCGCACTGGCGATATCGGGCTGTTCCGTATTTCGTCGGAAAGCGCCGTGAGCGCCGGCATCCGCCGCATCGAAGCCGTGACCGGCGAGGCAGCTGAGGCGCTGGTGGCGGCAAACGATCGCCGGCTGATGGAGGTGGCGGGCGTGTTGCGCACCAGCCCCGCCGAAGTGCCCGAGCGCGTGGCTACCCTGGTGGAGGACAGAAAGCGCCTGGAGCGCGCCGTGAGCGAATTGCAGAAGAAGTTGGCGACTGGCGGTGGTGCTGCTTCGGTCGAGGAAATCGGCGGCGTAAAACTGGCCGCCCGCAATCTCGGCGAGGTGCCGCCGCGCGATCTCAAGGGCCTGGCCGAGGCCATCGGCAAGCAGATCGAAAGCGGCGTGGTGGCGCTGGTCTCTACCGCCGAGGGCAAGGTGAGCATCGTGGTTGGCGTTTCGGCTGATCTGGTCTCGCGTTTTTCGGCGGTAGATCTGGTGCGTGCGGCCAGCGCGGCAGTCGGCGGCAAAGGCGGCGGCGGAAGGCCGGACATGGCCCAGGCGGGGGGGCCGGATGGGGAGAAGGCGGAGGCGGCGCTTGAGGCGGTAAGGGGCGCGCTCGCGGCATAGGGCGCGGCGCTTCCCCGGCATGCCGACCGGATAAAAATGTTTGATAAATACTCAAACGATGGGGATCTCGTTTCCGATGGCGAGCCGACCGTCACATCCAGCTTCCATGTGTCGCCGGTGCGCCTGGGCAACAAGGCTACGGCGCTCAAAATCTCCACGACGCGCAGGAGATAATTGGCGACCTGCCCATGGCGTGGTGGGAGGGCAGTGGCGCCGCGCGTGTTTACGCCAGGCGCGATGAGGCGTTCAGAACGGCGTCGACATGCTCAGTGGTGTTGCTGGAGCCGACTACGAAACCGGCAACGGCGCCAGGAGAGCTGGCCGCCTTCGGAGAGATCGAAGGGCGGCGCGAAGGTCGGATCGCAGATGAGGTTTTAGGTGGGCCTCCAAAGGCCCGGGCGCCGATCCGGAATGGATGAGGAGAACGGCAATTCCAAAGATCCAGACTCGCTCGGAAAGATAGCCGAGACGCTGGGTCTTCCACCCGGCACTCTGATAATCTTGATGCTGCTGGTAATCAAAGGCGGCGTTTGCACCGAAAACGCCGAAGCCGAAGGCAAGCGAGGTAAGGTCGGTCGCCTGCTCGGCCAAATCCGGGCCACCAGGCACGTCCTCGGCAATTGCGGCAAGCCGGTAATGCGCAAGTTCGTGCGCGAGAATGGCGATAAGCCTTTTGGGGCGTGCAATTTCCGCTGGGTCGTAGGTGATGACCACGGTGTTGCCGTCAGTCCCGAACGTGCCGGCGGGCGCCGAGCTCTGCATCGGCCCATGGAAAGGGATGCCTGCTATCGAGAGGGGAGGCCGCTCCGGCTGAGCCACAAGCTGACAATCCCAATCCAACATGTCCATATGCCGCCGGACACAATCAAAAATGAACGCAGCCCGATCGTGGCCGCTGCAATCGGTGACCGGAAAGAATTCGGAAGTCGGCAGCACTGGCGGACGCGGTAGAAGCGCACCCAACGGCTGGATCCTGTGTGTGAGCCACGCAAAGGTTTCTACAATCCAGGCCTCGTCGTCCTGGTCAAGAAATGAGTCCGCCGTCTTTTTGAACAATCCCATTTGGCATACCAGCGGCAGGAATTAATCACCCATGCCGAGTGCCCCCCAACCCGGCTCTGCTCTGCTCTGCCCACAAGGGGGATGGGGAAGAGAGAGGCAGCATCGATCAATAGTCAGCGCCATTGGTATTACGGCCGGCCAAAACGTTAAAGAGAAATCTTGCCTCACGATTCGCGTGCCGAGGCTCCGAAAGATTGCGGTTTCGGGCTGCGCCTCCAGCCATTTGCACCGTTGCCAGAGCAATCTCTTCTTCGATCGTCGCCAGCAGCGCCGGAAGCCGCTCCTGCACCGTCCGCCATACGAAGTCGTGCTGAACATTGTCATAGTCTTGGCGGTCAACATTGCCGACCCCCATCATCTGCTGCCATGGCAATTCGGGATGGGTCGCGTACGTCCAGAAGAATACGCCGCGAAAATTCGGAGACAATGTCGAGAGAGCTTTGACAGCATAGAATAGGAGTTGGTTTGCCTCAAAGCTCTCGCGTGTGTGTGTCGCCCCCGCCTCATTCCACCGCTTCGCACATTGCCTCGCCGCATCCTGCTGTACGGAAATTGTCGGGCGCCCACCATGCGCCGCTTCGGGATCGGGGATGATGAAGCTGCTTTGCGCAGTCCCAAGCACCGGATGCAGGGAAGGTGCGATTATCGGGTCCCTCGAATGCTCGTTGGCAGGCTTCACCTGCCTCAGTACAGGGCCCGGTGGGATGGCTGAACAAACGTCCGGTGCCGAGGCGCGCGCAAGCCCGTCTTGCATCATCGGCCCCCGTGTCGCCCCGATGTGTCGCTTGCTTTTCTGCCAAGAAAAGTAGCAAACTGCTGAGGCGGCCAAGAGAGTATCGTAATTGCCTAAAATGCAGTCATCTCTCTGCGCGTTTTCGCGTCACTCCGGATGAATTCCGGCACAATACGCACAACAGATACGCACTGCCCTTATTGCGCCTTGCAGTGTGGCATGACGCTGGTGGAGCAGGATGGCGCCTGGTCGGTTTCCGCCAGGGATTTTCCGACGAACAAGGGCGGCCTTTGCCGCAAGGGATGGACGGCGGCCTCCCTCCTCACTGCACCGGATCGGCTCACCGCCCCACTGATCCGCGACCGGCGCGGCATGCCGCTTCGGCCGGCCAGCTGGGACGAAGCGTTGAACCATGTCGCGCGTCGCATAGAAGCGATCCGGCGGCAGCACGGGAGCAACGCATTCGCCGTGTTCGGCGGCGGCGGCCTGACCAACGAAAAAGCCTATCTGCTTGGCAAGTTCGCGCGCGTCGCCCTGAAAACCGCCAATATCGACTATAATGGGCGCTTCTGCATGGCCGCCGCAGCAGCTGCCGGCCAGAAGGCCTTCGGGATCGATCGCGGCCTGCCGTTTCCCCTGGAGGATATTCCTGGCGCCGAGGTGATCCTGCTGGCCGGAGGCAACCCGGCCGAAACCATGCCGCCTATCATGCAATATTTCGAAGCCCAGCGCGCCCGCGGCGGCAAGCTGATCGTAGCCGATCCGCGCCGCACGCCCACCGCCCGCGCGGCCGACTTGCATCTACAGCTGAGCCCAGGCACCGACGCGGCCCTTGCCAACGGCCTGTTGCACGTGGCGATGCGCGACAAGCTTCTGGATACAGTGTTCATCGCAACGCGGACATCCGGTTTCGAAGCGGTGCGCCGCATCTGCCATTCCTACTGGCCGGACCGCGTGGAGCGCATCACCGGCGTGCCCGCCGCCAAGATCGAACGGGCCGCCCATATGTTGGGCGAGGCGGCCACCGCCATGGTGCTGACAGCGCGCGGCGCCGAGCAACAATCGCATGGCACCGACAATGTGCTTGGCTACATCAATATCCTGCTCGCCATCGGCCGCGCCGGCAAAATGCATTGCGGCTATGGCTGCCTGACCGGGCAGGGCAACGGCCAGGGCGGCCGGGAACACGGGCAGAAGGCCGACCAGCTGCCGGGGTATCGCAAGCTGGCCGATCCGGCGGCCCGCGCCCATGTGGCCGGCGTTTGGGGCGTTTCCCCGGACGACCTGCCGGCGCCCGGCCTCTCCGCCTGCGAAATTTTTGGCGAATTCGGCAAGAGCGTGCGCGGCCTTCTGGTGATGGCCTCCAACATACTGGTCTCCACACCCGATTCCGAGGTGCTCTCGGGCGGCCTCGGTAGTCTCGATCTGCTGGTGGTGGCCGACATGTTTCTCTCGGAAACCGCAGCGCGGGCCGATGTGGTTCTGCCGGTGGCGCAATGGGCCGAGGAAGACGGCACGATGACCAATCTGGAAGGCCGGGTGATCCGCCGCCGCCGCGCGAAGCCGCCGCCGGAGGGAGTCGCGACCGACGCCGAAATCCTGGCCGCCCTGGCCGAGCGGCTGGGCTGCACATCCGCCTTCGATACCGCGCCGGAACAGGCTTTTGCGGAATTGCGGCGCGCCAGCGGTGGCGGCCCCGCCGATTACGCCGGGATCACCTATGACCGCATTGATGCCGAGGACGGCATTTTCTGGCCCTGCGCCGGCATTGGGCAGCCCGGCACGCCGCGCCTGTTCCTCACCCGCTTCGCGACCCACGATGGCCGCGCCCGCTTTCACGCCATCGAATACCGCGGCGCGGCCGAGCAGCCAGACCGCGCCTTTCCCTATACGCTCACCACCGGGCGGCTACTTGCCCATTACCAGACCGGTGCGCAAACCCATCGCGTGCCCGAACTGGAAGCGGCTGAGCCAGCGGCCTTCGCGGAAATCCATCCGGATACGGCGCGCGGCCTCGGCATCGCGCAAGGCGACCATCTATGCCTGACCACGCGGCGCGGCAGCATCACCCTGCCGGCCCGGATCACCCACGATATCCGGCTGGATACCGTGTTTGTGCCGTTCCATTGGGGCGGCCGCATCAGCGCCAACCTGCTCACCAAAGCGGCGCTCGATCCGGTCGCGAAAATCCCCGAATTCAAGGCATGCGCCGTACACGTGGCCCGGGTGCCTGCGCCCCGCGCAGCCAATCCGCAACTCCATGCCGGCCAGCAGGCAGCCATCCCCAGCGAGGTATCATGATCGACAGCAAGCCCAGGTTTCTCCAAGGCGTGTTCAACTTCTCAGGCAGCGGCTACGCACATCCCAAGCTGCTCGACAATTCCCTGGTTTACACGGTGCCGCCCGACAAGCGGGCGCAACTGATCTACTTGCGCGCCGGCAATTCGGCGCCCACGCTCGCGTTTTTCGCGCTGATGCAGGATGGCGCGACCATGCGCCTGTTTCCGGTGGGTGCCGGCGGCGCCACCCATGTGCCGCTTGCGGTGGTGGAAGATCTTGAACCGGACACGAAGATCGAAATTTTCATCGGCGCGCCCGAGGGGGTGGAAGGCACGGCGGTAATCGATCTTGGGATGATCGAGATTTAAGCGGGCAAGCCTGTTGTTTGGACACGAGACATTTTCTCCCAGCTGAGAAGGGCAATACGCGCATGGCAAAGAAGAAGCTCGTCGTCGTCGGCAATGGCATGGCCGGGGCACGCGCAGTGGAGGAAGTACTGGCCCGCAGCGGCGCGGAGATGTTCGAGATCACCATGTTCGGCGCCGAGCCCTATGGCAATTACAACCGCATCCTGCTCTCCAATATCCTCTGCGGCATCCAGGACAAATCGGAAATCTACATCAACCCGCTGGACTGGTATGCGGAGAATGGGATCACCTTGCATGCCGGCTCCCCGGTGGTGGATATCGACCGCGCCTCCCGCAAGGTTCGCACCGAAAGCGGGATTGTCGCCAGCTACGATGTGCTGCTGATCGCGACCGGCAGCCGCGCCTTCATTCCCCCCGTTCAGGGGCTAAACGGGCCGGATGGCGAGATGAAAGCCGGGATCTACGGTTTTCGCACGATCGACGATTGTGATGGTATCATTGGCTCGGCCAAAACCAGCCGCAAGGCGGTGGTGATCGGCGGCGGCCTGCTGGGGCTGGAGGCGGCGCGCGGCCTGATGACGCATGGTTGCGAGGTGCACCTGGTTCATCTGGGCGCCTATCTGATGCCGGCGCAGCTCGACAGCGAGGCAGGCCGCATGCTGCGCACGACCATGGAAAAGATGGGTGTTAAGATCCATCTGGAGCGGAACACGGCAGAGATACTGGGCGATGCGAACGTTACCGGCCTGCGCTTCAAGGATAGCACTTCGCTCGATTGCGACCTAGTTGTGGTTGCAGCCGGCATCAGGCCGAATGCGGAAATCGGCCGTAGCGCCGGCCTCACCGTGGAACGCGCCATCGTGGTGGACAACCACATGCGCTCGGTTGACGACATGAACATCTATGTGGTGGGCGAATGCGCGCAGCATCGCGGCAAGGTGTATGGCCTGGTCGCACCGCTATGGGACCAGGCGAAGGTGTTCGCCGATCACGTGACGGGCGCCGACCCCGATGCCGCCTATCACGGGTCGAAGCTGGCCACGAAGCTCAAGGTGATGGGCGTGGAACTGGCCTCGATGGGCCTCACCGACCCCGAGCACGAGAACGACGAAGTCGTGCGGTTCAGCGAGGCACGCCACGGCACCTACAAAAAGCTGATCGTGCGCGACGGCCGCCTGATCGGCGGCATCCTGATGGGCGACATCAGCAAGGCTGCCTATCTGATGCAGGCTTTCGATCGCGAAACGCCGCTGCCCGAGGAACGGCTTTCCCTTCTGTTTGATCTGGGAACCCCACCGCAGAAGGTCACGCTCGACGAAATGCCGGCTGCCTCCCAGGTGTGCAACTGCAACGGCGTCACCAAGGCGGCCATCGGCGCTTGCGTCGCGTCGGGCAAGCGCACGCCGAAAGCAGTGATGGCGGCGACCCGCGCCGGGATGGGCTGCGGATCGTGCAAGGGCCTGGTGGGCGAGGTTGTCGCGTGGTTCTGCGGTGGCGATGTGGACGAGGATCCCTCCGTTCATTTCTACGTACCATGTATTCCGATGGCCAAGCCCGATCTGGTGGCGGCGATCCGGGAGAAGGGGCTGAAATCGGTATCCGCCGTATTCGCGGCGCTCGCGGTCGATGGCCGCCCGGATGCGGCGAGCAAGCCTGCCCTGGCATCGCTGCTGATCACGCTCTGGAACGATGCGTATGAGGATGAGCGCGATGCGCGGTTCATCAACGATCGTGTGCACGGCAATATCCAGAAGGACGGCACGTTCTCCGTGGTGCCGGAGATGCCGGGCGGCATTACGACGCCCGCCGAGCTGATGCGTATCGCGCAAGTCGCGGTAAAATACGATGTGCCGCTCGTCAAACTCACCGGCGGGCAGCGCATCGATCTGGTCGGCGTGGCGAAGCAGGATCTTCCTGGCATGTGGGCGGATCTCGCCATGCCTGCCGGTTGGGCCTGGGCGAAGAGCTACCGCACCTGCAAAAGCTGCATAGGCACGGATTATTGCCGTTTCGGCCTGGGTGACAGCATGGGGCTGGCCAAGAAAATCGAGGGCAAGTTTCGTGGCATCGACAGCCCGGGCAAGCTGAAGCTGGCCACCGCAGGCTGCCCGCGCAACTGCTCCGAGGCGATGGTGAAGGATGTCGGCGCCGTCGCCATCGGCGACGACCGGTGGGAGATTTATGTGGGCGGCGCCGCCGGATCGCATGTGCGCAAAGGCGACGTGCTGTGCATTGTCACCGGCGAGGACGAGGCCGTGCGCATGACCGGGCGCTTCATGCAATGGTATCGGGAAAACGCGAAATACAAGGAGCGCACTCATACCTTCATCGAGCGTGTGGGCATCGATCGTGCCCGTGCGGTGCTGGTGGAGGATTCCGAAGGCATCGCCGCCGCATTGGATGAGGCGATGGAGGCGGCCTGTGCTTCGGTCCGCGATCCGTGGCTGGAGCGGTCGGCGCCAAAAACCGAGAACCAGTTCGCAGCGCCAATTCCGGTGGATGCCTGACCGTGCCGCATGTGCTCGGCCCGGTCTCGCAAATACCCCCAGGCGAAGGGCGCAGCTTCATTGTCGACGGCGTCGACATCGCGGTGTTCCACACCCGCGGCGGCCAGTTTTTTGCGACGCAGGCACACTGCCCGCATCGCGGCGGCCCTTTGGCCGATGGACTGACCGACGATGCAACTGTGGTGTGCCCGTTGCATGATCGCATCTACGCGCTGGCATCCGGCGAAGGTATCGGCAACGATTGTAAGCTCGCCGTTTACCTGGTGCAGGTTAAGGGCGACCAGATCTTGCTCGACCTCACGCTCGATGCGTCCAGGGATTAACAAAAAACGGGGATTAACAAAAAACGGGGATTAACGAAAAA
>Ga0116226_10006420_pt1 | contig 10564 bp, 9 predicted proteins | sample S1TSphfallax_FD_89692 | JGI IMG/M metagenome (GOLD analysis project Ga0116226, IMG submission 89692) | Host-associated microbial communities from peat moss isolated from Minnesota, USA - S1T2_Fa - Sphagnum fallax MG | ecosystem: Host-associated > Plants > Peat moss > Unclassified | place: USA...
AGCTCATGAGGATGGAAATCACACAAGAAAAAAATGAGGATGGGTTGGAAGAAGGAAGGTAACAAGGATAGATCATAAGAACTTGGAAGTAACAAGGAAGAGAACGAACTCATGATAATCCATTTTTATAGCTTCAAAAACACATGACCAATGAAGGAGGATATGAACCCAACACACAACCAAAGAAGGAAACCTCACAAGGCAAACAACAAAAGGACAAACTAAACACACACTAGGCCAAAAGTTGTGGTGTAGTTTACTGGTTTAAATTACAATGGGACCTTAAAAGTGAACTAAGTTCATTCCACCTTAATCATTTCACCTCACTTAAAGTTATGTCAATATAAAGTCATTATGTACTCATCATGTTTCATTACTAATCGACATAATTCAATATTAATTGAAGTAATTCAATATAATAAATATGTTTTTTTAATGTTATTTATTTTAATACCATAAACTATTGTAATTTAAGCTATTCTAACTATTTTACCCTAACTTATTTTAGGTTACATACTTAAGGTGTTTCTTGGTTATTTTAAGTAATTTCACCATGGATTATTTTATTTTATTTTTTATTATTTTCTGTTATTTCACCTTAGGTCATTCTACCTTGAACTATTATATATTATACCTTAAAATATTTTAGGGTTATAATTTATAAACCTATAATAACTTATACTTTTTAAAAAATTAAAAAAAATTAAACCCATGATAATTGATTGGAATAACCCATGATAACCTAAAATAATTGAGAATAATTTGAGGCAAAATAACTCAAAATAACAATGCATGGAATAGCCTAAAATAATATATAATAACTTATGATAAATTAGCTTTAAATAACCTTAAATAATGCAAGGTGGAATATCGTAAAATAATAATAAAAAAACTTAAGGTACAATAATTGATAATAGTCTAAAATAATGTAGGGTGAAATAACTTAATATAATTGATAATAACTTAAGGTAGAATAACTTATAATAACATAAGGTGGAATAATTTAGAAGAGCCAATAAAATCTTGAAATAGTCTAAAGTTTTATGAATTAAAATAACCTAAAGTGCATTAATTTATAATAATTAAGAATAATTTATAATAACCTAGGGTGAAATAACCTATAATAGCCAAAAGTGGAATCGTTGCAAAATAAATAAATAAATAAACCCCAAATATCATAAGGTAAATAATTTAAAATAATCAATAATAGCTTAGGGTAGCCTAACATTAGCCTACGAATAGCCTATAGTAACATACACTAATTTTAAAATATCCTATGATTAACATAGGAACCTAACCTATGGTAAGTACACATATATAGGTTAAAAAGAATGTCTTAATAATATGTGATGACAAATCATTCTTTTTATTTAAGTAGTGATCCAATGGTAAAGACTTGTTTTTTAAGCATGGAAGTAAGGGGTTCAAACTTTCACACTTGCACCTTAAGTTAGTGAACTAAGTGCCTTAAGTTAAACTAGGTTTTTAAGTGTTTATCTTAAGCTAGGTTAGTAGGTGTTTAACCTAGCTTAGGTTATTAGATGCCTAACTTAAAGGTTAGCTTAAGTTCATATTCTAAATGGTTAAATGCCTAACATAACTTAATTATGAACAAGGAAGTTCATATAGTGAATTAATTATTAAATTTGATTAGTTATTCATGAATTGACTATTAATGAATTCATTTATCCATAACAACTAATCCCTAATCACGAAAAGGTTGACCATTTTCACCATAATAAATTTGTCCAAGTTCACTCACTAGAGAAACATAAAGTGAACTTGAACACATATTGATGTAATGACAAAATCAAAGAAATAAGCTTTTTGAAAACATAACATGAGAATGACCAAACAAGAACCTAGAAGAAAGTGACGAGGAAGGGAATGAACTTGGTCTTCCAAGTTTTAATTCTCTTGGGAATTGGTAAGGGGGTGATGAACTCAAGGATGAACCCACCTCCTTTGGGTTTTGTAGTTCATGGAAACACAAATTTGGTGAAAAAAAATAGCAATGAATTTGAGGATGTTGAACCCAACTCCTCTAGGTTTTGCAACTTACGAACACACAACATAACAATGAAATAACAAAGTTTGGTGAAACTTGGTGACAAACTTAAAGACATCAAACTCAATTCATTTAAGTTTTGTATTTCATGAAAACAAAACATGATAATGAAATAAAAAAGTTTGATGAGACTTAATGACAAACCCAAGGAAATCAAACTTGGTTCCTTTGGGTTTTATAGTTTGTGAAAACATAACACAATGACAACCTTAATTTGGTCACAAGAAGGTGACAAGGAAGGGGACAAACCTAACTCCTCCAAGTTTTGGAGCTCATGAAAACATAACATGAGGATGAAAGAGGAAAATTTAGAAAAAGAATACAAACTCAAGGACAAAGAAATTTTACAACTTTTAAAAACACAACAAAGCAAAAAAACGAAAATTTAAAATGAAAGCGATGAACATGTCAACTTGGGTTCCGTAAGCTCCAAAAACACAACAAGGCAATTGTTAGGCCCACCCAATGTTATCCAAAAATAACAACCATCTAGCTATCCTTCTAGACACATGCAGTTTGTTGATTAAATATACCAAAGGCATGTGGTCTACATAAAAAACAAATTTGTTCCCCAACAAAAAATGTTTGAATTTATGTAGAACATAAACCATTGCTAAAGCAATTGTAGTAATATAATTTTTCTATTCTTTATTTAACAGTCTAGAGGCATATATTATAGGCTAGTCATATTTACCATTTGGGTTCTGTGCCAACATTGCACCTACTACCAATAATGATGCATATGTGTGCATGTGAAACAATAACTGCCAATTTGGAGGTATTAGAATTGGTGGTTCCATATATTTATGTTTGATTTGATCCCAAGCTTCTTGACATTTTATGGTCCAAATAAAGAATTTTGTTTTCTTCATTAGCTTTGTGATTGGTGCCATGATAAAGGCAAAGTTCTTGATGAAACATCTATAAAATTGAGCCATACCATTAAAAACTTGAATCTACTATGGGTTTGGAGGTACTAACATATTCATTATTACTTGAACCTTTTTATGGTTTGGTATTTTCCCTTATTTGGAAACTATGAACCCTAAAATTAATCCTGAAAATACAATAAATGCACATTTTTCTAGGTTAATTTTGATCCTATATTCTCTACATTTCTGAAAGCAAAGTTTGAGTTTCTTTAAATGACTATTTATAGACCATGAAGTCTCTTGAAAGTTGGTGGCCCATTTTAAACACCAAATGGCATCACCATCCAAACAAAAGCTCCTCAATATGTTACAAAGGTTGTTTTGTATCTATTCTTAGGGGTTATAAAAATCTAATGGTATCTTGAATTACCATCTAAAAATGAGTAGGCTTCATACCTTGCTACAATGTTCAGTACTTCATTAGAAAATGGCAAACAATAAGGATCTTTTTGGTTGTTTTATTCAACTTTTCGAAGTCCACACAAATTTTCTATTTTCTATTCTTCTTAGGCACTGCCATTAAAGGTGATAACCATGTAGCCTCTTGTACTAGTTAAATGAATCTTGTTGATAATAGTTTGTCAATACCATGTTTGATAGTTGCAACATAATTAAAGTTCAATCTATACCTTGTTTGATGTGCTAGCAATATTGAGGTATCTAACTTAATTCTATGTTGAGCCAATTTTAGAGGTATGCCTTTCAGATCCTTATAAGTCCAAGCAAACACATCTTTGCACTCCTTGAATAACATCTAAAGTTTTTCAATTTTTTCATGTGTCAATTGTGCATTAACTTTGATGTATCGTGGATTTGCTTTTGTGCCAATATTCAACTTAACAAGCTGTTGTTTTTTTAGTCAAAGTCCAACCTACTATTTAAAGATTATATACCTGTATTTTGGCTAGTGTTTCATCCACTTCAATATTTGCTTGGTTATGATGATAATATGTTTATAAATAAACATGATCTTCTAATGATATTTCTAGTCTGACATTAAAGTCTTCTGGTTTTGTTATTGAAGGCACCATTTATATTCCTATTTGATCTCATGTCCCTTGTTTTAATTCAAATTTTTCATTGATCTTAATTTTTGACACTCCAATACTCAACAATGAAATTGTTTCACCTGAGATAATTTGATCTGCCATTCTAAGGTGGTATGGAGTTGGTCTTGGTTTGGGTAAACCTAATTTTGTTTTGAGGTTTTTTGTTATGATGTTTATACTTGGCCCTCCATCTAACAAAACATTCTCAACAATGTTCCTCCCAACTTGTATTTGGATAACTACCATCTGGTTATCTACTTCTATAGATGTAGTGTTTATTTTAGAATGTGTCTTAACCACTATGGCTACATTATGCTCTAACATCACTTTAGTAGCTATATTAGGTTTTTCTAACTTTAGTTTCTACCACATATTTTTAAAGATTTGGTGTTATTTTTAGCAATTGACCTAACCTGAAAGTATAGGTAGTTTTGAGCATTTGTTTACTAATATCTTGGAATATTTGTTCCATTGACATAATTATGTTGATAGGATTAGCAATCAAACTTTGTGATACAATTAGTTCTGTGGACACCTCAAATTTTGGTGTTCATGCCCAATTTGTATTCCATTCTACTTTCTCCTTTTGAATTAGATTTCTAATGGGTCTTTTGCTTGCATCTCCTATATAGTCTTAACAAAAGATTGTTGTAGTGTTTGCTCCTCTTCCTAATCAACAACAAATTTATTATTGATTGGTTTTTCTGTTTTTGAACACCTATTTTTCAATAACCTTGCTCCTAGTGACAACCATGTTGACATCCACTATATGAACTGAAGGATTTGCAATTTTAGGCTCTACCATAGTTTGTTTCTTTGTGGTTTTCACTCCTCTGTTCTTAAACATACTCTACATGTCATTGTACTTAAGACAATCTATGATCTTATGTCCAGTGTCACAACAAATATAAGAATACATCACAGGTCTCTATATTTTAATATCTTGAATAATAACCTTTGAGATTGCAAGAATGAAATCTTCCTTTTTTTTGACTCTATAGGTTTCAACATTATGATTTTTCATGTGACAATTCGTACAGTACATCCTATTTTCTCTAAAATTGTCTAAGGTTTCTAAGTTAATATTATCTTACTACTATATGGTATTGGTAGATTATTTATAGCCTCTACTTTAGAAATTCCTTCTTCACAAACTAAAGTTGTTTCCTTATGTTGTTGCAAGGTTTCTCTCTTCATGCTTGTTGTTGATACATGTAGATATGGTTGTAATCAAGATTTGAAAACAATAGTTAAGAAACTATTTATTGTCCCATGTTGAAGACTATTAGCCAACTTAAATAATATGTCATAGTAGATTTCCATTCTTTCTTTCTTCTCTTGCTTCATGTTTTTGAATTGTAGGTAAATTTGTTCGTCATTCTGAAATTTTTTGTTCATTTTACAATAAGTTAACTATAATTCTACAAAAGTACAATATGGGTAATCTCCCATATAATTGTTACACCAATCAAACACAATATCTTTCAGGGAAAAACTAAACAAATTAACAATTTTTGCATCTTTTGTTTCACAATTTTCTTTAATGGTAGCTTTAAAAACTCTAACATGGGCATATGGGTTTAAATCCTTCACATACTCAGGATAGTTAAGTGGCAACAATAAGGCATGTTTGGTGGTAATGGTGGTCTGTTTGGATTCACCATAGGCAATCCAAAATACCTTGGAGGTCTTGGAAGTTCTAGTGGTCCTAGTAGGTCTAAGCCACCTCCTCCTAGATCTAATGGCTAATCAACAAAAATTTTATTCGTCTCTTTGGGCATCTCTTCATGCACACTCACAAGTTATGTTCCTTTTGGAATTTGTGGTTTGGACCTGATACCAACAATATTATGGATTAGTGTTGAAACAAATGGAGTTTCAATAATTGTAATTATAGGTTGAGTCATTGCCACAAAATATAATGGTACAAATTTTACTAGTTCCATTCTGAAATTGGAAATTTTTGCATAGGTAACTCCAACATTGTTGTGATGTAACAAACTTGGTGTAGGAGCTATAGAAATAAAAACTACATCTACCACAATCTAAACTATCATTTCCACTTTGTTATCTCTTTAGATTTGTTCCCTAAATCTATATAAAATTTTGACCTTCTCATGGTATAGATCCTCTAGCTCAATATATCCATGATTCTCTACTCTTGCAGGTTTTAAATTTAGATTTTGTAAATGTTCAACAAATCCTCGCCTCACATTATTTTCAATAAATGGACATTCATTGATTTGATGTCCAATTTTATGGCAATATGTGCAACGTGGAGAGTTAGGTTTTGGAACTTTGTTTACACTATGAATTCCTTTGCTCCAATCCCTTGGAACTCCTCTAACAATGCTTCCATTTTGTTGATTAAATTTGGGTTCATTATACCTTGCTTTAACAACCACAAATAGACCTTCTACTACTATTGGTTTTGCTCTTGGTAAGATTATAGTTTCTTGTCTAGTTATAAGTACCAATTCAATTCCTTTGGGCATTTTGATACCCTAAGTTGTGGCTTCTTACTCAACCAGATAATGAATCGGAGGTTCAAAATTTTGAGCTCTTTGTTCAAACTTTTCATTTTCATGGTCTTCTCGATAATAAGGAGGTGACACAAATTTTTACCTTGGTACTACTTCCTCCCTTTTTGACCTATTGAATCTTTGTTGTTTTTAAAAATCAAAGCATCAAAGTTATGTTGTTGCATCAAACTTGCTGATTCCAACACAATTATTTGTTGAAGTTCAAATTCCCAGTTCCTTCGTTTCAACCTATGAATCTACATTTTCAATAGGACATTATTCTCTCTTGGAATTTTGTTGCACACTCCTAGTGCGCCTTTGTGCTTCACCAGTTTGCACTTCATGAGGAATAATTGATGTTGCCTAAGGTGTTCTATGGCTGCAAGTCTCTTTTCTATCCATAAATGTTTTTGTTTTGACTCAAAAACTCTTATAGGTTTTACAAATTGTTGATATACCTAATTTGCATTCAAATTGTTGTTAATGGAAACACCATTTTCCACTTGTTCATGTTATATAACCTGATCTAATTGTCTCCTTAGACTTCTAGTTACAATTCTATTTTCCATTTATCCACATTTTAATTCAAATATGAACAAACTTTTGCATTAGAACAAAGTCCTCACAATTAGCTACTATGCTTAAATATGTTTCTTGAATAAAAAATTATAATCAAGATTTGAAAAAAAATGCAAAAAATGAAACTAAAATTCATTATCTATCTTTAGAAACAAAAATTTCAACAACTAGACATAAAAAACATTATGAAATTCATTTTAAATTCATGCCTTGGGATGGTTGCCAAATGGTGAATACAAAATTCCTAATCCTAGGTCTAAATTTGGACTGAAACATATCATAAAACTAATATTAATGAAATCAGGTCATTTAGACCTACTCATATATAGTTTTAGAATTTAAATCCAATTGAGAAAAACATCAAAACAACAAATTTGGCTATGGAATTGAAGTTTTTCCAAAAAACAAAGTGCTATTGTTTCATACTCCATCAAAACTCAATGTTCTACAATGATCCTTTCTCTTCCTCTTCTCAAAAGATATTCATAAAAGAAATAATAGTCTTATGTTCTATTCAAATTCAAATGGTGATAAAAACTATGTAATCTAGCTAGTAATTCCTAAAATAGTAATGAGGTAAGTAAAAATATACTAGCTAACTATTACCATATGTAATTACTCTCTTAACATTCTTCCTCATTTACAACCCCATTAATAAAATTGTTGCAGAGCAAAAGTTCTAGGCATTTGGTGTTGCTATCCAAATGTTTTGTTATTACTATGGTGTGGACAATGCCATTACCCTTAATGCTTATGAGGTTATTCCCCCAATCATGCATAACCTTAACATCTTGTAGCCATGGACGACCCAACAACATGGAGTAATTGGCATCTAGTAGGATGCTTTTCATCACTATGAAGGTGATGACATATGGAATACCATGGATATGGATTTTAAGATCTTGGATTAACCCTTCTGGTTTAATTAAGGTTTGGTTTGCCATCCTAAGGGTATAGGGTGCAAGTTTCGAGATAGGTAATCTTAATTTTTTCTTCAAATCCTTAGTGATAATGTTGACACCCAACCCCCCATCCAACAAGACATCTTCCACTATGTATTTCCCCATGTGCACTTGGATTATTGCCATGTGGGGATTTATGGCAACTAAACCTACATTAGAAGGTGGACCTTGAGGATGGGTTGGTTGGCTATTAAGAGATATTTTGGAAACCACCTATTGTTTTAAATTAGGGGCCAAATGCATGAGTTGACCAATAGTAAGAGTATGCTTATTACTTAATAATTGTTGACCAATTTTTTGGAACACATTTTGCTTTTTGATAATTGTTCCATTGTCATTCTGGTTTTTGGTGGTCAAGATGGCTCATGCATCGGTGGTTGGCTCCCCAGTGATGTTTCCAATGTGGTTTTCGATGCTTGCATTTGTTGGATGATTTATTCGAAGGTCTTTTTTTTAACAAAAGAATGAATTGCAAAAACAATGAAGTTTTGGAAGAAATAATACCCACTTGTTTAGTGAAGACAAATAATTTCTACTAAATTTCTCAACAAGACAGTTATTAAACTATAAATTTTGGTTCTATATCCATGAAATGGTCACCAATGTTAGGCCCACCCAGTGAATTCTTGAGTGTTTTTGGGTACTTGATTGAAAATCAATAAATATTTGAACACCTCAAGTTAGATCATGTTAATGACAAATAATCACTTTAAAGCATGGGGGAAACAATTAGGTGAACATCATAAACTTAACATCTCACGATTTAATGGAAATCGTGTAACATTAGTTCATTCATAATTTGTATGTTTCACACACTGATATCGTGCATTGAAAACACACTTGACACATGAATTTATTGGAAGATAAAAAATTCATATGACATTTGTTCATTCATAAGTTTGTACTTTGTTTATCAACACATTTATCCATGTGTTAAACATGTTTTCAATGCATGATATTTGTGTGTAAAATGTACGAACCTATGAATGAACGAACTTCGCACGATTTTCATTATTAATTTGTTGCATGTTAAATTTGCGATGAATAACTACCACTTTCTCTTAAGAAAAACAAGTAAATAACAATAAACAACTCTGCAACATTTCCGAAGCTAACAATCAAAGGACAAGTAGGAAATACAACTTCAACACACTTTGCAAAGCAAAAACTTGAACAAAAATGAAACTCATTTCATTCGAAGAGCTTCAAAGTGCAAAAAATTGCATTATAGTTGCATCAAAACAAAGATCAGGAAAAAGACTTTTCGAGCTTCCCCAAGAGAAGATTTCAAGCTTGTAAGAAAATGGTGGGGGTTCTAAAAGAAATGAAAATCCTTAGAAATCCTCTTAAACTCCAAGTTACCCAACCTTATCCTACATTTAAAATCTAGAATTAAAGTCAAAAGTGATAACTAATTTTTCAATTCTATTAATAAACAACTTTTCAAAATTGGTTATGTACAAATTTTAGTTCTATCATAAAATCAGTTCTAATGTAAAATCGATGGTAATGTAAAATCAATAAAGTCTAATTTTCGGTTCCAAAACTACAACTCTTCAAATCTAGCTTAGAAAACTTCCTGGCTTAGAAAACTTCCTAGCCTTAACAACAATGATATCATGGAGGGCGATGAACTCCTAATATCTCCAATGAGCACTTGAAACCATCAATTGCACAATAAAAAACATATCAGCAAATAATGGAAGAGACTACAATTGGTGCAAAGGTGCGAACACCAAACCCAAAACCCAAACCCTTTTGCAACACCATTTAAAAATTAGGTTTAAACAAACAAAGGGTTTTCTATCATCATAGATTTTCTCACCTCTTTGTGAGCATCAATCTTGGCCATTGATGTGTGATGAACATTTTTGAACAAAATATTAAACAAATTTCTCTTTCATACAATTCAATTAAGGATTAGATCTTATGCAATTGTCAAATGGTCATAGTTCTTTAATACGGCACTGAATACTATTTGGTCACAAGATGTTTGGTGTTTGTTTAACTTAATTTTCCAGCTAGTGGACCCCCTTCCTTTGGGGAGGTATGTCACATTTGTTTTTCCACCAAATGACCTTTCATTTAAAGGACTATGGGTGTGCCCGAGATGGGGAAGAATGTATCTTTAGACCCCATGACCTGAAAAACAACAAACAATTTGCCCTTCCTCTCAGGATTCTTTATGTGTTGGGTTACTGACCTGTTTACCCTAGTGGGACAAAATGAATAAATAAATAATGGGTAGCTGCATTAAATTTCCGATGTTTATTCTGTTCATTTGCACATGGCATATCATTTAACTTGCTCATAAATCTTGTAACTTTTAAATTTCATCATGTCAAAATTTCATAACAAATGTCCCAATTGCCAAGGAATATGATGCAACTACAGGTAGTATGAACAACGAAGTTATGAACCATTTCATTACAAAATGGTTCAGTAAATTCCA
>Ga0116226_10006421_pt1 | contig 10564 bp, 9 predicted proteins | sample S1TSphfallax_FD_89692 | JGI IMG/M metagenome (GOLD analysis project Ga0116226, IMG submission 89692) | Host-associated microbial communities from peat moss isolated from Minnesota, USA - S1T2_Fa - Sphagnum fallax MG | ecosystem: Host-associated > Plants > Peat moss > Unclassified | place: USA...
CGCCGCCTCACTGGCGCGCCCAACTATCAACACAAAGACCTCCGAGGAAAGTCCATAGCACCCTGAATAAATACATGGAGTGCTGAGGGGACATTCCTCTCGACTTGCGTTAAATAAAGCAGCCGCTGCTTGCGCACTTGCGAGGCCAGCGTGACGCATGAGGTTATGTGTCTGGCCATGATGCCGATCGCCAACTTGCCGATCCCAGCTTGCCGGTGCCGCTTCGCGTAAAAATCTCTGAGCGCAATGTGTTGCGCGCACAATTAAGAGGCCTGTTGGCATGCGGCTGATTGCCCGGTTTTTCGGTTTTATGTTCGCGACGGGCGCGATTCTTTTCATCGTTGGCGCTTGCGCGGCAGGCTTGCTTGTCTGGAAATATCAGCAGGATTTGCCCGACTACACCCAGCTCAAAAACTACGAGCCGCCGGTGATGACCCGCGTGCATGCGGCGGACGGATCCTTACTTGCGGAATATGCCCGGGAGCGCAGACTCTATCTGCCAAGTTCGGCTATTCCGCCTCTGGTCAAAGAGGCTTTCATTTCAGCTGAGGACAAGAACTTCTATACGCATAATGGCGTCGATCCCGAGGGCATCGTGCGCGCGGCGCTGGTGCTGATCCAAGGCGGCCGCCGTGTCCAGGGCGCTTCGACCATCACGCAGCAGGTCGCCAAGAATTTTCTTTTGACCAATGAACGCTCGTTTGAACGCAAGATCAGAGAAGCGCTTCTCGCCTTCCGGATTGAAGCGACTTATTCAAAAGAAAAAATCCTCGAACTCTATTTGAACGAAATCTATCTCGGACTTGGCAATTACGGTGTCGCAGCCGCGGCTCTGAATTATTTCGATAAGTCAGTGCATGAACTGACTGTCTCCGAGGTTGCCTATCTCGCGGCATTGCCAAAAGCCCCGAACAATTATCACCCTTTCCTCAAGCGTGAACGTGCCATCGAGCGCCGCAATTGGGTCATCGATCGCATGGTCGAGAATGGCTACGTCTCGAAAGAAGATGGCGAAAAAGCCAAATCCGAGCCGCTTGGCGTCAATCCGCGCGTGCTGTCACCAAACACCTACGCCGCTGGCTTCTTCGCTGAAGAGGTTCGGCGCGAACTTGCCGACCGCTACGGTGAAAAAAAGCTCTATGAAGGCGGCCTTTCGGTTCGCACCACGCTCGATCCAAAAATGCAGCTCATGGCTCGCCGCGCGCTGGTCGATGGCCTTGTGCGCTATGACGAAGCCCATGGATTTCGCGGTCCGATGCGCCATATCGACATCAGCCAGGACTGGGGCGTGCAGCTTGCCGACGTCCCGGCGCTCGGCGACGTAGCCCCATGGCGCCTGGCTGTCATTCTCGATACGTCCGACACCACTGCCCGGATCGGGCTTCAGCCGAAACGCGAAAAATCCGGCGAAGTCGGACGCGAACGTGAAACCGGTACTCTTTCTTCCATCGGCCTGAAATGGACGCGGCGCGTCAGCGAACGCTCATCCCTCATCCCTGGCGACGTCGTTTATGTAGAACCGGTCGATGGCACGAACGGGCAATACCGGCTGCGGCAAATTCCTGAGGTGGGCGGCGCGATCGTCGTCATGGACCCCTATACGGGACGTGTCTTTGCGATGATCGGCGGATTTTCCTTCGATCAATCGGAATTCAACCGCGCGACGCAAGCCTTCCGGCAGCCAGGCTCGTCATTCAAGCCATTCGTCTATGCGACGGCGCTGGACAATGGCTATACCCCCTCCTCCATCATTCTCGATGAACCGATCTCGATCGATCAAGGCCCAGGCATGGGCGTTTGGACCCCACAGAACTTCGAGGGCAAGTCAGGCGGCCCGCATACGCTTCGTTATGGCATCGAACATTCGATCAATCAGATGACGGTGCGCCTCGCGCGCGATGTCGGCATGCCGCTGATTGCCGAATATGCCAAACGCTTCGGCATTTACGATGACCTGCCGCCTTACCTGTCTTTCTCGCTCGGCGCCGGTGAAACGACATTGATGCGTTTGACGACAGCCTATTCCATGCTCGCCAACGGCGGCAAGCGGATCAAATCGACCTTGATCGACCGCATCCAAGATCGCTGGGGCCACACGATCTACCGGCACGACGAACGTACCTGTATCGGGTGCGATGCCGCCAAATGGAACAATCAGCCAGAACCCAAGCTCATAGATAAACGTGAGCAAGTGCTCGATCCTTTGACCGCCTATCAGATCACCTCGATCATGGAAGGCGTCATTCAGCGCGGTACAGGTATCGCGATCAAGGAAGTCGGCAAACACCTCGCCGGCAAAACGGGCACGACCAACGAAGCCAAAGATCTGTGGTTCATCGGCTATTCCCCCGATCTCGCGGTGGGTGTCTTCATGGGCTACGATCAGCCGCGTTCTCTTGGTGATTCCGCGCAGGCCGCGCTTTATACCGCGCCCATCTTCCGCGACTTCATGAAAATGGCTTTGAAGGATAAGCCCGCTGTGCCCTTCCGCGTGCCGCCGGGCATCAAGCTGATTTCGGTCGATCCCAAGACAGGTCAGCGTTCGAGCGGCGCAGGCTCGATCCTCGAAGCCTTCAAGCCGGGTACCGCGCCGCCTGAAGCGGCAGCGGCGGCGCCGCAGGTGTTGCAGGTCAACCCTGATGCCGACCGCGTTGTTGGCACTGGAACCGGCGGATTGTACTGATAGATCTGCGTTCTATGCGTTGAGTCGTTTAAAGGAGATGAGGAAGAGTGTGCGCGGTTTTCCGCCCGCATCTCGCTGGGTGATTCCACCAAGCGGAAAGCGCTCTAAGCGGCATCAGCGCAGACGACTTTGTTTCTGCCGGTGTCCTTAGACCTGTAAAGCGCTTTGTCCGCGCGGCGGATCAATCCATCCATTCCAACATCATTGCCGCGTTCCGCGAGCCCGATCGAGACGGTCACGGGGATCGCGCATCCCTCCGCCGAAATGGAGAAGACATCCTTTTGCACGGCTTCACGGACGCGCTCGGCAATCTTCATAGCCGTTTCGAGATTCGTATCCGGCATGACGACAACGAACTCCTCCCCGCCGAGCCGGCAGAAGAGATCAATATTGCGAATGACCTTGCGGATGCGGCCTGCGAACCCTCTGAGAACCTGATCCCCTGCGTCATGACCGAAGGTGTCATTCACCGCCTTGAAATGATCGATATCGAGAATCATCAGCGACAGCGGCCGGCCTTTGTCCGCGGCCTGACCGACAAGCGTCGTCAGATGGGTTTCGAGATAGCGGCGGTTGTTCAACCCCGTCAAAGGATCGACCACGGTCAGTTCGATCGAGGCCTGAACGTTGTCGCGCAGGCTATCCATATAGCGCTTGCGGCGGATCTGCGTGCGGACCCGTGCGATCAATTCATTGCGGTCGATCGGACGCATCAAGTAATCGTTCACGCCAATATCGAGCCCGCGCAAGACGCGCGTCCGGTCTTCAACTTCCGCGATGCAGAGCAGCGGCAATTGCCGTGAGCGTTCGAGCGAACGGAGCTGGCTGCAAAGCCGCAGCGGGTCATAGTCCTGCAAGCCGAGACTGACGATGAAGAGATCGTAATTCCCCTCGATGCCGCGAAAGAGCGCGGCCTGCGGATCTTTTTCGACATCGACCATATGAAGTCCGCGCAAGGCTGTCAGCACACGATCGGCCGAAGATTCCCGGTCATCGACGAGGAGAATGCGTGCGCCTTCGCCCTTTTCAGCCATGGCCGTTGTCAGGCCCGTTGCCATGCCAAGGCTTTCGAGTGTCAAAACGCGCGAGCGCAATTCTTCCAAGACAATCTTGAGGCGCGCGAGCGACCGGACGCGGGCGATCAGCGCCATTTCATCGAGCGGCTTTGTCAAGAAATCGTCGGCGCCGGCTTCAAGCCCTTTCACCCGGTCGGCCGGCTGATCGAGCGCCGTCACCATGACAACGGGGATGTGCAACGTTGCTGGATCTTGCTTCAGTCTGCGGCAGACCTCCAGACCGTCAATGCCTGGCATCATCACGTCTAGCAAGACGATATCGCAATCACCGCGGGCACAGATCTCGAGAGCTTGCAGTCCGTTCGTCGCAGTTACGACGTCGAAATATTCAGCCATGAGGCGCGCTTTAAGAAGCTTCAAATTGGGAATGACATCATCAACGATGAGTATCCGGGCCGTCATTTATTATAATCCCAGTTTTGCGTGCCCCCGCGCGCCTAAGCTTAAGCAAGATAGTTTTTGACAGTCTCCAGAAATTTAACGACCGATATCGGTTTTGATAGATAAGCCTCGCAACCGCCCTGGCGGATTTTTTCCTCGTCGCCCTTCATGGCAAAGGCGGTAATCGCTATCACCGGAATATGCCGCAGATTTTCATCGTCTTTGATCCATTGGGTGACCTGAAGCCCCGAAACCTCTGGCAACTGAATATCCATCAGAATCAAATCCGGCATATGGGTGCGCGCCAGTTCGACGGCTTCTACCCCGCTCCTCGTCTGCACGGTTTTGTAGCCATGCGCTTCGAGAAGATCGTTAAACAACTTCATATTGAGTTCATTATCCTCGACGATCAGGACACTTTTCTGCATTTTGGCCCGCTCCGTGCCCCGCCGGCGAATCTTCGCCGCCTAGAGTATTTTCAGCAAACTGTACGCGGTCGCCCATCCGGCTGTTGCCGGGATAAGCGTCTTATACATGATCAAATCAGGCAGGCCTGATTGGATACGCCCGAAAAAGCTCTAACGTTTTGAATCGAAGCGCGTTCTTATCCATTGGATGGCTCCATCTGGCCGCAACAGGCTCCGACGGAGACAACTTAGGTATAAAGCCTTAATCGACAGACATTTACGAAAGGCAAATTTCGGTCAATGAAACAGAGAGGTATTTCATCCGGTACTTCAATTTCCGGACGCATATCGCGAGAGGCGGCGGAAACTCTGGCGATCCAAGCTTTAGGCTTCCTCGCGGGTGAGCCGGAGCGGCTCGAGCGTTTTATGTCGCTTTCCGGATTATCCCCTGAAAATCTGCGCGCCGCGGCTTCAAGCCCAGGGTTTTGGCTGCTGTCCTCGATCATCTTGCGCTGGATGACTCTCTGCTTCTCGCCTTTGCGGAAACGGCTGGTTGTGATCCGGCCTTGATCATAGCGGCAAAAAACTGCCTCGATCCGCCAGCCGAAGCCGAACCATGACTGCCATGCAGGGCCTTTGCCGCGACTGTCTGGCACAGCAGGTCTTCGAGCTTGCGCCTTCAAGATCGCGCCGCTGCAAAGCTTGCGGTTCGCCGCGCATCCTCGCCCATCCGGAATTGGGCAGCCTGATGATCGCGCATGTCGATTGCGATGCTTTCTACGCAACCGTCGAAAAACGCGATAATCCGAGCCTACGTGACAAACCACTCATCATCGGCGGCGGCAAGAGAGGCGTTGTCGCAACCTGCTGTTACATTGCCCGCACCTTTGGCGTGCGTTCCGCCATGCCGATGTTCAAAGCACTCGCCGCCTGTCCGCAGGCCGTCGTCATGTCTCCCGATATGGCCAAATATGCCCGCGTCGCGCGGGATGTCCGCAGGCTGATGCTGGAATTGACACCGCTCGTCGAGCCGCTATCGATCGATGAAGCCTTTCTCGATCTTTCAGGCACCGAAGCGTTGCACGGCGGCTCTCCCGCTTGGGTCTTATCGCGTTTTGCCAGCCGCATCGAAAGTGAACTTGCGATCACGGTTTCAATCGGCCTCAGCTATTGCAAGTTTCTGGCGAAAATCGCCTCGGATCTGGATAAGCCGCGCGGCTTCACGCTCGTCGGCCGCGCCGAAGCGGTTTCATTTCTGCGCGACCGTCCGCTTGGAATCGTATCGGGGATCGGAAAGGTCATGCAGGAGCGCCTCGCCCGTGCCGGGCTGGTTCGCTTCGGCGACCTGCAGACACATACCGAAACCGATCTCTTGCGGCTCTATGGCCCGGAAGGCCAGCGCCTTTATCGCCTGGCACAAGGAATCGACGGGAGACGCGTAACGCCCGAACGCGAAACCAAAAGCATTTCATCGGAGACAACTTTTGAGACAGACATCAGCGCCGCCGCGGATCTCATCCCGGTTCTGCACAGGCTCTGCGAGAAAGTCGCAGTGCGGCTGCGGCGGTCCGCGCTCGCGACACGCGGCCTGTCTCTGAAATTAAAAAGCGCTGACTTCAAAACGCGCACAAGGGCGCGATCTGGCTTTCCGCCCACTCAACTTTCCAACCGGCTGTTTTCAGCCGCGCGGGATCTTTTGCAGAAAGAAGTCGACGGTACACGCTTTCGGCTTATTGGCATCGCCGTGCATGATCTCGTTCCGGCAGACGAAGCGGACCTTGGCGATCTCGTCGATACAGGGCTTGCGCGGGAAAAAGCCACGGAAGCCGCGATCGATGCTTTGCGCGACAGGTTCGGCCCAAGCGCCGTCGTGAAAGGCGTTTCGCTGCCGCCGCGCGCGCGAAAATGACGGCTGCGGGAGGAGATGGAAGCAATGACGCGCCCGGTAAAGGCGCAAGGCTTCTCTGTTATCCTTGGGCTGAATGACCGCGGGCAGCTATCATCGCTGAAAGCCGCGCTGATACCGCGGGATCGCGCCAAATCAGCAATAGGCTGGCCAGCAATCCGCCGTGCAGAAGCAAAGCTCCCAGGCCGACATGAGCCATATTCCATATCAATCCTGGACCAGCGCCCATCGCGCAGCATGCGAGCGCATAAGCTGCGAACCATCCCAGGGAAACTTCAGTGCCGAGCCGCCAAAGCACGGCAGCGCAGACGCCAGCTGCGATGATCGCTTTAAGCGCAGCCATTGCGCGCAGCAATCGCGTCAGATCCTCACCAGCGTTCATGAACGCGAGCGACGACGCTTCCCTGCCGGTTATGAGGAAGCCCGAAACGATAGCGGCTGCGATGAAGAGCATCAGCAATAACCGGCTGACGTCAGGAGAAAGAGCCGTTTTAAAACCGCTGCGTAGCGCCCGGTCTGTTTTGGAGAGAGCTAAGTTATCAATCGTGGTCATGTCAGGACCTCTTGAATAGCTCACTGCAAAGGACAGTGAGAGCGATCTTATTTCGCGCAAGTCTGCTGCGGCAAAAGCTCCAGGCTCGTCATTTCGCCGCCGAGAATGAAATCACCGTAATCGAGCTTCAGAGCGCGGGAAATGCCGTTTTCATAGAGATCGAAGGACAAAATATAGTTTGGCGCTTCATCCTTTTTACCGATCTCGAAATAGCTGATCGACACCGGCCAGCGCTTCATATTTTCGAGTTGCGGAATATGAGCAGCTTCCTCAACCACCGGCTGCGTCACCGGATGTCCTATGATCGTCGTGGTTTCGTAAAGCTTATCGCCGGTTTCAGACCCGTCATAGACTTTCAGTGAGAGCAGGCTCTGCCCCGCTTCCGCGGCGGCGAGAATCCGTTTGAGATGTTCGGTCGGAAACACAACGTCGGCATCGAGATTGAGTTTAGCGGGTTGAGGTTTGGACAAGACGATAGAGAGCGCGCCATTGTCCGCTTTCGCAGCCTTCCCATCGACCACGTCGTTTTCTGCGTTATCGACATTCGTCTTCATATCGAAGGCAAAATTTTTGCCGTCACCATCCTCGAATGTCGCTGACCGCATGTCGGAGACCCGCGTCGGGCCTTCCGCCGGCTGCAACTCGGTCAATTGCCGGAAATACTGGACATAGCCATCGCAAGCAGAGCCTGAAAAATCAAAAGCGATCCGGCCGCGCGCGGCCGTTGGGCTTTTATTACCGGTCGATTTGAGCAGCGTGAGATCATAGACGGCGCGATGCGCGGCGAGCGGCATAGGCGGATTGGTTTGCACATTGGTCGTGCCGCCTTCCGGCGCTGGCCCCGCTGGCGGATTGGCCCATAAAGCACCAGCCGGGCATAACGCCAAGATTGCTAAAGCCAATGCCCTTGCACCGCCCAAGAGAATGATCCGTGCTTGCATAAGTGCCCCTTTTATAACTTCGGACGGGATTAACATGCCGTGTTGGCGTGGCCAAATTACGGGCAGCCGCCGCCGCATGGCCCATCTGACTTGCTTAGCGCGACGGGCTGAAAGCGGAGTAAACCTTTAAAACCAACTGGTTAATAAGGGATACCGCAGCCAAGACGGAGCTTGTTCTTGAGATAAATGCGGCATTTTATTCTAAATAGGCTGAGTCGCAGAGAGTTGGCTTCTTTTTTATGAGCTAAACCGCAGTCTGTCTTGCGCCTTTCAGTCCGATCGCGCATCTCTCCGTTTTAATGATGAAGGGGGATAGTGAATGAGCGAAGTTGAGAAAAAACTGCAGGCGCTAGGGATCGTCCTGCCCACGCCGGCCGCGCCAGTTGCGAATTATGTTCCCTATGTCATCACCGGATCGCTTCTTGTCATTTCCGGCCAAGTCGCCTTTGGCGCCGATGGCAAGATTCCTCCCGCTCATGCCGGCAAGATTGGCGGACCGGTCTCGGCCGAAGCCGGTGTCGCGGCGGCGCGCCAATGCGCGATCAATCTGCTCGCTCAAGCCAAGGCGGCTATTGGCGATCTCGATAAGATCCTTCGTTGTGTGCGGCTTGGCGGCTTCATCAATGTTGCCCCCGGTTTTTCAGCGATCGCGCCGATCATGAATGGCGCTTCCGATCTCATCGTCGAAGTGCTGGGGGATCGCGGACGTCATGCGCGCTCGACGATCGGCGTCGCCGAACTCCCGCTCGACTCCGCTGTGGAGGTCGAGGCCATATTTGAGATCAGCCTTTCTTGAACACACGCGCACTTAACGCGCCGGATTGGCTGACGGCGCGCCCGATCGCGCATCGCGGCCTTCACGATAAAACGCAGGGCCGCATTGAAAACGCGCTCGCGGCGGCGGAAGCCGCGATCGCCCAAAATTATGCGATCGAATGCGACGTGCAGATTAGCAAAGACGGCGAGGCCATCGTCTTTCATGATTTTACGCTTGAGCGGCTGACCACGGTACAAGGCCTGGTCAGCGATTTTACCGCAGGGGCGCTTCAAGGCATTGCCTATAAGGACGGTGCGGGAACACTTCCAACACTAAAAACTTTGCTTGAAACGATTGGCGGGCGGATACCCCTGATCGTCGAAATCAAGAGCCGGTTTGATAGTGACCCCCGCCTTGCTGCCCGTACTGCTGCTGTGATCGCGGATTATAATGGACCTGTCGCTCTCAAAAGCTTCGACCCTGAAGTGCTTGCTGTGCTGCGCGCGGCGGCGCTGGCCCGCCCCATCGGCTTTATCGGTGAAGCGCATTACGAGCACGAAGAATGGGAAACACTCGGCCCGGTGAAAAAAGCTGCTCTGAAAGATTTATCTTTCTATCCCGCCGTCCTGCCAGATTTTCTATCCTGGTCAGCAAGCGATCTGCCGCATGCGATCCCGCGCCTTTGCCGCGATGGTATCGGCATGCCTGTCATGGCTTGGACAATACGCACGACCGATGAGCGCGCGCGTATCTCAGCGTGGATTAATCAAATCGTCTTTGAGGGCTTTGCCGCTTAACGGTTTCAAGGGCCGACGTAGCGGACAGGTTTACCGCGCTCATCCCTAATCATCACGCCTCTCACAATGGAACTTGTAACGGCGGATGACCGGCCCGAAACCAGGCGGCCTGCCGCGCCGGCTTCATTGATGCTGTTGACGTCCATAGACGACAAAATGGTCCGTTCGGCGGGCTTGATATGTTTTGCCTCTCGAAGCGGCGTAAAATCCTCCCGATCGTGAGAGCGCTCTTCAGTGCCGGTAAAGATGTTTATCCCAGACGTCATCATCACCGCGTCGCCGTAGCGCAAGGTTGGATCATGCATCAAATCCGTCGGCATTTGCAGGACCGGCTTTTCATCCGTCAAGCGCCGCTCTCGATGGCGATGTTGCCGTATAGGCGCTGGACCCCATACTGGTTCCTCCTCCGGCGGGTTGCCGTAAAAGGGCCGAGGCGGGCCGCCGAAAAATTCATCAAAAAACCCGGCTTGTACCGGTCCCGGGAGAAGCAAGGCAGAGAAAAGGATCATCGCGAGACAGCTTCGCCCAATAAGCGGCATGTTCGTCATTTCGCTTGGCTTATCGTCATGAAGCTGTAACCCGTCAAACCGGGGTTTGGTTCGGGCCGATGACGTATTTAATTGACCGCGAGCGATCCATCCGCCGGAATGCAAAACACTTAAACGGCTTCACCGCCTCGCTTCTGACAAACAAAATGAAGAAGGCCATCTTCGCGATCCTCTTCACCCTCTTTCAAAATGCGTCCATCATCGCCCACTACATCCAAAACCGTTAGACCCGCGGCCTCGATCTGATGTGTCTGTGTGGCTCGGTCTGTGTAGTAAAAAACGGCCTGATAGCCATGAGCGATATCGTTCAAAATCGAATAGTCGTTCTTGCGGAGCTCGAACGCTTTAAATTTTCGATGGTTCCGGATGTCTCTGACAAACCGCGCCACGGTCAAAGGCCAACGGATCGGAGAACCTTTGAGTTCCAGCATAGGCGGCAACCCCGCTTTTTTGTAACGCCTGTTGTGTATCGAAAAAACAAAAAGCCCTCGCGGCGCTAATAGGGCCGCGCATTC
>Ga0116226_10006422_pt1 | contig 10562 bp, 10 predicted proteins | sample S1TSphfallax_FD_89692 | JGI IMG/M metagenome (GOLD analysis project Ga0116226, IMG submission 89692) | Host-associated microbial communities from peat moss isolated from Minnesota, USA - S1T2_Fa - Sphagnum fallax MG | ecosystem: Host-associated > Plants > Peat moss > Unclassified | place: USA...
CAAAAGTTGTTGTATCCAGCAGCCGCCAGAGCCGTCACCGATCCTCACAAGTGTCTGTATTTTCTGAAATCGAGACCCTTAAGGTCAGGATTCTTTTTGTTCCCTCCTTCCATCATCCCAGACTCCATTTACACACACAACATGCCGGACTTGACACCTTCAAACTTTTTGAGAGTGTGTTTTAAAGGCAAATAATTTTGATGGTATGAAGGTGAAAGGTTTTTTTGGTTTAAAGGATCCTCTAATTTGTGTAGGGTAAAGCCCTAAGCCCTAGGGTGAGGTCATTCCCAGAATGAGGGGCCTAGGATGAGGAATCTTGGCCCTATGGGAATGTCCAAACCATGGGAATGGGATTTACCCATCATAAAGCATGAGGCAAAGTTTATTGTGCACCGAAACATACATAGATTGTGAGGAATAGGAAGGGGAGGGATATTATGCTTATTCCTTAATTGTGGGTGGGGGAGGATCTTGCGACATCCTGATATTTTGTTTAGTCCTTTAGAGTTGGAGAGATTTTATGAAAAGGCATGTCACAAGATCCCTCGACCCACCCTTGAGGAGTAAAATATTCACACACAAAATGCCCTCCAAATACACCAGGAAGCTTTTCTCAGTTCCTCACAAAAAGTAAAGTAATATTAATGGATCTCCTTTTCACAGAACAATGGTGACAATATAGTTTCATATTGTTCAAAGTTTTACCAACATGGATTTGGTATTTGTGGATTTAATTGTTGATTAAAAATTGAATGCATTTGATTGTATCTTTCCATTGACTTCACTAATTAAGTTTTCACATCTCCAAGATGGCTTCCGTTTCATCTCCTTGATCAAAATCAATCATGTAATATCATGATGCTTGTGGGATGTACTACCTTGCTAATAAGAATGTGGAATTTTGGGAGTTCCAAATCTTGGTAGACGTCAACCATGAGAGTTTCATGATGACTTCAATTATCAGCCATGCCATTTCCCATGATCACCTCGCATTTGAATTTGGACGTAATAAACATGTTTGGGCTAAACAACAAAATGTGTAAACAAGGGAGCTAGTGTTGGTCATTGGTTGAAGTGAAATTTAATCCTTGCATAATATTTCACACGACTGTAACAACAAATTTGCACTACAATATGCACACATTCATAATTTCTATTTTGATTCTTAACACACTTGATTTGCAGTTCATTAAAACACCAGATTCATGGTTATTTCATATGACCAAAATATGCATTTCAGAATGCAATGCCAAAAAATACAAAAACAAAATTACAATCCTTAGAAAATGATCGAATATGAAATGAATATATTCTGTAACGTTCTAAGCATATCTTTCCTCTACGATAATATTTGTAATCTCAACCTATACAATAACTAATGGTTTTGTACCCACTTCTAGTTCTACAATTCTAACCTATATCTTTGTTTTTACAATTTTGTCATCCTCTTCCACTAACTTAATTAGTGGTTTTATTTATAGGGGCTATATTTGAAATACCTCTTCTTCTATTATTGGAATAATTTCCAATTGTCCTTGTTCTTGAGTTCTTTGTGGTTCTTTTTCTTCTTGAACCCCTCCTTTGAGGTCATGTGGTTTCTCTATCTATAAGTCCACTTCCTAAACCACTCCACTTTTGAAATCCTGCAATTTCTCAATCTATATTTCCTCCTCCTAAGTTGTTCCATTAAGCCCAGCTTCAATCTCCTCGTCTTGGCTAGATACCTTTTGTACTTGTTGGACTGCCATAAATAAAATCTAGAATTTTTTTTTGATAAGTTTCAAACTTGTACCTTAGAATTCTTTCATCAACTTTATGTTAAGTTATATTCTTTTCCAACTCCTTTATAAAATATTCCTCTACAACCTCCCACCATTCCTTAAATTTTGCTTCAAAATCTTTCAAATTATTCTTTGTCCTCATCAGGGTATAATACTTCAGCATCAGTTCATGATCCTATAGTCTTTTTTGGACACTAACTAGGTTTAGATTCTTCTTATGTTCTTGTGTAATTTCCAACTATGCTTGCAAGTGTCGTAGATTCATTTAATACTCCTTTTTTTCCTCCAGTAACTTCTCTTTATATGCCTTTATTGTCTTTCTTCTAAGCTCTTTAAATTGCAGTGGAAATACATTCTTCAAATTTACCAATTCCAAATATGTCAGAACATTTTCATGTCCTTCTTTTCGTTAGTCAATGCTTTCACCTAACTACCCAAAGCCTCTTATTGTTGCTTATAAAGAAACGATGCCTTTGTCCACTTCCTTTATGTGGTTTCCCAAATTTTTAACTTCTACCTTAAGTCTTGTAGTTCATCATCATGTGACTTCAACTGTGTTGTGCTACCTTTGAGCTCCTCATTCTCATCTTGTAGTTTCTTAATGAACATTTTAATTTTTTGCTCAACCTTTGCTTTTTATTTCCTCCAGATTTCCACATTATGTTTATACCCCTTCTAGAAGTCTCTCTCCTTATCTAATTCCTCTTATAATATTGCCTTCTCCTTCTCCCCTGTAACCAATCTATTCTTCAGATTGTTCACCTTTAGAGTCAAATTCCCCATATTTAAATTCACAATCACCATCGTCTAAAGTAATTCACATGTCTTATTTACTTGCATTACTTCTATAGCGACCTCCTCCCCAAATTTCAGTGTATTTGTCTGTGTTGGAAGATTTTTGGATCCTTTTGTAGATGATCCCATCTCCTACACTAATATGTTTGTCATCTCAAATTCAAATGGAAATCCTTCTACAAATTTTGGTCTACTAATTAGTACCTTTAGTTTTGATGGTTTGAACATTTCAAAAGGAGGTTATGGTTCCATTCCCTTCATCTGTAGTCCAATAACATGTAAACCTTCTTATGTCTATAGTTGTTGTTGTTGCAAATGTTATTATAAATGTTGAAAATGTTATGGACTTGTAATAGTCTCCATCCAATCTTCATATACATCCTCACCAAAGTGTAAATGTTCCTCACCCTCTGCAAACCTTGTGTCATCTTCCCTTTTAACTTCATGCCTCTACTCCCTCAATTGTTTATCTTGTGGAAATGTCATCTTTGGTACCTCTTGCTTTTGTTCCCTCAGCTATTTTTCGTGTGGAGATGTCATCTAAAGTACTTCTACAATCTATTTGGATGCATGTATAACTATTGGCACTTCAGATGGTTCCACTTTGCCCTTCATCATTTTTTGTCCCCTTACATCTGTGCTCTCCTATTCCTTTTTCATTATTTAGCTTGAGCCTCCTCCTTCCTCAACTATGTTTTTCCTTTTAAGAGCACTTCTAAGAGAGTTTGCTATAGCCTTCTTTTTGTTTTCCAATACTATTTGCATCTCCTCCCTAGTTTTTTTAACCTCGACCGGTGGTTTATGTGGATTATCCTTTTAATGCACAAACAAATATTGAAATTTTTTTGCCAATACCAAGGCAAATCGACAAGTATCTTTCTTATCCCCCTTATCCTCCTTAACATACTTATACCACTGATCTAGTTCACAACATAGACTATGGAAAATAATTTGTGCCTAATCTACCTTCTGCCCTTTTTTTGCTTTCACTAATGCAATAACATTCTTATTGTTAAAATAATATATTTTCTCCTTCTGATAAATGATTGATATAATGGTAGGATATCTAACAACGTATGGCAAACCCAGACTCGTTGCATTCCATTGATTGCAAAAAAATTTGCAGGTGCAAGTCTACAATTATGTAGTGCCTGAACTATTACCGACTTATTGATTTGCTCTTTCAATTCTTCTACATACCCATCCCCACACACTCCAAAAACATCTACAATTAGTTGTTTACTAATAACATACACCTTATCTTATGCTCAAAATAGATATAAATGCCCTTGATAAAAAATGTGTTCAAAAATTTCAATATTACATCAAGCATTGGTGCTTGCCAATCTAGTAGAAACAAAGGAACAAGCCCTACTTTAAAAGCCTAATCTTCTTCCTCAACAATATCCTTCCAATTCTCCATCTGCTCAACATGCTTATCATAATTTTGTTTTGTTTATGTCCACATGAATTGGTCAGGATCTAGAATCTTAATACCTTTTTCCAAAAATGTAGCTCTATCTAGGATTGCATGTCTTCTTTTCAACACAACTTCTAATTCACACCTCTCCATCTCATCACCCTTCATTGTGCTTTTGCCATCACTTGAACCTCTTTGGATGGTTGTACTTTCGCCTCAACAACATTCTCCTCCCCTACGTCCGTTTGTGTTGTCTTTGTTTCCATAAAATGTTGCTCCACAACTTCATCTTCTTCCAATCTTTCAATGAACATTGGATGTACTAATGTAGCTCCTAGTCCTATCTGCTTTCTTGCACACCAATTTCTTTCACTTTTGCGCAAAAACTCAACTATAAATGTTCCTCGTGAATTATAATTTGCACAAATTACATCTTCTCATTTTATGTTTTTGCACATTCCAAAGATGATCATGAATGCAATAGCAACTTCATAGCCAATGGCTGAATATTCAACATGCCTTTTTTTTTTGCTCTTCTCAACTATTCTTCTACTTTTGTTCTTCTCAATAATTTTGCTTCCTCCTCTTGCCTTTGTCTATGCTCACTCTTTTGTGTTTCCTTTTCCTTTGTTATTATTTGTAATTTCTCAATTACATCTATGCCTTCATGCTCCTATGAACTCTAGAACTTTGAAAATGTGCACAACTTCCAACAACAAACACAAATTGCTTTTGACAATTACCCCGTTTTTTTTCATCCTTGAACTTGCCAACCGACACATTCATTTTCTTTACCTACCAATTGTCTATGAATTAATGCATGATCCTCGCAATTAGTATAGCCCATCATTACAAGTTTATGAATCCATTGTATAACCATGTGGAAGCATTTCACATCATCATTATGAATGAATGACATAAATTTCATCTTCCAATTACTCCACATCCATAATTTCCCTACATTAGTTGTATTGACTCCACCTCATTCACCTTGTACACCTTCTATTGACTATGCCCATTTATCTGCTGACTATTTCAACTCATTTGCTAAGTATGACAATACATCCATTGACTGTATAGATTTTTCTACTAACCATGCCAACAAATTTGATGATTATGTGAAAGTGCCTAATGACCGAGTGAATACTTCTATTGATTCAGCCAATACCCATGATAAATCATCTTTAGATTTTTGCATCCCAAATCCCTCACTTCTATTGTTATTATTCACAGGCTTATTAGTCATTTATCAATCGAAAATCAATATTGTGTTGACCACATGATCTTCCATTTGTTCTTCATTTCTTGTATTCTACATCTTTGGTTTCTGTATTTCACAGTCTTCATCTTCCTCCTCCATATCAGAATTCTTCCCTTGAACTCCACCTACACTTTGTTCCCAATATATTGACATATGTTGTTCTTATTTTTGAACTTCAAATTCCATGTACTTGTAAGGTTTGAACTTATTCACATAAACCAACACATGTTTAGTTTCAAACTTCTCAATGGTCACCAATAACACAATGTTATTTGATAACACATACTATACTTTATATGATCCAAACCATTTCTTAGTAAACTTTCCTAGGTGTGACTTATTGCCTTTTGGAAACCACAGAACATGATCACCAAAATTGAACTATTTTTCTAGATTCTTTTGTTGATTCCATAATACTCTATTCCACTATTGAATTTTGGTAGTTTTTGCAGCATGCATTCTATCTTCCTACAACTTCTCCAACTTTGTAATCTATTAGTTAAAACTCTCACTGAAGTATTGTCTCTCTCATTTCCACCAACAATTGGCACTATGTACTTTGTGGGCATCAATGGACGTAATCCATACATTAATTGATATGGTGTATACCTTGTTGCTACTTTATATGCAATTTTGTATGAAAATAACATTATAAACAGATGTTCATCCCAATTTATTTTATTTTCACTGACTAACTTAATCAATAATGTCCCAAACACCTTGTTAGTAGATTCAACCTGCCCATTCCCTCGAGGATAATAACTTATAGAACTCACATGTTTCAACAAAAAATGATTCGTCAAACACTTGGTGACATCATTAATGAAATGAATTCCCTAATCTATGACTATAGTCTAAGGACATCTGAACTTGGTTAATATGCATTCATACATAAATTTTGTTGTGATTGTTACAATATTTGTTTTCAATGTTCTTACTTCCACCCACTTGATAGCATAATATGTGGCTATAAGAATTTTTTTTTTCCTTATATATCTTCTTGCTGGCTTAATTGGCCTCACAAAATCAAGTCCCCATTTCATAAATGGTTATTCTAGAAGACTTGTGACTAGTTTTAGAAGACTTTGAGTTGCTAATCCTCTTGTTCTTTGACATGCATCATAAGATTTGCAATAATCATGCACGTTCTTATACATAGTTGGCCACTAATATCCAACATCCAACATCTTCTTCTGCATTATTTCAATTGCAAAATGCCCTCCTAAGGGACCTTCATGCAATTTTTTCATCGCCATATGTGCTTCTGTAGTTTTCAAACATTGTCGTAGTTTGTTGTCTTGGCCCATTCTATACAATTCACCATTCTTCAATGTGAAGGCTCTACTCTCCTAACTAATCTCTGCTTTTACTCTACTGATAACGTGCTTTCAATTTGTCATGTTCTCAAAAATTCTTTCACATCCTTCAACCATTTAGGCTCTATGTAAAACAAAATTGCATATGTGGTTTGATCAAGTAAACTTGTGGGTTTTGCAATATCTGGTAATATTCACAATGCATCTACAACTACATGAATTTTGCCTCACTTATACACTATTGTGAAATTATATTATAGGAACAATAACAACCATCTCATTATTTTCCTTGAAACTTGTGGTTTGTTGACCAAATAGATCAATGCCATAATTTTTACATAAAGACAAACTTATTGCCTAACAAATAATGTTTGAACTTGTGCAAAGCAAAAAAATTGTTAAAGCCTATTTTTCTGTTGTATTATAATTTTGTTATGCTTTATTCACAACCCTAAAAATATACACTATTGGTCGATCACTCTTCCGTATTACATTCTAAAACATCATGGCCCCCACAGCTAACAATGATGCGTTTGTATGAACATGAAACTCCACCTGCCAATTTGGTGATATCAATATTGGTGTTTCAATATACTTTTGTTTGATCAATTCCCAAGCCTTCTGACAGTCTTTTGTCCAAAGATAACTCTTTGTTTTTTTGGTTAATTTAATGATAAGTGCCTTAATAGCAATTGTTTTTTGATAAAACATCTATAAAACTATGCCATCCCATTGAATATTTGAATCTATTGTGGATTCTTAGGTGGTGGCATGTTATTTATTACTTGTATTTTCTTTGGATTTGGTAATTTCCTTCTTTGGAAACAATAAAACCTAATATCATCCTTGAAAATACCATAAATGCACATTTGTCTAGATTTAAACTAATGCCATATTTTTTGCACTTTTGAAAACATAGTCTGAGCTTCTACATATGACTTCCATGTCACTATACATTATAAAGTCATTCAAAAATGTCTTCATAAAATTGTCCGAATACTCTTTGAATGCTTTGGTAACAACTTTTTGATATGTTGGAGGTCCATTTTAAACTCCAAATGACATCACCTTCCATGTAAAAGCCCCCTAATCTATAACAAATATAGTCTTGTATATGTCTTCTAGAATTATCGAAATTTGATGATATCCTAAATATCCATTTAATAAAAGATATGTTTCATACCCTACTACTATGTTCAGCACTTCATTTGTGAAAGGTAATCGGTATGGATCCTTCTTTGTGGCCACATTTAGTTTTTTGAAATCCATAAAAATTTTCAATTTGCCATTTTTCTTGGGTACTACTACTATAGCTCATCTATCATTCTACTTGGTAAGGATGACATGTTGAATTACTTGGAGGGGTAGAATATAAAACTTGGCTATGAATTACATGGCTTTATTGCTTGTAAAGTTGGTGCCACTTTTTGGTAGGAATGGGATGGGCACAACTTAGAGGGAACTTGCAATACATAGGCTTTAGGTTGTTCATTATTGTGTAAATTTTGAAGATTCAAAAGATTGTTGCTGAGGGTTAATGGCCTTAGGTTTATAATTAAGGTTTGCCCATTTATGTTTAACATTATGTTGTTTAATGTGATAGAAAAGCTCCCATCTCCAAACACTACTTCACAATATATTTGGCATCTTTAAACCCTACAAAATACATCCTTTTAACCAAACGTTAGTGGCATTGGGCTTTTCATTGATTGCAAATTTTATATATCCTCACTTCATTTTTATGTTCAATTCTTTAACCATCCAAACATGCATCTTCAAGACCCTTAGATGCATCCCCCACCACCAAAAATTTAAAACATCCCCCCTATCCCCTTAAACTTAGTTGCATCTTGTCAATTTTATGTTTAATTTCTTGTCCATCTCTAAACACCATCACTCTTATATAAGCACTAAGGTTAATTTAGATTTTTTTTTACACACAATAGTAGACCTAACTTGACTAACAATTAACATTACAAAGTCAAATTCATTGGCAAATGCTGACATGAATTTCACCTATACCCCATTATCCCAAAAGGGGTTATACAAGTGAGCCATCACCCAAGGGTGGGGCACTAAATTTTTTTCTTATAGATATTCAAAATTACATTAATGGCCAAAACATAAAATCATCACACTAGCATGATGCTAAAAACCTCAAAGCATAAATTTTCATAACCCATCATTTGGTCATAGGTGATGTGCTAATCCCCCAAAAGACTATGCATGTTTTATAGATGGCCTACCCCTATGTTATTTGATCATTTGGTGATGGGACTACTTACCCTAATGGTTGGTGAGGTGGTTTTGTTGAGTTTTTCCATTGAAAAAATTCTAGGCAACTTATCTAGTATCTACATTTTAATTTCATTCTCAGACAAATTATTCATGACAATTGTCCCAAGTCACCTTGGTAATTGAAGCTTGAAAGGGATTACAAAGTTAACAATTGGAATTGAACGAATTAAGAAAAAAAAGTGATGCATGCAGTTGAAGTTATGCATGTTGTTTAATTCTACAATTGTACAAACAAGCGAACAATAACATTGGCATGTGAAAAGTTTTAAATGTTCACATTATGTAGTCAGTACATGACCAAACATGCAATAGACTTTAGTGTTAGCTTTTAGCAAAATGGAGGGTGGAGATAATGTACACACATTAAGATGACCACAAAGATTGGAAATAATTTCCATCCATAAGATGGCCATGGAGGAATGTGTGCATGTTTGATGAACAACAACAATGTACCATTTTCCAAATGTAAAAACTTTTTAGAATGTTTGTAATGTAACAAGAGGGCATGTTTTGGTGCACAATTATTTAGCAAAAAGTCTTTTTGGGTGATACTACTATAAGACACCTTATGGTGAAAAATTGTTGAGTAAAAGTATGCTTGCATGGTGGTATCACCAGGAATGTCACACTTTCAATTTACTAGATTCATCAAAACTTTAAATATATAATAAACATTTAGATAAGGATTTTCAATATAAATTTTTGATGAGTACATTAATTAAGTTGTATAGTCTTTGAAATAATAGTTATTCTAATTATATATTATCAAACATTGATGATGTACTTAATCATTGCATTTTAAAATAGTTTTACAAATGTCATCGTGTTTCCTTTCTTTAAACTTTTTGGTCAAAAACACAAGTTTCAAACATGATTTTTTTTTTCCCCCTTTTTTTTGTTGGGAAACAATTTTATAAGGTACTTTTGATGATATTCTATTTGATTTATTTTTTATGTAATTAATCAAAAAATATAATTCAATTATGAAATTTCAAAGTTTAGGGACATGATTTTGAAAAGGGCCATTGCAATTAGGAACAACAAATTTGTAGTGATTCCCACTTTTTTTATTCCAATGAACATTTTAGCCCATATGCTTTGGCATGGAATGGATAAGCAAGAGAAAAAACAATACATGGTTGTCAAAACATTTAAAAAAAAGGGCCCATACATATTATTTGATCACTTTTGATTCTTTAACTAATTTTGGAGGTGCTTCCTAGGGGTACAACCAAAGGATACTTTTGCCTTATTCCTCCCTCTCACATGTGCACTCTGTTTTCAATGCAACCTTCATGCAAAAACAAAACCATGAAAAGCGCAAAACAACAAACTAAGATTGAGTTCATTGAAGGTGTGTGGTTCTACACAAAACCATGGAAGGCACAAAATGACAAGCCTAGATAGAGCTCCTTGGGAGTGTTCAACACCTCTCCATGCCAATAGCATTGCCACAATTAATCTTGCAACCTTGGATAATGCCATCAATAGGCAACCTATATAAGTGATGGAACATGGTCCTTGGACATAGTCCCCACGCTACATGTAAAACCCGAGCAGTTTCTTTCAGTGTGGTTGCAAGGCACCTTACAAGGGTTTTATGTGCTCTAACTCTAGGGGCAATTTGTTTTTCAACACATTTGTCATTGGCTCTTCTTCTTTTTCTGGGTGATATTAGAGATATCCGTAAA
>Ga0116226_10006423_pt1 | contig 10562 bp, 8 predicted proteins | sample S1TSphfallax_FD_89692 | JGI IMG/M metagenome (GOLD analysis project Ga0116226, IMG submission 89692) | Host-associated microbial communities from peat moss isolated from Minnesota, USA - S1T2_Fa - Sphagnum fallax MG | ecosystem: Host-associated > Plants > Peat moss > Unclassified | place: USA...
AAAGAAGAATTTCGAGAAATATCCGCACGAGTTGAGCGGCGGGCAGCGGCAGCGCGCCGGCTTTGCGCAGGCGCTCTCAAACGAGCCCAAGCTGGTGCTGGCCGATGAGCCGGTGTCCATGCTGGATGTTTCGATACGGATTGGGTTGTTGAATTTGATGGCGCGGCTATGCGCGGAACAGAAAATTTCGTTTCTGTATATCACGCATGACATCGCGAGCGCGCGCTATGTCTCGCAGCGGATTGTGGTGATGTATGCGGGGCGCATTGTGGAGACCGGGGCGACAGAAGATGTGCTTCGCCAGCCGGCGCACCCGTATACCAGGCTGTTGCTCTCGGCGGTGCCGGACCCGAAGGCGCCGCTCGCGGTTGATGCGGGCGATATTGGGGAGCCGCCGCTGGTGATTGAACCAGGCGAAGGTTGCCGGTTCCGCTTTCGGTGCTCGATGGCCATTGCAGTCTGTGGCATCGTGACGCCGATTTTGCGGAAGGTTGGAGAAGGGCAAGCGGCGGCCTGTCACGTGACAGCAGGTTAGCTGGGCGCTTCCGGTAAGGTCTGGCCGCCATCAACAATCAGCCCCTGCCCGGTCACAAATCCGGCTTCAGGAGCGGCAAAAAACATCACCGCGTTGGCGATGTCGTTCACATGGCCGAGGCGCTGCACGGGGATGAGGGCGATGGAACTGGCAATGAACGCATCCCCCAACGCCGACAGGGCTTCGGTTTCTATCATGCCAGGCAATACGGCATTCACGGTGATGCCGTCCTTCGCAAGTTCCATCGCCGCGGTGCGCATAAAGCCGAGTTGTGCTGCCTTGCTGGCGCCGTAATGGCTGAGGCCATGGATGCCGGTAACCGGGCCCGTGATGGATGAAGTGAGAATCACACGGCCGGCGCCGCTTTTGCGCAAATAGGGCAGGCAGGATTTGACGCAGAGGAAATTGCCCTTGGCGTTCACATCCATCACCTCGTCCCACTGGCCTTCAGTCAGCTCCTCGATTGTTGCGACGGGATAGATGCCGGCATTGGCGCAGAGAATGTCGATGCCGCCAAACGTAACGGCAACTGTCTCGCACATGGCCTGCACTTGCGCGGCGTTGGCGACATCCATTTGGCACGCGAGGACCGAGAAGCCTGACTCGCGAAGCGTTGTCACCGCGGCTTCCAGGCGTTCCGCGCCGCGGGCTGTCATGGCGACATTCGCACCCTGTCGGGCGAAAGCGGCGGCAATACCGAGGCCGATGCCGGTGCTGGCGCCGGTGACGATAACGGTTTTGCCCGAGAAATCCGGCATTACACCGATTCGCGTTGCAACTGATCCACAATACCGGCGACGGAGCCGTCAATTTCGATATTCTTCTTCATCATGTCTATGCTGAAAACACCGCGGGTTTCCGGTTCACGGATGACGACCATCGGGTCCTCAAAATCCCTCACATAGCCCATGGCGAAGCAGCCCATCTGGTAGCCCATGACTTTGAGGATATCATCCGGCAGGGTGCGGGCAATCTCAATGGGGGTGGAGAGATACTGGTTTTCCTCCTGCCGGACCCAGCCGACGGCGTAGGTGATGTTGATGGCCTTGCGCACCTTATCAGACACATTGGCGCCGGCGCCGTGAAACACCTTGCCGGAGTAGAACAAGGCGGAGCCGCGCTTCATCACCGCAGGCAAGCTGTCCGATTGTGTGTATTCCTTGTCCCGGCCGCCATATTGGCTGTTGGGGACAATGCGGGTTGCACCCATTTCCTCGGTATAGTCGCTCATCGCCCAGAGCAGGTTGCACTGGATGTGGTAGTCATCAGGAAACGGGAAAAAATCCCAGGCCAGCTGGTCCTGGTGCAAAGGTTGCGCGGGCGAGCCAGGATAAACGCTGATGATCTGCGTAAGGTGCAACTGGAAGGTTGAGGCGTGTCCGAGAAACTTTCCGGCTGTCGCAATGGCGAGCGGATTCATGACCAGCTCCCGCGCGGCCTCTGATCGGGCGATCATGGAGCCGGTGCGACGGGTGATTTTACCGACGAAATTGTCCTGTCCATAGGGCGTGGCCTCAATATGCGGCCCCATTTCCGATTGGATGCGGTCCATCAGCTCGTTGGAGACCAACTCATCCACGATGGCGTAGCCGTTCTCCTGAAGGGCGGCGGCGACGGTTTCGGCGGATGTGTCGGATGGGAGATGCAGCAAGGACATGATGGCTCCTATTTGATCCAGCAAACAGTCTGTTGCAGCATGGAGTGGCGCGCATCAACCGAAAGTATGAAGTCCTTTAATTCATCACCCTGGCGAGGTTTGCGGCAAGGTGGGTGCGGTTGGCGCTTTCGGTTTTGCCCATAATATGCAGCAAGTGGGTTTTCACCGTCGGCAGGCTCATTTCCAGGGCGCCGGCAATTTCAGCATTGGTCCGCCCAAGTGCGGCAAGTTCAGCCACGTCCGCCTCCCGCCTTGTCAGCTGATAATCCCGTAGCAGAATATTGCGCAGGCGCCGCTGCGCCACGCGGCTGTGGCGGCGAAGGTTGTACTCAACAAAGCGCTGCAGCGCACAGGCGGATTCGAACTCGTCCCGGCGGAAAGGCGGGTCGCTCGGGCGTTTCATGATCCCAAGGCCAGCGATGGCCGCTCCTTCATTATAAAACAGCAGATCAATGACATCGACGATGCCGTGGCGGCCGAGGAAATTGCTGTAGAGTTCCGTCTGGCTGGTAACAATGCGCTCCGCTGGGAAAAGCTGGGCGACACTTTGCCGGCTGGTTTCCATTTTGCTGACATGCTGCGGATCGAGATTGATCATTTGTGCGGCATACTGGTCGAAAAACTGCTTATGAAGACCTTCCAGCTGAATATCCGCCATGGCCAAAGGGCCGTCCACCCAGAAGAAGATCGCGGCGGAGGCGCGTAAAGAAGCGAGGCCGAACCTAGTGATTTCGGCAGCGTCGGGGTCGTTGAAGTCTGAGCAAGCCGGTTTATAGGACATCGTAGTCTCCTAATCAGGGGCTTAGACTGACTTATTTATGCAATTTTCCTGCCACGCCTCATCCTTTTGGTTGATGTGCGGCATTGCCGCTCCGGGCAGCTTGAATGCCGGATATGAGCGGAGGGTGCGGGTGAGCGAACTTTCCAGGAATGCGGCTTTGGTGGCGCGGGCACGCCAGGTTGTACCGGGTGCGATGTGGGGTCACCAGGACGCGGCGGCATTGCCGCCGGGCTATCCGCAATATTTCAGCCGTGCCGAAGGCTGCCACTTATGGGACGTGGACGGCAATCGGTACACGGATTTCATGTGCAGCTGGGGGCCGATTATTCTGGGCCATTGCCATCCGGCCGTGGAAGAGGCGGCGCGCCGGCAAGCCGAGAAGGGAGATTGCCTGAATGGGCCAAGCGAGGTGATGGTAGAGTTGGCGGAGCTGTTCGTGCAAACCGTTGCACATGCGGACTGGGTGCAGTTCAAGAAAAACGGCAATGACGCGACGACTTCCGCGGTGACGATTGCGCGGGCGGGTACGGGGCGCCGAAAAATACTGGTGGCCGCGGGGTCTTACCACGGCTCAGCACCGTGGTGCTCGCCCTCGGTGCTGGGGGTAACGGCCGAGGACCGGGCGCATATCATCACGTTCACATATAATGATTCTGAGAGCCTGGCGCGGGCGGCCGAGCAGGCGAAGGGCGACTTGGCCGGGATTATCGTGACCGCCTTCAAGCATGATCTGGGCATCGACCAGGAGATGCCAAGGCCGGAATTCGCACGTCTCGCGCGCGAAATTTGCGATTCTGAAGAGGCCGCACTCATTGTGGATGACGTCCGCGCCGGGTTCCGCCTTCACCCGGCCGGCAGCTGGGAGCTGGTGGGCGTGCGGCCGGACTTATCCTCCTGGAGCAAGGCGATTTCCAATGGCTATGCCCTGGCGGCGCTGACCGGGAATGACAGATTCCGTCAGGCGGCGTCATCGGTCTTCTCCACGGGCTCGTTCTGGACAGCCGCGGTTTCCATGGCGGCGAGTGTGGTGACCATACGGACGCTGCTGGATGTTGACGCGGTTGCGCACATGGCGCGGCTGGGCACGAGATTGCGAGACGGGCTGGACGGGTTGAGCCGGGCTTTCGGTTTGCCGATCAGCCAAACCGGGCCGGTGCAGATGCCAACGGTGATGTTTGCGGATGACCCTGGCCGCATAAAAGGTTTTGCGTTTTGCGCGGCGGCGCTGGCCCAAGGCGTGTACTTCCACCCGACCCATAACATGTTCCTCTCCGCCGCCCATACGGAAAATGACATCGCGCACGCCCTGGAAGCCGCCGAGCTTGGCTTTCGCGCTGTTCAACAACTTCACGCCCTCGCCGCAGAGTGAGGCGCCAAAAACCAAGCCAGACGCGCACGGGGTTTCAACCGGCACCTTAACGAAAGGAGTTCTGTTATGGCTGACCCAAACATAAGCAGTTCAGACGCCGCGATGATGGCGGAAGACGTGGCCGTTCTTCACCAGATGGGCTACGCCCAGGAATTATCGCGCGGGATGAAGGTTTTTTCCAACTTCGCCGTATCATTCTCGGTAATCTGCATCCTGGCCGGCGGTGTCACCTCTTTCCAGCTCGCGTTTGCCGCCGGCGGCGGCTTTTGCGTTTGCGTGGGTTGGCTGGTCGGGAGCCTGTTCGCCATGGTGGTGGCGGCGGGGATGGCGCAGATTGCCTCCGCCTATCCAACCGCCGGCGGGCTGTACCATTGGTCCACCATTCTGGGCGGCCGCGGCTGGGGCTGGGCGACGGCGTGGACGAATCTGCTCGGATTCATCATCGGCGTGGGCTCGGTGAATGTCGGCGTGTACCTGCTGTTTTCCCAGCTGATTTTGACCAATATTTTCGGCGTGAACGTCTCCGCGTGGGGCTTCTGGCAGCAGCTGGTGGGCATGTTGCTCATTACCGTCAGCCAGGCCTTATTGAACCATTACGGCTTGAAGGCGACACGGCTGCTGACCGATTTCTGCGGCTATTTTATTCTCGCGATCGCGGTGTTTCTCGTCATCATCATGCTTATCGGCGCGCCGGGGCTTCATTTCAGCCGGCTGCTGCAATTCACCAATTACACCGGCGACCCGGGCGGTGATGTGTACCCGACACATCTGGGTAGCCCGCTGCTCATTTTTGGCCTCTCGCTGCTGCTGCCGCTCTATACGATTACCGGCTATGATGCCTCCGCGCATGTCTCGGAGGAGACCGTCAATGCGCGCTGGAACGTGCCGAAGGGCATCATCTCCTCGGTGGTGATCTCGGCCGTATTTGGCTGGATCATGGTCTGCTCATTTGTGCTGGCAATGCCTGACCAGGCGGCGGCGGCGAAGAATGGCGGCAATATCTTCTTCGATCTCTTGAGCGGCCTGCCAGTGCCGGGCTGGACGCGCGACGTGCTTTATTTCGGCATCGTTATAGCCAACTATGTTTGCGGGCTGGCCGGGGTGACCGCGTATTCACGGCTGATGTATGCATTTTCCCGAGATGGAGGCTTGCCTTTTTCGAGTTTCATCCGGCGTGTCAGCCACAAGCACCGCACGCCGGCAACGGCGATCTGGGTGGGCGCGATCCTGGCGATCTGCGCAACGCTGTACTCGCCAGCCTTCAACGCGCTAGCGACCGGTGCCGCCATGTTCCTCTACGTGGCCTATGCGATGCCGATTGTCGCGGGAATGCTGGCCGAGGGAAAGCATTGGACCGAATTCGGGCCGTTCCGGCTTGGGATATTCTCCAAGCCGTTTGCCATCATTACCGGCCTTGGCGCGCTTGGCATCATCTATATCGGCATTCAGCCACCCAACAATATCTTGATCGGCTATCTGGTAGCGCTGGTGGTTTTGCTCGGCGTTGCCTGGATCGTTTCCGAGCGCAAGCGCTTTCCAGGGCCGCCGGTTGGCGATGAGGTGGCGCGGCGCCAGGCGCTGATCAAGCAGGAAGAAATGGCCATGGACGCGGCCAATTAAACTTCAGGAGATCATCATGGATCAACTTGTTTCCAACACGACGGTTCATAACGATATCAGCTATCACATCCATTCACAGACCAACCCGCTTCTGCATGAGCAGGAAGGGCCGATGGTGGTGGTTCGCGGCGAAGGCGCACATGTTTATGATGCGGACGGGCGGTGCTATGTGGATGCAATGGCGGGGCTTTGGTGCGCCTCGCTCGGGTTTTCCAACAAGCGGCTGATCGCGGCGGCGACCAAGCAGTACGAAAAGATCGGCTTTTACCACACGTTTTTTCACCGGACGAGCGACATCGTCGCGGAGCTGGCGGAGACGCTGGTGCATCTCTCCGGAATGGAATCTGGCAAGGCGTATTTCGCCACTTCCGGTTCCGAGGCGAATGAGACGATGGTGAAGATGGCCTGGCTTTACCACAAGGTGAAAGGCAAGCCGGAGAAGCGGAAAATCATCGCGCGGATGCGGGCCTTTCACGGCAGCACGATTGCCGCGGCCTCCATGTGCGGCTTGCCGTTCATGCACCGGGAATATGGGCTGCCGCTGCCGGGTTTTTTGCACACCACCACGCCGGACCCGTATCATGGCCCGGCGCCAGGGCAGAGTGAAGCGGCATTCGTGGATTCGTTGATCGCGGACCTGGAGGCGATGATCGAAGCCGAGGGGGCGGATACGATCGCCGGATTCATTGCGGAACCAATCATGGCCGGCGGCGGCATCATCGTGCCGCCGGCGGGGTATTTCGCGCGGGTGCGGGAGGTGCTGCAAAAACACGACATTCTGCTAATGGCCGACGAAATCGTCTGCGGCTTTCACCGCACCGGCAATCCGTTCGGGCAGGACACGGTGGGCATGAAGCCGGATATGATGTCACTCGCGAAAGGGCTTTCATCCTCATATTTCCCGATTTCCGCCGTGGTGGTGCATGGCAAAGTATATGATGCGCTTTGCGAATTTAACCGCGCGGGCGGCGTGTTCGGGCATGGGTTCACCAATTCCGGGCATCCGGTCGGTGCGGCGGTGGCGAGCGAGGCGATCAAAATCTACGAAGAGCTCGACATGTCCACGCATGTGCGCGCGATTGGCGGCAAGCTGAAGCAGCGCCTGGCGGCGATGGCGGAATCATCGCCGATTATTGGTGAGGTGCGGGGTGCTGGGCTGATGATTGGTGTTGAGTTTGTGGCCGACAAGGCAAACCGAACGCGCTTTCCCGAAGAGCAGAAAGTGGGCGGGACGTTTGACCGGATTGCGTTCAAGAACGGGCTGATCATGCGCTGCATGGGGGATACCGTGGCGCTCTCGCCGCCATTGAACATTGATGATGCCGTGGCCGAGGAAATTCTCGAAAAATTCGAGAGCACGCTGCACGAACTGACGATGGAACTTCAATAGAGGAGCATTTTGATGACTGCCAGGCCGCCCAACCACCACGATTCCCTGGATGCGAACGACCTTACAAAATTCGGCTATGAACAATCACTGAAGCGGACGATGGGGCCGCTGGCGTCGTTTTCGCTGGCATTCTCGATGATCAGCATTACGACCGCGACCTTCGTTTTGTTCTCGAATTTTTTCACCACCGTCGGCGGCGCCGGATTATGGCTGTGGGTTCCGGTCGGGCTCGGCGTGCTGATGATCGTGCTGGTCTACGCGCATCTGGCCGCGCGCATTCCCATCACCGGCTATGCATATCAATGGAACAGCCGCTTGATCGGTCCGCATTACGGCTGGTTCAGCGGCTGGACGGCGCTGGTCGCCTTCATCGCCGGCACGGCTTCGATCGCGGTGGCCATCGCCAGCATTTTTGGCCCTGAGATCTGGGCGAACCCGACCCAGACGGAGAATTTGAGCCTCGCCGGCGGGACCGTGCTGATTGCGGTGATTTTGAACATTATCAGCATCAAGATGACGGCGCTGATCAATAATATCGGCGTCGCGTTCGAGATTGTCGGTTCGCTCGGCGCTGCCGCCATTCTTATTATAGGCGCGTTATTCTTCTTTCCGCATGTGCAAGGCTTCAGCGTACTCACGCAGATCGGCGCGTTTGACGGCAGCAAGATCACCTGGGTGACCTTCGGCGCCGCGGCGCTGCTGCCGGTTTACACGCTGCTCGGCTGGGAAGGTTCGGCGGACTTGGCTGAGGAAACCAAGGACCCGCGGCGGGTGACGCCCTATGCGATGATCCGCGCAAATTACACTTCCGCCGCGGCGAGTGTGGTGATGATCATCGCCTTCATGATTGCGATTCCGCACGGGATCAAGGATTTGATGGCGCAGACGGAAAACCCGCTAATTTATATTTTCCGCACGCAAGTTGGGTCGGTGGCGGCGGAGATTCTTGAAGTGATCGTGTTTATCGCAGTGTTTTCCTGCCTGCTTGCAAACATGGCGGTCGCCGTGCGGGTCTGTTACGCGCTGGCGCGCGACAAAATGTTGCCGGCCTCCGGTCTGCTTTCCAAGGTTGGCGAGCATACCGGCACGCCGATCTGGTGCGTGATCCTGGTCGGGATTTTCGCGTTCGGCGTGAATTTGCTGTCCTCGGACGTTGCGAATAACGTGATTTCGATCGTGAACGTCGCCTATTATCTCACCTATGCGTTTACAATGGTTGCCGTGCTGATCGGCGTGAAGCGGAAAATCATACCAGAGGGTCTGCCAGGCGGGTTTACGCTGGGCCGCTGGCTGGTGCCCATTTCCATCATCGGGTTGCTCTTCGCGATGCTGGTAATCGTGGATATGACGCTGCCGGATTCCGATCATGTCGCCGCCGAGTATTCGATAGGCGCCGAAATTCTTGGCGTCATCTGGTATTTTGCTTACGTACGGCACCGGCTCAATGCGGGCAGCATCGGGCCGGCGCTGAATGGCGTTGAAACACCGCAACCCTTGCCGAGTGCGGCCGAATAATCTGATCAGCCAGGAGTTTTGAATATGTTTGAAGTTGTCCAGGATTACTCAAAAGGTGCTGCGTATGTGAATGGCGCCTACGTACCGATGTCCGAGGCGAAAATCCCGGTAGGCGATTGGGGTTTCGTGCATTCGGATGTGACGTACGATGTCGTGCATGTGTGGGACGGAATGTTTTTCCGGCTGGAGGATCATCTGGACCGGTTTCACCGCTCGCTGGAGGGCTACCGGTTGAGGCCACCCGCGACGCGCGAACAGATGCGGGAAATTTTGGCACGCTGCGTCGCGTTGAGCGGGCTGCGCGAGGCGTTTGTGGCGATGATTTCAACGCGCGGCGTGCCGCGGGTCTATGGCTCGCGCCGGCCTTCGGATTGCGACAATACATTCATCGCCTATGCCTGCCCCTGGGTGGACGTGATTTCCAAGGCGGTACAGGAAAAAGGCGCGCATCTCTGGGTGGCGAGCATGCCAAGGGTTTCCCCGCTTTCCGTGGATCCGACCTTCAAAAACTATTCCTGGCGGGATTTCGTGCGCGGCCTGCATGAGGCGCATGACCACGGCTATGAGACGGCGGTGCTGCTGGACAGCGCGGGGTTCGTTACGGAAGGCTCAGGTTTCAACGTGTTCGCGGTGAAAGGCAATGTGGTGATGACACCGGACCGTGGCGCGCTGGAAGGAGTAACGAGGCGGTCCGTGCTTGACCTATGCGACGAACTCGGCCTCGAAGGTAAAATCATGCCGATGCGGATTGAGGATTTGATGGAGGCGGATGAGGTGTTCTGCTCCACAACGGCCGGTGGCGTGATGCCCTGCGCCCGCGTCGGCAATGCAACGCTCGGCGATAACATAATGGCGAATGACCGGCCGGGGCCGATCAGCCTGAAGATTAAGGCGCTGTATTGGCAGAAGCACAAGGAAGGCTGGCACGGCACAGCGGTGAATTACGCGGACCCGGAGCATCCGTTAATGGCGGTGAAGACGGCGGCCTGAGTTTTCACGTCGTTGCCGTGGCAAGATGGATCACTTCTCTGCGCTGGCATCGATGGTTGATGCTGACGTTGTTAGCTGTCGCGGATGGCGTTGATTATGGCGGAGAAGTCTGTTCCGCCGTGGCCGGCTTCAACGAAGTTTTCGTAGATTTCGGCCGCGTGTTTGCCAAGCGCGGTTGTGGCGCCGGCGGCGGTGGCGGCTTCCTGGGAGAGAAGGAGGTCTTTTAGCATGAGCGCGGCGGCGAAGCCCGGTTTGTAACCGTTATTGGCGGGGCTGCTGGGCACTGGGCCGGGGACCGGGCAATAGGTGGTGAGCGACCAGCACTGACCGGAGGCTGTGGAGGCGACATCGTAGAGCGCCTGGTGGGAGAGGCCGAGTTTTTCGCCCAGCACAAAGGCTTCGCCGACCGCGATCATTGAAATGCCGAGGATCATGTTGTTGCAGATTTTTGCGGCCTGGCCGGCGCCGGCGGCACCGCAATGCACGATTTTTTTGCCCATTAATTCAAGGAGTGGTTTGGCGCGGGTGAAGGCGGTGTCCGTGCCGCCTGCCATGAAGGTGAGGGTGCCGGCCGCGGCGCCGCCGACCCCGCCGGAGACGGGGGCGTCCAACGTTTCCATGCCGGCGGCCGCCGCGGCTTCGTGGGCAGCGCGGGCGCTCGCAACGTCAATCGTGGAACTGTCGATGAACAATGTGCCGGGGGCG